>Ga0308159_1003346_pt1 | contig 16343 bp, 13 predicted proteins | sample PhyCR1_FD_201040 | JGI IMG/M metagenome (GOLD analysis project Ga0308159, IMG submission 201040) | Phyllosphere microbial communities from UC Gill Tract Community Farm, Albany, California, United States - DLSLC.R1 | ecosystem: Host-associated > Plants > Phyllosphere > Unclassified | place: USA... | reverse complement strand
GGAGCGGGCGCATTCTGTTTGTGGTGCTTATGGTTACGCTGGCCTGCGTCATTGCTCTGCTCAGTGAACCGGCCTTTCTGAAATCCTTCACCCACTTCCTGCTGTTTCTGCTGGCTTTCTTTGTGCCCTGGAGCGCGATCAGCCTGACCGATTTCTATCTGATCACCAGGGGCAGGGTTGATGTCCCGGCACTGTCGCAGCCGGACGGGCGCTATGGACGCTGGAACCTGGCCGGTATTACCGTCTATTTTCTGGGCGTGCTGGTGCAACTGCCGTTTATCGATAATCCGCTGCACCATGGATCGCTGACCTGGATTTTTGCCGGTAATGATGTCTCGTGGATCATCGGCTGGTTTGCGACGGCACTATTATGGCTGATCGCCAGCCGCTGGGATCGCCGGGGCAACCCCGAACAGCCAATCTATCCCGCCCAATAACAAGGTCAGGCCGCCTGAGCGGCTGTCGTTCAGGGGCTGTCACTCTTCGCGGGTGTGTGATCACCCGCGTGTCAGGAAATCCCCTTTTAAGATCAGGCGGCAGAAACGTCCGCTGCGCCGGTCTGCGCCTCGGCCACCAGCGGCTTCTCCGGTTGCAGCAGCGTCATTGCCAGCATACTGCCAAAGGCGATCAGTGCGGTGACGGTAAACATTGCGTTGTAGCCGTAATATTCCGCCAGCCAGCCGCAGAGCATCGGAGAGATAATCGCTGCCAGATTGGCTATCGCCAGCGTCATGCCGCTGTAGGTGCCCACTGACGCTTTAGGGGTGACATCAATCACCACCGACCAGTAGACATTGTTCACCAGCGCATTCAGCGCATTGCCCAGCGTCATCAGTGCAATAATCCCGGCAGCCGACTGCACATAGGGGATCGCCATAAAGCAGCAGGCGGTGCCGCACAGCGTGACGGCGGCAAACAGATTGCGCGCCAGACGCAGATTACGGAAGCGGGCCAGCAGCGCGTCGGCAATGCGACCGCCCAGCAGCACCGTGATACAGGCGCCGCTCCACGGGATCATCGCGACGTACCACAGTGAGTGCAGGTCGTAATGGAAATTATCCTGCAGATATTTCGGCATCCAGGTCACCAGGGTAAAGGTGATGTAGAGGAATGAGAAGTAGCCCAGCGCGTTGCAGACCAGGGTGCGGCTGGTAAAGAAGCGCCACCAGGGCAGTGGTACGCTGTCGCCCGCACTGCTGCGCTGACCGGTCTGGATAAGCTGACGTTCTGCGGCGTTGGTATGTGGACTTTTCTCCGGGCTGTCGCTGAAGGTGCGGGCAAACAGCGCCATCGCCAGCAGGGAGAAAACACCGAGCAGGATAAACATCATGCGCCAGTCATGGGTCAGCAGCAGCAGGCCCACCGCAATCGGGGCGGTCAGCAGCGCGCCAACCTGGGTCGAAAGCAGGCCGATGCCCAGCGCAAAGCCGCGCTCATTATCGGGCGCCCAGTGGGCAATCGCCTTGTTCATCAGCGCATAGGCCGGGCCTTCGGAAAAACCAAACATGATACGCAGGGCAGCAAAGCCCATAATGGCGGATCCGCCAAACAGCGCCATGCCCAGTTCCCCCGCCCAGGCGGTGGCGATCTCCAGCAGTGACCAGAGCACGCCTGCCAGCAGCCAGACCTTTTTTGTGCCGATACGGTCGGCAAGAAAGCCGCCACACAGTGAACCAAACAGATAGCCAAAGCCAAAGTAGCCCAGCACGGCTCCGAGCTGGACTTTGCTGAAGTGGTATTCCGCCGCAATAGCGTTGGCCGCAAACGACAGGGCACCGCGATCGATATAGTTGATCAGAGCGATCAGGAACAGCAGTGAAAATATGGTGTAACGGTAACGGCTGGTTGTCATCTCACTTCTCCTGATTAAATGTCTCAGGAGAGCAGAAGCAAAATTGATGCCGGAAAGGGCATTTATCCGGCAAACAGGGGACGGGCACAGGATAGGGGCCGCTGATCGCGCCCCTGTAGGGTTAACTGATCCCGCTAATAATTCGCCTGCGCATCAATGCGGTGCAGACGCTGCATGACGGTGGTGAGGCTCAGGCGGCGTTATGATGATCAGGGCTGACGTGTGGCAGCGGGATAACCACGGCTTCCGTGACTGCTTCTGCATCAGCTCTCACGGCCTGTGGCATTTCGCCAACGTGTTGTATAATCTGCTGCTGATAAGTTGCATCTGCCACCGTAGTCTGTTCACTCAGCAGCACGCCCGCCTCATTGACGTTTTTTCCGTCCACTTTTATTTTCGTGGTGGCACTGGCCAGCATCCACTCATATTCAATATCGACATGGCCGCTATCAATACAGCGGATACCGTGCTGACTTAAGTCATAAGCCAGCACGGTTGCGGTCGGCCCTAATGAAATCAAGACCAGGTCAAAGTTGACGGCATTCTCTAAAACGGTATCAAACAGACGCTCATAAACGGAAAAGGCATTACGGTTCAGCGTCGTAATACGTTTCACTTCGCTGGCTCCCTCCAGTAAATCATTGCCTAATCCCAGACGCGTACCACTGCCTTCCACAATTAATACCCGGCGACCCTGATAGAGCTGTTTGAATTTATCAAATATCGTCCGGGATAATTGCTTGCCTTTATAATCGTGATAGGGACGGGTCACCGAAGTGTTTCCATACTGGTACTGTTTATTCAGCAGGGCCTCATAATATTTAAAATAAAATGATTTATGGAAGAACCAGAACAGGGCCGATCCGCTCCGCATATTATGGGTGGTACGAAAGGCATCCGGCAGACAGATCAGACAGTTCGGGTTGGCTCCTGAATCCTGCTGCAGCAAGGCTTTGAGCCGTGCAGAGAGATTGGGGTCAAATGGCTGAAAGCCGATGTTTTTATACCAGGTCATTTCCAGTTCACCGTCGCCGTAACGGGCCAGGGATAATTGTGGGTTACGTAATAACAGATCGACAGTCTCTTCTATCGACATGACGGAATAACGCTTTACCCGTGCCTGCGCAGCAGGATAGCGAATGGCAGCATTAAGAAACTTAAAAGGGAAACGAAACTTGCGATAAATAGCGTGAAGTGCGGACATAGTTAACCTGCCTGGGTCATTGCTGCCAGAAAAATCCCGCCTGCTGGCCGGATTAAAGAATATGAGAGAGCTGATATATATCACAGATAAAATAAGCGTCATGCTACGGAATATCTGAAATGGTTTTCATCAGCAAAATTCCTTTTTTCATTAATCTATTCCCTGTTTTTTATTTTCCTGAAAATTAATAAAATCGCGACATGCCCGGCACCATTAAATGATTTTAAAATTCATCACACCGCGTCGGCATTGATGATTATCCTGATAGAAACAGCAGGGCAATTACTTTCCCGATTTCAGCATTAAGAGTTATTGCAGGGCAAGGCGAATAAACCATTATGATTATTTGACACTAAAAATCGTTCACCGGGCACACTTAAGCCAGCGTTACAGAAGCGCGGCTTGTCTGATAATTGATCCCCTTTGAACAAAAGGTGCGGTCGTTAGCAGCCTATGGTTAATTTTTTGTGATGGATATCCCGTATTTAACCCTTCAGAAAGTAAAAAAAGCGGCCTGACCGCCTGTACCGGTGACATTTATAATAAATATTTCTAATGATTAACGCTTATACACGTTTTTACATATTTCGTGTGTAAGTTAAAATCTCGTTGAATTTATGTTTCCAGCTTAACCTTTCACTTGCCGCTAATGACCCGAGGATGGCTCATGATCAATAAAATAACCAGTATAATCATGGTGATATTCGCTATCGCCCTGATTTATATGGGAGGACAACTCCTGCTTGCAGGAGGCAGCGCGTTCTATGCGCTGATGGGCGTGGGCGTTCTGCTCAGCGCGATTCTGCTGTTGATGAACAAACGCAGTGCGCTGACGCTTTATGCGCTGCTGATGTGGATCACTCTGTTCTGGACTATCTGGGAAGTGGGCTTCGACAAATGGCAGTGGATCCCGCGCGGCGACCTGTTTGGTGTGCTGGGTCTCTGGCTGGCGCTGCCGTGGGTGGTGCGTCCGCTCTATCAGGGGCAGCGTCGTTTCCATCCTTTCCTCGGGGGTTCCGTCGTCCTGATGGTGCTGCTGGTCATCGGTCTCTGCTTCTACGATCCGCTGCCGCAGCAGGGCGCCATTAATACGCCGCGCAACGCCTCTGCGACCGGCGGTGCCGCTGAAGAGTGGAGCGCCTATGGCGGAACCACAGATGGCCAGCGCTTTTCGGCGCTGAAGCAGATCACTAAAGATAACGTGAAAGATCTTGAAGTGGCCTGGACCTATCACACCGGCGACCTGCGTCAGGGTGATGATGCGACCGAATACACCTTTGAAGCGACACCGCTGAAAGCCAACGGCATGCTCTACTTCTGTACGCCGCACAACGAAGTCCATGCCCTCGACCCGGAAACCGGTGCGGTGAAGTGGAAAACGGCGCCGGATAAAAACCGCTCCTATCTGCAGCAGCACCAGACCTGTCGTGGCGTGAGCTACTTCGATGCCGGTCAGCAGGCGCAGCAGCAGACGGGCGCATCGCCGGCCATCTGCCGCAAGCGTATTTTCAATGCCACCACCGATGCCCGCCTGCTGGCGCTGGATGCCGATACCGGCAAAGCCTGTGCTGACTTTGGTGACAACGGTGTGGTGGATCTGCGCGCCAACATGGGCGAGGTGCGTCCGCACGCGCTGATGCAGACTGCCGCGCCACTGGTGGCGGGCAACCTGGTGATTGTCGGCGGTTCGGTGATGGATAACGGCTTCAACAGCGGTAACCCATCAGGTGTGATCCGTGCCTATGATGCCGTCAGCGGTCGTCTGGTGTGGAACTTCGATCCGGCTAACCCGGATAACACCGCACCGGTCGCTGAAGGTGCAACCTATCCGCAGGATACCCCTGTCGCCTGGGCCACCCTGAGCGCCGATCTGAAAAACGGCCTGGTCTATGTGCCGTTTGGTAACGCCTCGCCGGATGAAGTGGGACTTGAACGCGATCCTGCCAGCAACACTGAAAAATTCCGTGATGCGCTGGTAGCACTGGATCTGAAAACCGGTGCGTTCAAATGGCGTTATCAGAGTTCGAACCACGATCTCTGGGATCGCGATAACCCGTCACAGCCGTCGCTGGTGGACATCAACTATCAGGGCAAACCGCAACCGGCGGTGATCCTGCCGACCAAAACCGGCAACCTGTTTGTGCTGAACCGCCTGACCGGCGAACCGGTTTATCCGGTAGAGCAGGTTAAGGTCTCCACGGATGGCATTAAAGGTGAGCAGTATGCGGCGACCCAGCCGGTCTCCAGCCTGAACTTCATTCCGCAGCCGCTGACAGAGAAGTCAATGTGGGGCATTACGCCGTTTGACCAGATGGCCTGCCGCACCACGTTCCGTGAACTGCGCTATGACGGTAACCCGTGGACGCCGCCAACGGAGAAAGGCTCGCTGATCTTCCCGGGCAACATCGGGGTATTTAACTGGGGTTCAGTAGCGGTTGATCCACAGCGTCAGATGCTGATTGCGGCACCGGTGCGCCTGGCTTACAAATACAACCTCATCAGACGCACGCCGGAAACCGAAACCCAGCGTACCTTCACCAAAGATGGTACGCCGTACTGGAATGAGAACTTCCACGGTGACTACGCTATCCACATCCAGCAGATGGCATCGGGTCTGGGTATTCCCTGCATCGCGCCACCGTGGGGACGGATGGTCGGTGTGGATCTGACCACCGGCAAAACCGAATGGCTGCGTCGCGTCGGCACCACCAAAAACCTCAAGACCAGCTTCCTGCCTGGCCGCTTCCCGCTCGGTTTCCCGATGGGAATGGTGGCGCACGGCGGACCGCTGCTGACGGCGGGTGATCTGGTGTTCCACGGCGCAACGGCAGATAACTTCTTCCGTGCTTACGACAGCACCACCGGCGAACTGCTGTGGCAGACTGAACTGAGCGCGGGTGCGCAGGCCACGCCATCCACCTTTATGGGCAAAGATGGTAAGCAGTATGTGGTGATTGCCGCGGGCGGCCACGGCTCACTCGGCACCACGGCGGGTGACAGCGTTGTCGCTTTCCGTCTGAAGTAATTTTTTAAAAAACCGACCCGCTGAGCGCCGCCCTGGCGCTCAGCTTTTTTCACACCTCTGCCTGCCAGATCTCACGCCCGGCTTTGCGCGACAACCTGTTGTATTTCATCTCAATTCTTTCATCTTCGCATTCTCATTATCTGATAACGCATCGAAACCATTTCGTGACAGCGCTCCCGGTTTAATGATTTCTCCTGCCTGACAGACTTGCGCATTAAGCCGCGAGGCGTAGATTAATATATGACTTCACAATTAACCGTGAATACGAAAAGTACTTCACAATACGCACTCTGAAGGATTGATGCTCATGTCGGAACTGAAATTTGCTACCCGTCTTAACTCTTTCGCCTCGGGGGCACACCTCTACTGGCCCGATCAGCAGGGCAAGCCCTCTGTGCTGCAGATGGTTGCCCGTGCAGGCAAGGTCAAAGGCTTAACGCATCTCGACCTCAACTTTCCGCAGCATCTCACCAGCGATATCCCCACACTGCGCCAGGCGATCAGTGATGCGGGTCTGGCCGTCAACGGCATGCAGATGCGCTGGGACGCGCCGCAGTTCAAAATCGGCGCGTTTACCCATCCCGACGCGAAAGTGCGTCGCGAAGCGATTGAGCTGACCAAACGGGGCATTGACGCGGGTCGGGAATTTGGTTCACGGCTGATGACGCTGTGGATGGGGCAGGACGGTTTCGATTACTGCTTCCAGGCGGACTATAAGAAGATCTGGGAGGATGCGGTCAGCGCCGTGCGTGAAGTGGCGGAGTATGCACCGGACGTTGACGTCAGCATCGAATATAAACCCAATGAGCCGCGCGCCTACAGCATCTTTCCCAACGCCACCACCTGTCTGCTGGCCGTGGAAGAGGCGGGCTGCGCCAACCTGGGGATCACCCTGGATTTTGCTCATGTACTGTTTGCCAATGAGATCCCGGCTTACGCCGCCGCCATGGTGGCGCGCCGCTCACGGCTGCTGGGGCTGGACCTCAATGACGGCTGGGGCAAGCGTGATGACGGCCTGATGGTTGGTTCAGTTAACCCACGCGCCACGCTGGAGTTTCTCTGGCAGATGCAGCGTGATGGCTACCGCGGTGCCTACTACTTCGATACCTTCCCGGATGCCAGCGGTCTTGACCCGATCCGTGAAGCAGAAAGCAATATTGCGACCGTGACCCGTCTGCTGAGGCTGTGTGACCAGTTGCACGACAACGCGGCGTTACTGGCCGCCATCGGGCGGCAGGATGCGGTGGCTTCTCAGCAGATCGTCAATGACATCATGCTGGCCCGCTGACAGCCGATTAATCATAAAAACATCACACCTCTACCCAACACCCTGAGAATAAAAAATGAAAAAACGCCTGCTTGCTCTTATCGCCTCTTCACTGCTCTGCAGCACGGTTTATGCGGCAGAACTGGCACCGCTGCAATCCGATACCGAACCGGATCGCACCGACTGGACCCAGCTCGACACCAAATATGGCGCACTGCCAAAAGTCGATAAGTCGCTGAAGATTGGCGGGGTATCGAAAACCCTGACCAATGAGTACTGGCGCTCACTCGGCCAGGGCTACCAGAACGCGGCGAAAAAGTATGGTTTCACTGTCGCTTATCAGGCGGCGGCCAATGAAGACGATCAGCTCGGTCAGCTCTCCATTGCGGAAACCCTGATCTCACAGGGCTTTAACGGCCTGCTGGTTTCGCCGCAGACCGACATTAACCTGGAGCCTGCACTGGAGAGTGCCAACAGTAAAAATATTCCGGTGGTTAACGTTAATGATGCGGTAATGCCGAATGCGCGCTACTACGTCGGCAACGTCCAGAAGGATAATGGCGTGCGGGTAGCGAAGTGGTTTATTCAGCACCATCCGCAGGGCGGCAAAGTGGCGGTAATTGAAGGGCAGCCAGGGGTTTATGCCGCCGGACAGCGCACCCGTGGCTTTAAAGAGACGCTGGACAGCGCCGGTAAGTTCACCATCGTGGCCAGCGTGCCCGCCAACTGGAGTCGTGAGCAGGCTTTTAACGCCGCATCGACCATTCTGCAGCAGCATCCCGATCTGATCGGCTTCTACGCCAACAACGACACCATGGCGCTGGGCGTAGTGGAGGCGGTACGTGCGCAGAACAAAGCATCACAGGTGGCCATCTTTGGCACTGACGGTATTTCCGATGCCTACGCCTCGATTAAGCGCGGCGAGCTGACCGGCACGGTCGACAGCTTCCCGGTGCTGACCGGTGAAGTGGCGATGGACGTCATTATCCGTCTGATTAACGGACAGAAACTGTCGCGCGTTGTCTCGACACCTCAGGCGCTCATCACCAAAGAGAATGTTGAGGCGTTCTCAACCAAAGACAACAACCGGTTGCGTCAGCTGCTGGCTCAACAATAAGTCAGCGGGAGCGGGTATGGAACAGTTTCGCTTAATGATGCGTGGCATCAGCAAAAGTTACGGTAACGCCGCCGCGCTGCAGGATGTCGATTTCTCAGTGCGGCCCGGCGAGGTGCACGCGCTGATTGGGGAAAACGGCGCGGGTAAGTCGACGCTGCTGAATATCCTCTCCGGCGTTCGCGGCGCGGACAGCGGGGAGATCAGCGTCAACGGAAACCGGGTGCAGATCCGCAGTCCGCTCAGCGCCCGTCAGGCCGGAATCGCGATGATCCACCAGGAGTTACAGCATGTGCCTGAGCTTTCCGTGGCGCAGAACATGTTTCTGGGTCGCCCGCTGACCCGCGCCGGGGGCTGGTGGGTGGATAAAAAGGCCCAGCTGGCGCGGGCTACCCTGATACTGAAGACGCTGGATCCCACTATCGATCCCGATACGCCGATCAGGAACCTCAAGGTATCGCAGCAGCAGATTGTTGAGATTGCCCGGGCGCTGCTGGATGACGCCAAAATCATCGCCATGGATGAGCCGACCTCCAGCCTGACGCCACGCGAATTTGACCGGCTGGCGGAGCTGATTGGCGATCTGAAGTCGACCGGCGTCTCGCTGATTTATGTCTCGCACAAGATGAATGAGATTTTCCGGGTCTGCGACCGCGCTACCATTATGCGTGACGGAAAGCAGGTGGGGGTGGTCAACATCAGTGATGAGGATGAGGAGAGCATCGTCGCCAAAATGGTCGGACGGAAGATCGACAAGCTCGACCATCAGGCATTTGTCACCGATCGCGAAGTACTGCGGGTAGAGGATCTGACGCGTGGCAATGAGGTGGTGGCGGCAAACTTCAGCGTTCGTGCGGGCGAAGTGCTGGGGATTGCCGGGCTGGTCGGTGCGGGACGCACCGAACTGCTGAAGCTGATTGCCGGTATCGACAGGCGCACCCGTGGCACGGTGAGCGTCAACGGTGCCGCGGTGAAGAACCACAACGTGCGTGCGGCGATCAAGGCGGGCATTGGCCTGGTACCAGAAGACCGCAAGAAAGAGGGCATTATCAAAGAGCGGGCGGTGAAGATGAATATGGCGCTGCCGTCGATGCACCGCTTCACGTCGGCGGGGCTGATGAACCAGGCCCGGCTGGACCGCGAGGCGCTGAAGGTCATGGGCGACCTGAAACTGCGCCCGCTCGACATTGAGAAAACCATCGGCACGCTGAGCGGCGGCAATCAGCAAAAAGTGATCATCGGCCGCTGGGTTGCGGCGGATGCCAATGTGTTTCTGTTTGATGAGCCGACGCGCGGTATCGATATTGGTGCCAAGTCTGAAATCTATCACCTGATTGAAAAACTGGCCCAGGCGGGCAAAGCCATTGTGGTGGTGTCGTCAGAAATGACCGAGATCATGCGCATCTCCGATCGGGTGCTGGTGATGCGCGAGGGCCGGATCACCAAAGAGTTGACCGGCAGCGCGATCACCGAAGAGAACATTGCCCGTTATGCCATTAAAGATATCGACCAGACCGCCTGACCGCTTACCTGACACTATTTAAGGTTATAACTATGACAACTCAGACATCTACCGGGCCGGGTACCCGCCCCGCGCTGCGGCTTAAATTTAATCTGCGTGATGCCGGTACCTTAATTGGCTTACTGATTATCGTGGTGACATTTTCGTTTCTGTCGCCGGTCTTTTTCACCCTGCCTAATCTGCTGAATATTCTGCAGCAGTCCTCAATCAACGCCCTGATCGCACTGGGCATGACGCTGGTGATTATCTCCGGCGGGATTGACCTCTCGGTCGGCCCCACGGCGGCGCTCTCTGCGGTGCTGGGTGCAACCCTGATGGCATCGGGCGTGCCGGTGCCGCTGGCGATCCTCGCGACGCTGGGTGTGGGCGCGATGTGCGGGCTGTTCAGCGGCACGCTGATCGCCTATGCCGGACTGCAGCCGTTTATTGTCACGCTGGGCGGCCTGTCGCTGTTCCGGGCTATTGCGCTGATCTACACCGGTGGCAATCCCATCTTTGGTATTCCGCTGGAATTTCGCAGCCTGATCAACAGTACGCTTTTCGGTATCCCCACGCCGATTGTGATTGTGGCAGTGATTGCGCTGCTGCTGTGGACGGTGATGAATAAGACCCCGCTGGGGGAATATATTCTGGCGATTGGCGGCAATGAAGAGGCGGCGCGGGTCGCAGGTGTGCCGGTTAAGCGCACCAAGGTCACGGTCTATATCTTCTCCGGCCTACTGGCTTCACTGGCCTCGCTGATTCTGATTGGTCGTCTGGGGGCTGCCGAACCGACTATCGGCAACCTGTGGGAGCTGGATGCGATTGCGGCGGCGGCCATTGGCGGTGCGTCGTTAATGGGCGGCAAGGGCAGTATCTTCGGGACGCTGATCGGCGTGGTTATCCTCGGTGCGTTACGTAATGGCTTGACCTTACTGAACATTCAGGCCTTTTACCAATTGCTCGCTACCGGCCTTATTATTATCATAGCGATGTTGATTGACCGGGCGACCCGAGGCAAGTAATGAAGCAAGATCCGCGAGCCATTGGCGCTCAGATTCGTATGCGTTTGCCCCAGCTGACGCCGTTAGAACGTCGGGTAGCTGAGGCGATAATTGCCCGAACCGACATTACCGAGCAATCCTCATTAAAGGAGATTGCGCGGGAGAATAATGTCTCTGAAGCGATGATCGTTAAGATTACCAAAAAACTTAACTTCACCGGCTTCAGGCATTTCAGAAGTGGCCTGATCTATTACAACCAGTCTGAAGTGGCAGGGCTGCATGCGGAAATTGAGCCGGATGATTCGTCGGAGCAGTTGCTGGCCAAAGTTTTCAGAACCTCTATCCAGGCGATTGAAGAGACCTTATCGATTCTGGATGTTTCTGAATTCAATCGTGCGGCGGACATTATCTTTAAAGCGCGTCATATCGATCTCTATGCCGTGGGCGGTTCTGCCGCTGTGGCGCGGGACCTGTCACACAAGATGCTGAAGATTGGCATTAAGTCGACTGCCTATGACGACGCCCACATCATGCTGATGTCAGCCGCCGTGTTATCTGATGACGATGTGGTTATCGCCATCAGCCATTCGGGTGCTACGCGCGCGGTGAACGATCCGGTCAGACTGGCGGGGAGGAATGGCGCGAAAGTTATCGCCATTACCAACTACGCTGAATCCCCGATCGCGAAGAGTGCGCATGTGGTCCTCAATTCAACCTCTCAGGGATCGCATCTGCTGGGTGAAAACGCCGCGTCACGCATCGCCCAGCTCAATATTCTGGATGCGCTGTTTGTCGCTATCGCCAAGAAAGATCTGAAGCGGGCGGAGAAGAACCTGATGAAAACCCAGCATGCGGTTCAGGATCTGCGGGAATTCTAGCTATGAGCAAAATTGCAGTCACCGGCAGTCTTCACTACGACATTATGCTGGATGCACACCATCGCCCGGAAAAAGGCGAAACGGTGATGGGCAGCGCCTGTCACTATAAGTTTGGTGGCAAGGGGGGTAATCAGGCCGTCGCAGCGGCACGCGCGGGTGCCGCAGTGCGCTTCGCCGGTTCAGTGGGGCGCGATCAGCAGGGGCAATTCCTGCTGGATCATCTGCAGCAGGCCGGGGTCGATTGCACCGCCGTCAGCATCATTGATGCGCTTCCCTCCGGGATGAGCGTAGCGATTACCGATGCCGAAGGAGATTACGGTGCGGTGGTGGTCTCCAATGCCAATCAGCAGATCCCGCAGGAGACCTTTGAGCAACCCGGCTTCTGGCAGGAGGTGTCGCTGCTGGTGCTGCAAAATGAAGTCCCTGAAGCGGTGAACCTCTGTGCTGCCCGGGCGGCACAGCAGCGGGGGATTACGGTCTGCGTCAACGCCGCGCCCGCCCGGCCGTTGTCAGCCGCGTTTGAAAACTGTATCGATCTGCTGGTGGTGAACGCCATTGAAGCGCGCGATATGTGCGGGATTAGCGTGCAGGATCTGACGTCGGCGCGCTCAGCGGCGGAATCGCTGGCCAGCCGGTTTGCCAGAGTGGTGGTTACCGCTGGTGAACATGGTGTGGCTTACAGCGAGGCGGGAGAGACTCATACACTGGCGGCGCAGAAGGTGACGCTGGTGAGCACCCACGGTGCCGGGGATTGTTTTGTCGGCGTGTTATGTCAGCTGCTGAGTAGCGGGGCAACGCTGGCAGAAGCGGTGAGTGCGGCAAATCGTGCAGCTGCCGAACACGTTTCCCGGCAGCCGCACTGATTAATGGCGTGCCACGTCAGTGACGCGGCACGCTAACGTCATCAGGCGCCGACGTTCACCACGGTTTTACCGAAGTTTTTGCCATTAAGCATATCGATAAACGCCTGTGGCGCGTTCTCTAATCCTTCAATCATGTGCTCGCGATAGTGGATTTTTTTGTTCTCCACCAGCGGACGCATCGCCTCCAGGAACTCAGGGTAACGGTCACCATAATCCTGGAAGATGATAAAGCCCTGCATACGGATACGGCGTTTCAGAATGCCCGCCATGATCAGAGAGGTTCTGTCCGGGCCTTGCGGCAGCTCACGCTGGCTGTAAGCCGAGACCAGACCACAGACCGGCACGCGCGCAGCGGTGTTCAGCAGCGGGAACACGGCATCAAACACTTTGCCACCGACGTTTTCGAAGTAGATATCGATGCCATCCGGGCAGGCATTTTTCAGCTGCTCTTCAAAGTCGGCGCTGTGGTGATCGAGGCAGGCATCAAAGCCCAGCGTATCGACCGCGTAACGGCATTTTTCTTCACCGCCCGCCACACCAACGACACGGCAGCCTTTCTGTTTACCCAACTGACCGACCGTTGCGCCCACCGGACCGGTTGCGGCGGCAACGACCAGAGTTTCACCCGCTTTCGGCTGACCAATATCCATCAGACCCATATAGGCTGTAAAGCCTGGCATACCGAGAATACCCAGCGCCCATGAGGGATGAGGCAGATCGTTACCCAGCTTCGCAATCTCTTTGCCATCGGAGACGGCATATTCCTGCCAGCCACTCTGCGCCAGCACCCAGTCACCGGTCTTAAAGTCGCTGTTTTTCGATTCGGCGACCTGACAGACGGTGCCGCCCACCATCGGCTGATCCAGCTCTGCCGGCGCGGCGTAGGATTTACCCTCGTCCATCCGCCCACGCATGTAGGGGTCAAGCGAGAGATAGATGGTCTTCAGCAGTACTTCACCCTCTTTGATTTCCGGGACGGGCTGCGCCACATGGCGGAAATTCTCTTTGGTCGGCTCACCGTGTGGGCGTGAAGCCAGTAACCAGGCGTGGTTCTGGGTTGCTTGTTCAGTCATATTGTCATCCTTTTATAGCCGGGCAATGCTCAGGGCATCGCCTTATGAATACCGGTAAAGTGTAGATGACCATGGCAGGAATGCGTTTAGCGCTGTGAGCGGTAAGCTGATTTACCGATAACAGGGCATAGGGTGCTAACCACGGGGACATAGCGGATGCAGGACCATTCGCGTCACGGATTCAGTCTGACGGCTGTTCACATCCACTTGCAAAAAACGGGCAGGCGAGTCATCAGCAGTGCGGCATGACACGCATCCAGGTCAGAGGGAGGCGACTATCATTATGCTTCACCACAAGGCTTACAGGGCCAGGGCATATTTTGCGATTGCCGAAACAGAGAAGCTAAAACGCTTCTATGACCGGGTTTTACAGCATCCGCCCCGTGATGTAATGTATGAAGTGAATACCGCCATAGGCGAAGGAGGAAGAGGTTATGTACTCAACACACGATATTTCAACCCTGAAGAAAATGACAGTTGCAGAGCGTAAAGCGGAAGCAATGCGTCAGCTCAAAGAATCTTTTGATCTTGCGGAGCGCTCAGGCACAGTGCGTTCACGCGAAGCAAAGGCTGGTTGACTGTCAGCTTCCTCCCAAACCCGCTAAGGCGGGTTTTTTTATGCCTTCAATCTGTATCAGGGTTTAACAAAAGCAACACCGAAAGAGTTAATGGCTCTATGGATGACAGAGAATTCCTGCATTGAATCCTTACTGGGACCAACGGGGCGTGACATTTATCGACAGGGATGGTTATCGTGTTGTTATCCAGCATGCAGCCTGGTAATCCGCAATCTGACCTGTACCGGAGTTCACCCTGAACATTCTTTGCTTTCACACCGCGGCCAGTAATATCGCGATATTTGATGATGCCGCCAGCGCACTGACACATGACAATCCGCCGCTGAATCATCTGGTGATGCCTGCGCTGCTGGCAGAAGCGGAACGCAGCGGCGGGATGACGACTGCGTTACGCCGCCGTATTGCCCAGATGATTGAAACGCTGCTGCCGCAGTTCGATGCAGTGCTGATCACCTGCTCGACGCTGGGGCCGGTTGCCGGTGATTTCCGTGCGCAGGATCGGGTTATGCGCACCGACGGAATGTTAGCGGAGGCGCTGCAGCGGCAGGCAGGGCGCGCAGTCGCGCTCTGTGCGGCAGAATCAACGCTGGCGGCGACGCGGACACTTTTCTGTCAGCCCGGCAGCCAGGTAGAGGTCGCGCTGGTGGAGGGAGCATGGGCGGCGTTTAAAGCGGGGGAAACGACGCGCTATTTTGCGCTGATTGCAGCAGCAGCAGAGCAGGCTTATCAACAGGGAGCCGTTGCGGTGGCCCTGGCGCAAAGCTCAATGACGCCAGTAGCACAGCAGTTTCCTGACACACAGCGACCCTTGACCGGTCCGCATCTTGCGCTGCAGGCCTGCTACGAACTCAGATGATCGTCACACCCTGCTGGCTTAGCGCCTGTCGCAGCGCCTCGTCCGGCTGCGTTTCCACGACCAGCGTGCTGGCCAGCGACAGGTCGCCAATGGCAAATGCCGAGGCTGAGTTCAGCTTTTCCGCTGACGCCAGTACCACGGTTTCCGCTGCGCGTCCTGCCAGCGCACGCTTGACCGTCGCCTCTTCGAAATTACCGGTGGTCAGGCCTGCCGCCGGATGCACGCCGGTGACGCCCATAAAAAAGAGATCGGCATTGATGCGGTTGATCGACTCCAGCATCGCTGCGCCCACCGTCACCACTGAATGTTTATAGAGCTGCCCGCCAATCAGTATGATCTCCACGAGTGGATGATCGGCTAACGCCAGCGCCACGCTGGGACTGTGCGTAACCGCGGTAAAGCTCAACGTGGCGGGTAACCGTCGCACCAGTTCCGCGCTGGTGGTCCCGCCATCAATCAGTACGATCTGTCCCGGCTGGATCAGTGAAACCGCTTTTTGCGCAATAACCTTTTTGGAAGCAGTCTGCACGCTTTTGCGTGTTTCAAACGTTGCCAGCGCAGCGGAAACCGGCAGCGCGCCGCCATGTACCCGCTGCAATAATCCTTCAGCCGCCAGTTCACGCAGGTCGCGGCGGATAGAGTCTTCGGAGAGGCCAAAACGCTGGCTGAGTTCGCGCGACTGCACCTGTTTTTCCTGGGCGAGCAGGGCGAGAATCGTCTGTTTTCGCTGGCTGGATAGCATCACTTGTCTCTGCATGTTTTTTCTTGAAGTTGCACGATTGTGCATGATAGCGTGATGGCTGTCTACCTATCCTGGAGAGCATCATGCAGCAGAACCATCCCCGCGTGCGCATCATCAATGAGCAGTTGCTGTCAGACAACTGGTATACCCTGAAGAAATATACGTTCTCACTGCTGCGCCGTGACGGTCGCTGGCAGGAGCAGAGCCGTGAAGCCTATGACCGCGGTAATGGCGCAGTGATCCTGCTCTACAACCGTGTCAAACGTACGGTGGTACTGACCCGTCAGTTTCGCTTTCCGATTTTCCTGAACGGGCATGATGGCTTTCTGATTGAAGCGGCCGCCGGTCTGCTGGATAACGCTTCGCCGGAAGCGCGTATTGTTGCC
>Ga0308159_1003343_pt1 | contig 16355 bp, 16 predicted proteins | sample PhyCR1_FD_201040 | JGI IMG/M metagenome (GOLD analysis project Ga0308159, IMG submission 201040) | Phyllosphere microbial communities from UC Gill Tract Community Farm, Albany, California, United States - DLSLC.R1 | ecosystem: Host-associated > Plants > Phyllosphere > Unclassified | place: USA... | reverse complement strand
TCGGTAATAGTGACCAAGGGCCGTAGAAAAGGCAGGTTCGACCACAACCGATCATGGGTGCTGACATGGGCGCCTTGCAGCTGCCGAGTGCGCGCGGCCCACAAGCGTTCGCGTGGGTCGTTGGCGTTCCAGACATTAAAATCCCCCACCTGCGGCCCCACCGGTGTGGTCACACGGAACACATGCCCGGCCGGCACCTTCCACGCTCTCCCCGTTCGAATCGGCACCTCGAACTGTTCGATCAACGTGCGCTGGGTTTTCTGATCACGAATACGCTCATAGAACGCCGTATCCACCTGCAACGCCGAACCTTTGCTGACCTGGTACGCGGCGGGATAGTCTTTGTACATGGGGCACTCCTCCATCAAGGGCGATCAAACAAGGCGAGAGAAAGGCGTTCCGAGTCATCCAGGTACAGACTCATCGCCTCGCTGGCGGCCTGGGTTTGGTTGCGGGTTAGCAATGTGTATATCTCATGGTCACGCTCCAGCCAGGGTGACTGGAAGCGCTGCTCATCCGGCGCGGCGCAGAACGCCAGACGCAGTTGGGCTATTACCTGGGCGAAGAACTCGTCGAACAACGGGCTGCCCATCAACGCGACGATCTGCTGGTGAAACATAAGACTGTGAGTGGCCACGGCTCGCCAATCTTCCCGCTCCCGGGCCAGGGTGGTGGCGTCAATGGCGTTTTGCATAAGTGTTGATTGAGCGTCCGTCAACGGGCCACTTTGGGCTATGGCCTGCAATTCCAGGGTGCGGCGGACTACGAAGAGGTCGCGTACTTCTGCTCGCTCCAAGCGCCGAACCATGACGCCCTTATTGCGGATATAACGAGTAAGGCCCTCCTGGCCCAGACGATGCAGCGCCTCGCGAATCGTATTCCGGGATGCGTTGTAGACCTTGACCAGGTCCGACTCGATCAGCGGCATGCCTGGTAACAGCCGGCCGCCTATGATGTCGGCGCGCAGTTCCAGAGCGATCTGGTCGGCTAAGGATAGGGTGAGTGGCATCGTTACCTCGAGATTGTTGAACAATCACTGAGGAAGAAGTAACCACGTTTCGTGCCAATGCTGCATGCGAAGGGAAATCGCAAGGCCGGATAAAGGAAAGGCCGGTCATTAACCGGCCCTCCGCGCTGTTTTCAGATCCTCAATTAATCACCAACCTGTCGCGATTTTTCTCCAGCAGTGCCTTGCCAATGCCTTTTACTTCAAGCAACTCATCCACCGCAGTGAACGGGCCGTTGCTTTCGCGATAGGCGATGATTGCCTTCGCCTTGGAAGCACCAATGCCGAACAGATCGCGACGCAGGGTTTCGGCGTCGGCGGCGTTGAGGTTGACCTTGGCGGATTGCTCGGCCTTGGTCATTTGGGTGGAGATGGGGGTTGGAGGTTCTGGCTTGATGGACGGCGCAGCGGTGGTGGCGACGGAGAGGCTGGTGAGGAAGGCGAAGATGAGTGATGAGAGGTAGAGGTTTTGCATTGGTGACGCTCCATGACATCGGTAAGAGAAAAAAGCAGCTTTTCCGAAGCTGCTTTTTTACGTTAGGCGATGATAGAAGTTAGTCAAAAACTAGTAAGTTACAAAGTGTGAGCAAAGCCAACCTACGATGCTTAAATTTTCTTAACCGAATTAAAGATCATATGTTGAAATTCAATAAAGTACGCATAGGAAAAACGCAACAAAAACAAACCAACAAAAAATAACAGAAAATAAAATACTTAAAGCTCTCGAACGGCAGAACCACCACGCGCATAAACATTGCACAAAAAATTATCTTTCTTTCAACCGTTTCGTCATTTGGGTATAATCGCGTCGCCAACACCAAAAATACAACCAAAAAAACTGGAAACGGAGGGTTCCATGGAACCCAGCATGAGATCAAAGTATTCAACACTTGATTTCTTTAGACTAGCTTGGTCTTTTACAACTACAAAAATATTTTATAGTCCCGCCCGAATCATCAGGCAGCCCACTCGAATAAGAGGTTGGGAAAATATGTCAATTGGTACCGGCTTTACAACGGGGCAATACTGTCCTAGAAGCGGCCAATGGTAAAGAAGGCAAAAAACACTCACCATAGGTAGTCATGTTGAAATAAACGACGCCTGCCATATCGCAGCGCTTGACTCGATAACTATTGGTAACAACTTACTCATCGCCAGCCAAGTTTATATCACCGACCATGACCATGGGGAGATAACAAAAGAAGAGCTGTTAATACACCCCAATCAGAGGAAACTTGTTTATGCACCGGTGGTAATTGAGGACGATGTTTGGATAGGGGAAAAAGTAGCCATCCTGAAAGGCGTGACCGTCGGCAAGGGTTCAGTTATAGGTGCGGGAGCTGTAGTCACGAAAGACGTACCACCTTACTCTGTTGCCGCTGGCATTCCCGCAAGAATCTTGAAAACTCTTTGAGAGGGACAGAGATTAAGGTGGCAGCAAAAAACTAGGCAATCTGCAGCAATATATCTGAATTAACACATACAAAGGCCAGTTCCCTCTCGCCTTTGTATGAGTTTTAGATCAAGGCTCAAGCCGACGTTGCTGATAAATCCAATCAACAATCTCACCGTCAGGAGCATAGCCGCTGACCGTATCACGCAGCAATTGACGGACTCGACCATAATCATCTTCGTCGACCGCCGAGAGAAGATCGGCTAATTTTGCCCTTAGAGTGTCCCAAGAAATAAAATCCTCGTTCGCGCTCATGATCATAGGGTGCTGTGTTGCCACGACGTTATCGCCTATTAGTAACTCCTCATATAGTTTTTCACCAGGGCGAAGTCCAGTAAATTCTATCGCGATATCGCCATGAGGGTTTTTTTCAGAACGAACACTTAGCCCAGACAAATGAATCATTTTCTCAGCCAGCTCAACAATTTTTACCGGCTCACCCATGTCTAATACAAAAACATCCCCGCCCTGCCCCATTGAACCAGCCTGAATAACCAATTGAGCAGCTTCAGGAATGGTCATGAAATAGCGAGTAATCTTGGGATGGGTAACAGTCAACGGTCCTCCCGACTTTATCTGCTTGTGAAAAAGCGGAATAACCGAACCAGAAGAACCTAATACATTACCAAAGCGCACCATGGTAAAACGTGTTTTATTCACTCGAGAAATATTGAATTTATCGTTGAATAATACAGGAGCAGACTCGCGACTGAGGGCTTGCAAAGTCAATTCAGCCAATCGTTTCGTACTGCCCATCACATTCGTAGGTCGCACAGCCTTGTCGGTTGAAATGAGTACAAAGTTTTGAACACCCGCCTGCAATGCAGCCTGAGCAGTATTTAGGGTGCCAATCACATTATTCAATACCCCCTCGGCAATGTTGTGCTCTACCATTGGAACATGCTTGTAAGCTGCTGCATGGTAAACGGTATCCACATGCCAAGTTTTCATGACATCTAACAGTTTTTCCTCATTACGTACGGAACCTAGAATAGGAAGCAAACGTACAGAGAGTGACTCACGGCTAATTCGCTGTTCCAATTCGGACAAGATGCAATAAAGGTTAAACTCGCTATGCTCGAAAAGCAAAAGGGTCGTGGGACGTAATTCGAGAATCTGACGGCATAACTCTGAGCCAATAGAACCGCCGGCTCCAGTGACCAAAACGCTTTGATCTTTGATGCACCTCTCAAGCAATTCAGCCTGAGCGGGAACGGCGTCGCGACCGAGCAAATCACCTATGTCCACTTCTTGAATGTCATCAACCTTTACCCGACCGCTAGCCAAATCCATAAAGCCGGGTACGCTACGGACATGCAGCGGGAATCCTTCGAGCAGCCCGAGAATTTCGCGACGACGACCCCGAGATGACGACGGTATTGCCAACAGTACCTCTTGAGCCCCTGTCATTTCGATCATTTGCTGAATATGTTTGGGTTTAAACACCTGCAAACCTGAAATGACGCGGTCAGCGATACTACTGTCATCATCAATAAAAGCCACAGGTCGCATTACCCGACCCATTCTCAGCGCTGCTACGAGTTGATTACCGGCTGCGCCGGCACCATAGATAGCAACTTTTGAAAGACCGTTATCCCGACTAGTAAAAGGTACATGCTGCACCGCGGCAAACCAGTCACCAAGAAAATACTGCCGCATGGCAAGTCGCATTCCGCCGATCATAATCAGACTCAACCACCAATAGTTGAAAATAATTGACCGAGGAACCACATTTTCGTGATTGCTATACCAATAAACAACGAATGCCAAGATTAGAGAGGACAGACTGACAGCTTTGATAATAGCAATTAGCGCATCATTACCAAAATATCGCATTACCGCACGATACATGCCAAAGCGCACAAATAAAGGAATGGCCACAATGGGTGCACATATGAACAGCCAGAAATGCATTTTGACGGGGTTGATCATTTCATCAATACCCAAACGCACTACAAAGGCCATCCACAAAGCGACCCAGACAAGGGTAGTATCTGCGACAACCTGCAAAATTCGCTTCTTGCGACGCGATAGGCTTAACAAATATGTACGAATGTTATCCATGTGCCCTCTCAATCTCTGTCGCTCCAACACCGATCACCCATCACACCAGCGGTCCACAAGGCCTTCATACTGAATCAGTTGCCTCGGTTATAACGTCGGCTAATACCTTGCACGTCAAATCTATCTGTGCCGCGGTTAATGTCGGGTGGACTAAAAACATTAAGCTAGTCTCACCTAAAAGCTGGGCATTTGCGAGACGAACCTCCGGACGCCATCCCGTGTTATCAAACGCTTTCTCAAGATAAACCTCGGAGCACGACCCGGAGAACGCCGGAACACCACGAGAATTGATCTCAGCAAGAATTCGATCACGCGACCACTCCTCGCGAAGAAACTCAGGTCGGATAAATACATAACATTTATAGGCCGCATGTCGAACACCGGCTGGCAGCACGGGTACCCTGAGCGCAGGTAATGATTTAGCACAATTCCAAATAAGCGCCGCATTCGCCTGACGGGTAGCTTGCCACTCCGTCATCTTTCGAAGTTGAATTCGGCCAATAACGGCTTGCATCTCCAGCATGCGCCAATTGGTACCGAAACTCTCATGCAGCCAACGAAAGCCTGGCGCGTGCTCGCGCTCATAAACAGCTTCCCAACTTTTTCCATGATCCTTGTAAGCCCACATGCTTGCCCAAAGCTCACGGTCGTTGGTCGTGACCATACCTCCCTCGCCGCCAGTGGTCATAATTTTATCCTGGCAGAATGACCATGCCCCAACATGCCCGATAGACCCTACTGGACGGCCTTTGTAGAGCGCGCCATGAGCTTGAGCGCAGTCTTCGATCACCTTCAGATCATGGGCATGCGCCAAATCCATTATTTCGTCCATGTCACAAGGCCATCCAGCCAAGTGAACACAGACAATGCCCCGCGTCTTGGAAGTGATCACCGCACGGATGGTATCGGCAGTGATATTCTGAGAGTCCAGATCAACATCGGCAAAAACCGGCGTAGCACCTGCGTTAACAATACTGGAAACAGACGCAAGAAATGTGCGGGATGTGACGATCACTTCGTCTCCGGCACCAATACCTAACGCCTTTAGTGCCAAATCCAACGCGACAGTACCGTTTGCTAATGCAATTGCATATTCAGTACCAGCAAAAGCCGCGAACTCCTTTTCAAATTCTCGACATTCAGTGCCCGTCCAATAGTTAACCTTGTTCGAGAGGACCACATCTCGAACGGCATCAGCCTCTTCAGTTGTAAAAGACGGCCAAGGAGCGAATGGAGAATTCAGCATAACCAATACCTATAAAATTAAGATCGCAAAACGCCTAGCAAATCTGATTTAAAAACGAATCGTACACGCCGCCCATGACAGGCCTACGCCAAATCCGACACACGCTACGATATCACCCGTTTTAATGTTGCCCTTCTCAAGAGATTCCTTAAGCGCAATAGGGATAGTAGAAGATACCGTATTACCGCAGTGCTCAAACTCCCTGACAAATTTTTCTTCAGGCAGCTTTAACCTTCTTTTTAACGCATCAAGCATAAATTTATTGGCTTGATGAAAGACAAAGTGGTCTACCATGTCTAACGTGAAGTTGTCATCGAACAAAGATTCAAATAACTCAGGAACGCGCTTCAGCGAAAACTCCAGAATCGCTGGACCGTTCATATAAAGATTGGCGTCAGTCCTGATATTACCGCTGTCGTCCTGACGAGTCTCCAAATTAGAGTTGAGCAACGCCGGGAACCTTGCGCCTCCTACCGGAACGATCAGACTTTCTGCGCCAGAACCATCCGTACCATAACGAAAACGGTCAATCGCGACAGTGTCATCTGTCGCTCTGATTAGGGTTGCCGCCGCCGCATCACCAAAAAGCGTGCGAACGCTCTTGTCGCCGGGGTGAATATACTTACTATACGTTTCAGCGGTAACCAGAAGGACATTCTTGACCTGGCCAGTCTCTATCAACCCCTTTGCCATACCCAAGCCGTAAATAAATCCCGAGCAACCTTGATTATAATCAAACGCTGCACACGCCGTGGGTAGCCCTAGACGATGTTGAAGAATGCAGGCCGTTGACGGCAGTACATAATCTGGGCTCTGTGTGCATAGAATCAGGCAATCAATATCAGATCTATCAACGACGCCGGAGTCAAAGATTTTCTCACACGCTCGAAAACCCAGATCAGACGCACATTCGTTTTCAGCCGTTATCCGGCGATCATTTATACCCGTTTTACCAAAAATTTTCGGAACATCCCACTCCGGAAATTCCCGCGCCAAATCTTCGTTGCTTAGTGAATGACTAGGCAACTCATATTCTATTGCAGTAATTTTTGCAAATTTCATTTTATTACCCAGCTATTCGTTTCGCGGGAACACCAAAAACCGTCACGCCAGGAGCTACTTTGCGTATGACCACCGATGAAGCACCGATAACAGCAAAAGCGCCTACAGTCACCTTAGGTACAATTACCGCATGAGACCCCATAAATACGCCCTCTGCCAGTTGAACACCACCAGTAACATCACAATGTCCACTGATAGTGCTGTAGCTTCCCACAGAGGTATCATGTCCGATGGTGGTGCAAGAGTTAATCGTTACAAAATCACCAATTTCCAGATCTGTTGACAGAATTGTATTTGGGCAAACGACAACACCCTGCCCAATCACCACTCTAGTACCGACTATCGCTGTAGGGTGAACAAGAGAAAAGAATTGCGCGCCCTTAGCAACGAGCTTCTCTGAAACAATTTTCTTTATCGTCGGATCAGCGATAGCGCATACCAAAAATACGCCATCCTGATGCACGTAGTCATCTATGGAGGAAATAATTAAAGGTGCATCCGAAAAGCGTTCCAGCGCCGCAGGCGAATCGTCCAGAAACCCATCAATCTGGTACTCACTGGGTGTCTCACTATGTTCAATCCAATCTTTTAACCAAACATATACCTCGCGCCCAAACCCACCCGCCCCAACTATTAAAAATTTCTTACCACTCATGCCAGGTACCCTCCATCGACTACGAGAGATGTACCAGTTACCCATCGGGCCGCTGGAGAGAGTAAATAGTTAATTGCATAGGCGACATCTGCAGGAGCACCAATGCCTAACGGATGCTTTTGCTCAATCAACTCCATCGACTCTGCACCCACCAAGTCCTTGAGTGTCTCTGCCATTTCAGTTTTGACAACACCTGGCGCTACGCAGTTAACGCGAATGCCCTCGCGCGCCAACTCAATGGCAGCAGCCCGGACCATTGACTCCACCGCACCTTTACTCGCGCAGTAGCCCAGAAGCGCAGGCTCACCGACTTTAGCCATGACCGATGAAATCAACACAATACTTGAACCAAGTTGACAGACACCTTTCTGCCGGAAAGCTTTGATCAGCGAAAAAGATGAGGTTACGTTTGTTGATATTATTTTTTCCCAATGCGCCAGACTTGTTGCCCGAATAGGCATGGGCGCCTGAACACCTGCAGCATGAACCAGGCCGTCAAAAGCTACAGTTTCCTTTGCAATTTTCTTCATCCAACCGGAGATATCAGGTTCATTTAGAAAATCCACTACCGCGATGGTATGACCGCTCCCATCCAAGCGTTGAAGTGTTTCCTCTAAGCGCTGTGTGTCCCTGGCGACCAGAGTAATACGGGCACCCTGCTTACTGAGCCATACCGCGACCTCACGTCCGATTCCGGACGACGCGCCGGTAACCAGAATATGTTTTCCCTCCAAGGAAAACGGATTAGAACCTGGCATATTCATACTGACTCCTTCACAGCACAAGTGTAGGACATCTCACTTACCCATACTTTATCAAAGTCTACAATGCAACCCGCCCAGGAATAACCCACACCAAATCCCGCTAGCATCATCAAGCCTGTCAACCGATTGTCTTTTTCAAGATCAGCTAATGACAGTGCAAGAGGTATAGATGTGCAACTCGTGTTTCCTACACTTTCCAGATCGAGTACTACCTTTTCACGAGGTAACTTCATGCGTTTTGCTAAATGTTCGAGCATGAATTTATTAGCTTGGTGAAAAACGTAATGGTCAATGCCTGCCCCCAAATCCGAACGGCTCTCGTGAAGCGCTTTTACTAAAGAGGGAACCCGCGCCAAGGTGAAAGCAAAAATTTCTGCTCCGTTCATGAACAAGTCGAACGCTCCACGCACCTCGGGTTCGCTGACTTCACTAAGGTCACCGTTACGATCACGAAAACCACCCGCCGGCACAATGAGATTTTTTGCACCACGTCCATCAGTTCCTAACGCGAAAGACATTGGTTGGGCACTTTCGTCATATTGAAGCAACGTCGCCGAGCCGGCATCTCCAAAAAGAGCGGCTACAGAACGATCTTCGCCGGATACGATCTTACTGATAGTGTCCCCAACTAATAACAAAACACGTCGGCTGCCCCCTCCCGATATCAAGGAAGAGGCTAGCCATAATCCGTATACGTAGCCTGAGCAACCTAGAGCAACGTCAAACGCCGCCACGCCTACGGAAAGCTGCAGTCGCTCTTGCAAAATGCAAGCCGTGGCGGGCAATGTATGATCGTGAGTCTGGGATACGAATATCAATGTATCGATAGAGGACCGATCTACAGAGAGGTCTGCCATCAGTCGCTCAGCTGCAGCAACGCAAAGATCAGATGAGCACTCACTGTCGACTACATGTCGACGGAAGACACCCGTACTTGCCATTATTTTTTGAATACTTTCCGCACCGAACTTTTCAGCGAGGTCTGAAACTTCTGAAACCTTCTCTGGCATCGAGCATGCAATGCCTTCGACTCGAACATTATTTACAACTCTAATATTCTCAAAATTACTCGCTGACATAATCACCCACCCCTACCGAAAAACACAAATTAAATGATAGCAATAAAACACAGAGAGCAAACTATTTGCGTCCCTTTGCACACGATTGACGAAAGTGCGCAATTTTCTGTTCTAACGAGCTCAAATATTTTGGAGGAGACATGGTCCAAGAATCACTAGGGACCCTTTGACAAATCTGGTGATCTTCCTCGAAGACCTGACGATTTAATTCAGCGGTAGACTTGGAAAACAGCCCGGTGATCTCGCTGTAACGCGGATCGGATGTTCTCGCCGGAAAAAGCCGACTAGTGAAAAACGCACGATCCACCTTCGGAGAAGGGAAAAAGTTCTGCATCGAATAGGAGTACCCATATGTCGACGAGATCATCGCAAAGGGGAAAAGAAAAATGCTCATATAACCTTGATATGGATCGGTGGTTTCGAAGAACTTGCTGAGTCCCGAAAGCCGGCGCTGAACTCTCTCATCCTCTACCGGCGAATACCAGATAGAATTCTCGCCTTCAAACACATTCTCGCCAACACCTAACTTCAAGGTCGCAAGCGTATTGCGATGAATTAATGGTATATGGTAAGGCTCAAGTGCATTTTCCAGTGCAATCGTCCAATTACACTCAAACTCATAACGATTAAAATCATTACAGGCCTGCACATCCTTACCTAAGCGTTCGACAACGCCGTAAACCTCACTACCAATCTGTTCCTGGAGCGACACACGTGGGTTAACTGCAAAAAAAACCAGCTCCCCACAGGCTGCCAATTTGAACTGATTGAGAGAAGCGTTTTCTATATCGCATCCAACAAACGAAGCTGCATTGGGTATTCGTAAACGGCCATCCGAAAAGCTCCAACCATGATACCGGCAGACGACACCGCGGTTACCATAATCCTCGGTGAAAAACCGGCTTCCTCGATGTGGACAGCGATTATCGAACGCAATGAGACGTCCCTTATCGTTAAATATTACAACCTCAAAATCCAGAACATCAAAGCGTAAAAAATCTCTATCGTTCGGCAAATCAGAATTAAAGCACAGGGGGTGCCAGTATGACTCAACTAAATCTCTTTCGATTTTACTCGAGTCCAATTCAACATTCATAAACACCCCACCCCTCTACAATTCTTGTATAACGCTATACCGAGCAAGTTCGATAAAATCATTAAAATAAAAAATCCAAACCGCTCAAAATTGTGAAGTATTTTGAGCGGTATGGATTAGGTAAGCCTAAAGCTTATCATGCACTTTTAGCAGCGACCAAGGCCACGACATCATCTACGGTTTCGCACTTATTAAGACCGTCAGCAGAAACACTGATATCTCGCTCAGAGAGAAAAGCCATAAAGGTTACGACGGCGATGGAATCCCAATCTAATTTATCGCCCAGCTTAACAGAGCCTTCGTCAGCTTCTTTGGCTTCTGCGATCAAGTTCAGAATATCGTTGCTCATTTCTTTTCCCCATCAATTTCGTTGTCGTTGGAACCCTTGAAGGCTTCCATAGTTGCTTGCCCTTCTTGATTGATGCCCTCTCGCAAGAACACCTTCTTGAAGGTCAAAATAATGATTTTCAGATCCAGCAGTAGAGACTGGTTGTCGACATACCACACGTCCAGTTTGAATTTTTCCTCCCAGGAGAGCGCGTTCCGCCCGCTCACCTGAGCGAGTCCCGTCACTCCGGGACGAACCAAATGCCTGCGATTCTGCTCTGCACTGTATAGGGGGAGATAGGCCATCAGCAAGGGCCGCGGCCCGACAATGCTCATATCCCCTTTTAGCACATTTAGCAAACCAGGAAGCTCATCAAGACTGCTAGCCCTAAGGAACCGCCCGAACTTGGTCAAACGCTCAGAATCCGGTAATGGCGTACCCGCCGCGTCATGCGCGTCAAGCATTGTCCGGAATTTTAGCATCTCGAAGGGTCTCCCTTCAAAGCCAGGTCTCACCTGCCTGAAAAATGCCGGACCTCCGAGATACCACCTCACCAGTAAATAGGTGACTACCATGACAGGAGACAATAAAAGCAAACCCAGGCCAGAGATCACTATATCCATTAATCTTTTCATATAACTAAAATAATCCGAAGAAAAAGAACGCACTCAACACCCGACACTCAGATGCTTTACGCCTGAACGAACCGACGCGACCGATAAGTTTCAGACGATCAAGAAAGCTATTTCTTTTAACCAACTCTATTACATCCCTCTCTCTATCACCGGCTCCGCAATGTTCTGCTATCCATAGTACGTTAGACCGATACCACCCCCCTCGGACAAGCTTGATTTTCTCCAACAACCCACCTAGGGTAGTCATGGCACCATAAACATTACTGGCATGCTGCCTGTAAAAAATAGGCGCATAAGCGTCATAGCACCAACTCATTTGGTTGGCACGAGCAATTGCATATACCAACCAATCATGAGAGCGGCCTATAAAATCCGCACTTTGTAAGTTCGCGGTATAGCGCACCACAAGCGCTGCCAACTTTGAAGTCATTACATATGTACAACCCGCCGATGCGCCCTGAAATAAATAATCGAAATCTTTAGCTGGATAAGACTTTTTTAAATACTGGGCATGACCTTTTGAATTCGAATAAGCAATTAAATCGGCGCTATAACCCTCATGATCCCCCTCAACAATCTTAGCGTGCGCTCGCTTTAGTTTTTCGGGATCCCAGATATCATCCTGATCGGCGAAAGCTACGTAATCATAGTTTTCTATCTCAATTTGAGACAAGATTTTAAAAAAGTTTCCAGCGGCCGACCGAGTGCTAGCATCGTCCTCAATAATCGTTACATTAACCAAGCTTGCAAAGCTTTGGATAACATCGGCCGTCTTATCCGTTGACCCGTCGTCACGAATATAAAGATCGACATCAACATCCAATTGCGACAGGATCGAATTGACTTGAGAAACAATAAATGGCTCACCATTGTAAGCTGCCAACAGCACCGCAATTTTAGCCATCATGCACCTCCCGCATTTCGAAGAATATCCATAAACACCAAGCAAAAATACCCAACGGCAAATATGACGTCTACCTGACGATATCTACTGCTACTCTGCCCGGTAAATAAAAAAGCCCCTTTGGCCAAAACGCAGCTGCCCAATACATATAAAGCAAATCGAACCCCGACAACTTCGCTCAACGCAAAGGAAAGTGCTGTCAGCAACATAGAGCCACAAACAAACAGCTTAGTCCTCGCTTGCACCGCTAGATTTTTTATCGTGGTATAGGCCACCACCCAAATCACCACCATAAAAATTTTTTTTACAATTGACGTTTCAGGGAGCTCTTGAAAGTAAACTGACCGAATGCCAATATTTAATTTTGATACCACCGAGAACAAAATATAAGCGACCTGCTGTGAAAGCAGTATCAACGTAAGAGAACACCACATCAAAAACTGGTAAAAAACCAACCCAATCGACTTAAACATATATGTAACCATGCAGCTAGCAGCATACACAGCAACCAGAATCAACGCCGAATCGTGGAAGGAAACGGCTAAAATAGAGAGTAGTATAAACCTTAAATTGAACCTCCCCCCGGTCGCCGCTATATAGGCAACCAATATATATGCCGGGGAGGCACGCAGCGCCGTAGTGATCAATAAAGGGCCTAAAACAGCGGTAAAGAAAAACCAACCTCGCCTCGATATGCCACCCTTAACGACACCAAAATAGAAAACAAATAACACATAAAAAATCTGAACAATTAACGCAAAAAAATCGACAACATGGTCGGCGCTGTCAAAAAAAAGTAGCCCCTGACTTAAAAATAGTCGAGAAACCCACTCAGCCAAATATTCGTCTTTACTAAACAAGTACCCACCATTATTAACGATGGTTACATAATTCGAATAATCCGGGAACGACCACCCCCCCATGAAATAATAAACAACAAGCAGGGCGAGCACAAAAAGCAGATTGAGATAGACATACCAACTGCCCGAAAAAGAGCGTGAGTGCCCCACGCCCTTTTCAAGCTTAGCTACAGCGTCGGCTTCTACACTCACCCCTTAACCCCCAATGGCAAAATAAAAACAAAAAACACCTAGCACCAATATAGACTGCGCTACAAGTTTTCCCGTGATGATTTTATTAGCACAAGCAAACTCATTACCGGCATCAAGCGCTTTGAAAAAAACACGATCCACATAAGTGAACATTATAATCGACGCACAAAAATTAAGTAATTGGCCGGTATACGCCAGCGTCATCCTAACCTCTGGATATCGGACACTTAACATAAAAGGCATGATAATCGCCAAGTTTATGAACAAACTAACCAATACAGAAAACCAAGTAAGCCTTGAAAAAAAATCAAATTTCACATGCCACCAATACGCCTTCTTTCCAGGCTCCCCAAACACCGGAGTAAACCCTACACACTGGAGAACTCTAAGTATTGGACTGGCAAAACTAAACTTGCAAACGAGCCCGATCATTACCAACCCAAGGCACATTGAATAGCCAAACATTGCAGGCACACCAATGGTGCTAATTTTACTTTCTAACAACAGAGATATGCTGAACACAGAAACCATATTCATAATGCGTGCCAAGTACTGGATCCAGTTAGCAACAGCTAAAACTTGTGTAGTACCATCCACATTAACCTTCGCCCGAACCATGACAGCGTACACATCAAAAACCTGCGCCCCCACCAATGTAACTATTACGACGAATTCAAATACGCTCACTAAATAACTGTCCATCCATACTCCGAGCTCATTATTAAAACCTTTGGCCTAAACCTGAACACCGATCTGGTGCCTAAAGGCACTCATTAATGCAAGTCCAGACCCGCTCATGATTGACACGATGCATCTGTATCGTGTGCCAACATGCGGGTATTATGCCTGACAGGCTCAATCCAAGATACCACTCGGAATGCTCGTGCTTCATACGCTTACGACCAGCGCAATGAAGATAAATTCAACGAAATCATCTATCTCTCCCCGTCGCCCCTTTTCGCCCCAGCCCACCAGCAACACTCGGTCAAGCAGCTAAACGAGGAGCCCAAAGGCCACTATTTGGCCACCATTACAGACAGAGGGTATAATTCATGATCACGGCTATTTCAGGAGTGGGACCTCATTTAATACCGCTATTTTAGAGCGTCTTGAGAAATACATGACTACCGCAATCGCCAGCCCCAATATGATTCCGCACAATACGCCAACTACAATGACTAGAAAACGTTTGGGTTTAATGGGGCTAGTTGGTTCAAGAGCCAGCTTATCAATGCTGACAAGCTTCAATCCGTCCAAGTCGATATTCAGATTTTGCAACCGAACCATCTCTGCGCGCAATGGCTGGACGCCGCTGAGGAAGAGCTCTTCATTTGCGCGACTTTCTAACACTTCCACTTCACGGTTCGTACGCAATAGTTGAAGCTCTTTTGATATTTGCGCTATCCGACCATCAACAAAATCATCACTGGTACGACGCTGCAGAGCAGAACGCTCCGCCAATAATGCCTCTACCCCCATAAAATACAGTGGTATTTGTTGATTATTTATCTCGGTCTTCATTACGCTCGAATTAGGGCGATCGGTCTCCCCAAGCAAAGAGGGGGTAGTAGGCTTATGAATACCCAATGATCTAGCAATAACAATAGCTTCTTCGAGTTGGGAAATTCGATCCGCTCGCAGCTCCTTTAACTGTATCCTTAGCGCCCTGAGCTCGTCCTGTAATTGTGAGCGCTTCATGCTATCACTCTCAAGCAAGGAGGCTATTCTAGCCTGCTTATCATTATCATAGCCTGCTCGCGCAGCTTGAAGCTTACCCTGAATTTCGTTTATTCTATTTTTAACAATAACGCGCATATCAGAAGCGATTTTCAAGCGTTCAGCTTCAACAGCGTAACCCACAAAGTTATTAAGTATCGCGACGCCATCAACCCCTGCCGGATAATTAAGATGCAGTGTTATATTCGAATCTATTGCTGTATTATTTTTCGGGTCCGACCTGGTCAAAACAATTGAATTGCGATTAAACTCTTCAAAGCTCTGCTCTAATGTCCGACCTGGGCGCACGAACGCTTCAAACAGCTTCTGGTTTTCTCTAAAAAAGTTTAAACGCACTTCGTAAGATTCAAGTGACGCCCCCACTTTTATCAATGCGGCCTCTGGTGGCAACTTATAAACTTCAGAACGATTGAGTGCGTCCAACTCGTTGAGCGCAGCAGGTCGCAACACGCTATTCACAGAGTACTCAGGGGTAGCTATAAAAGCATAGGCAGTCGCGAGCAAACCGGCACCTAGCGCAAATGCTAGAATCAGCTTTTTATGCTGCCAAATGGATTGCACAAGCTCGACGATATCGATCTCGTCATTTTGAGATACAGGAGGGATACGAAAGCTACTACTCACAACAAAAACCTGCCTTCAAAGAGAAACTGCGGGCTCGTTATGCAGACAAAATTGCGTATTTTTTATTCTAATTGGTTGACCGCCAAAACCCAGCGTCTCTGCCAAATTTTGAGCGCACAAAATGCCTGTTATCGAGAACAGATTCCATTCTGCCATCTCTTTGGCATATTACAAGTCTTGACATGTCTGTCGGACGATTCTGAATTTCCCAGGAGAACTGTCGCAACCAGCGGGAATAGGTAGCTAGGCGGCTCAAAGCGCTCAACATGATTAGGTTTCTGACAAACGGTCGCCAACGCCGCCATCTCCATCACCATGCCAGATGGGAACCTAAGCCACCGCCTTACCCCGACGCCTACGCACAACCACCCCCAACACAGGCCCAATCATCATCCCCAAAATCAAAGCCACCACCACAAACACCGCCACCGGCATCTGCGCAGTACTCCACCCCAGGAACGACAGTGCCACGCCCTGCTGGTTCTCCAGCACAAACGCCAAAATCACCAACGCTGCAAGCACTGCAATCAATACTGCAACAACGCGCTTAACCCCACGCATACCCTTCTCCTTCGCCAAAAACACTCAGACGCCTTCTTCCTCTTCTTCGTTCACCCGATCGCGCAATTCCTTGCCCGGTTTGAAGTGGG
>Ga0308159_1003342_pt1 | contig 16361 bp, 17 predicted proteins | sample PhyCR1_FD_201040 | JGI IMG/M metagenome (GOLD analysis project Ga0308159, IMG submission 201040) | Phyllosphere microbial communities from UC Gill Tract Community Farm, Albany, California, United States - DLSLC.R1 | ecosystem: Host-associated > Plants > Phyllosphere > Unclassified | place: USA... | reverse complement strand
CCACAGTCGATCAGCACCGGCAGGTCTTACAAGCCATGCAAAGGTCTGTCGGCGAACTGTCAGCAGCGGTCAACAGCATCGCGATCCACCTTCCAGACGAGGCGCACGAGTGCCCTGCCTGCGCAGCTCACTATGCATCCCCGGCTGAACTCAAGGAGAGGATCGACGCCGCCGCTCAGCGGCTCGCACCAATGTTGGCTGGGCAGCAGAACGTGCTCCTCGCGGCCGAGAACAGACTCGCCGCTACTGCCAGCACCTTAGCTGCGCAGGAGGATGCTTTGAAAAGGATCGAACTCCTGAGGGCTGAGATCAGCGATGCAGCCGAAGCCAATCGCGCCCTTCTAACGCGCTTGGGCTGGAACCTCGATTCCGGTACTTTGGAGGTGCAGGAGAAGCTCTCGCTTATCGGAAAGACCATCGATGCTCACGAAGCGAGCGTTGCGAGGCGAGTTCGGTGGATCGAAAAACTTTCCTCCGGGGAGGCGGCGGCCCGTGTCCAGGCAACGGCAGTTCGCCAGCGCGACACCGCACGTCGCGCCGACGAAGCTGCTGCGCGGCGCCTCGCCGACGCCACGACGGCTGAGCGCCTCGCCGACGAGGCACTGAAGACACGTGCCGAGCATCTGTATCCAGGACAATCGATCCCGACGCGTGGACAGATGCAAGACGCAGGCGGCCACACTGCGGCCAATCAGGAGAAGGCGCAGCAGGCCTATGACGCGGCGAGCAGGGCGCTTTCCGAGCAGGAGCTTCGACTTGCGCCGCTGCAGCAGGCGGAGGCCGGCCTCAGCGCGCGCATTGCGCAAGCCAGCGAGGAGCGAGACCGGCTGCGGGGGGCACTGACTGAGCTGGCCGCTAATTGGCGGGCGGCCGGCTGGAGCGAAGCCAACTTCAGTGAGGAAGGCGTCGAAATCGCGACGACGCAGCTCGCCCGAGGACGCGGGCGCCTAGCCGAGGCTGAAGCCGCGCTAAGACGGTTCAGGGAGGGGCGCGATGCTTGGAGCCGGCAGCAGTCGCACCGTGGTGCCCTAGACCGCCTTGCTGCCATCGCGGACTTAGCGCCGACCAGCACTCGAGATCAGGTCCGAGCAACCGTGGAGCAGAAGCGCTCGGAGGCCGAACGCTCAGCTCACCAAACGGCACGAGCCAAAGAAATCGCCGCCAGCGCCAGCACGGCAATCGCAACCGCAGTAAGCGAGTTCAACGCGGAGTACATCGAGCCGCTGGACCGGCTCACAAAGAGGATTAACCAAGCGATCCTCTGCGATCCTCGCATCGGCATCGACCTCCACGTGAACAAGCGAACCGTAAAGCAAACCGCCAAGCGCGACGGCGAGCTGCCTGAGACGCGCAAGATCGACCCTATGCTCGTCCACTCTGAGGGCCAGATGGCTGCCCTGTCGGTAAGCATGCTCTGCGCAGCCAGCTTGACTTACCCTTGGTCGCGCTGGCGTGCCCTGATCCTCGATGACCCATTGCAGCATAACGATTCGATTCATGCCGCCGCTTTCGCCGACATGATCGGCAACCTTGTTCAGGCAAAGGATTATCAGGTCTTGCTGTCCACTCATGACCTCGGTCAAGCCGACTTCCTGCGCCGCAAGTTTCAGGCACGTAGCATCCCCTGCGCGGTTCTGAACCTTCTTGGACGTGGCAAGGCCGGCGTCGAGACTGAGTTTTTGCCGTCTGGAGCAGGGAGCGCAACAGCCTCAGCATCCGCGTGAGGTCAGGCAAGGCTTGCGACGACTTAGTTCAAGCGCATGATACGAAGCGCTCGCGGTGACGCGCGACAAACCGGCGGTCGGGCCAGCGCTCTCGCGCATGGGGCGGCCGGATCTGGGATCAAGACTTCCGGCTCGAACGCCCATAATGGCGCGGAGCTAACGCGCCAGTTCCCGAGGCTGGGACGGCAGCTTTCTCCAGAACCGGTAACTCGGCGAATTCGGATGAATGACCGGATCTGGTCGTTTGCGGACGCTTCGAGATGTCGTCACCATGGTGTTCTCAGGGTAAGCGTGGTCAGCAGGCCGCCTTGCGGTAGCGCCGGTAACCGAGATGTTTGTCGCCTTTGACGAGGGCGCAGGTGGTGCGGGAAGTTTTCGGTTCTACGACCAGTCATACGAGCACTCGTATGACTGGTCGGATGGAAGTGGTCGGCCGGATGTCGGGTCGACGGCGATGGTCGGACGCGGAGAAGCTGGAGATCCTGTCCGAGGCGTTCCGCCCGGGTGTGCGGGTTTGCGATGTCATCGCCCGTCGCGAAGTGTCGAGCAGCCTGATCTACACGTGGCGCAAGCAGTTGCGCGAAGGCAAGCTGGCTGGGGTGATACCGTCGCTGCCGGTGTTTGCCGAGGTACGGGTCGCTGAGCCGGTTGCGCCGGCACCGGAGCCGGCGCCATGCCCACCGGGACTCATCCAGATCGAACTGCCGGGCGGAGTGCGGGTGAGCGTCGATGCAGGAGTGGATGCGGGCGCGCTGGCACGGGTGTTGTCGGTGCTGCGGTGAGCCCGGCGCCATTGCCGACGCGGGTGTTCCTGGCGTGCGGCGTGACCGACATGCGCAAGGTGTTCGATGGCCTGGCGGTGCTGGTGCAGCAGGTGTTGGGGCAGAACCCGCATTCGGGTGCCTTGTTCGCGTTCCGCGGCAAGCGGGGACATCTGGTCAAGCTGCTGTGGTTCGACGGGCAAGGCTTGTGCCTGTTTTCCAAGCGGCTCGACCGTGGCCGCTTTGTCTGGCCGGTGACCGCGACCGGCACCGTGACGCTGACCCCGGCGCAATTGTCGATGCTGCTGGAAGGCATTGACTGGCGTCGTCCCGAGCGGACGTTCACGCCGACGCTGGCGGGATGAAAGCGGCGGTTTTACGCCACTTTCTCTCGCTCGCCGACCTACAATCTGCTATGGAGACAGCGTGTCGGAAGCGCCTGTTTCCCCTGCAGATGCCGCCGCGCGGATTGCCGCGCTGGAGGCCTCGCTCGCCCGGGCGAATGCCGCACTGGCTGCCCGCGACCTGCTCATCGACACCCTGCGCGGACAGATCGCCCGGCTGCGACGGATGCAGTTCGGCGCGTCGTCCGAGAAGCTCGGCCGTGAGATCGAGCAGCTCGAACTGGCACTGGAGGAACTGGAAACGGAGCGCGCTACGCCTGTGCCCGAGGGGACCAACAGCGGTGTAGTGGCACGGCCGATACCCGTCCGCAGCCTGCCGGGGCATCTGCCGCGCGACGAGGTCGTCCATGAGCCGGCGTCGGGTAGCTGCACCTGCCCGGATTGCGGTGGTGCGCTGCGCCCGCTCGGCTCGGACGCGCACGAGATGCTCGACATCGTGCCGGTGCGCTGGCGCGTCGTGCGCAACGTCCGCCCCAAATACAGCTGCCGGTCCTGCGAGAAGATCGTCCAGGCACCCGCGCCGGTGAGCGCCATCGCGCGGGGCAAGGCGACCTTCGCGACGCTGGCGCATGTCGTCGTCTCCAAGTTCGACCACCATTTGCCACTGTACCGCCAGGCCGAGATGATGACCGCGCAAGGGCTCGACATCGACCGCTCGACGCTGGCGGGCTGGACCGGACAGGCTGCGGCATTCCTCGACCCCATCGTCAGCCGCATCCGCGACGAAGTCCTGAAGGCCGACAAGATTCATGCCGACGACACGCCCGTGCCGGTGCTCGACCCCGGCCGGGGCAAGACTGCGACCGGGCGGCTGTGGGTGTACGCGGCCGACGACCGGGCATCTGGCAGCACGGCACCTCGTGCGACCTGGTATCGCTTCACGCCCGACCGCACCGCCGCACATCCCATGTCTCATCTTGCCGGGTTTCGTGGCCTCCTCCAGGCCGATGCCTATGCCGGATACGACGGGCTCTACCGCAGCGGCGTCACCGAGGTCGCGTGCTGGGCCCATTTCCGGCGCAAGGTCTTCGACCTTCACGAGCGGTCGCCAACGCCGCTGACCACCGACATTCTCGAGCGGATCGGCACACTCTATGCCGTCGAGGCCGAGGTGCGCGGTCAACCACCCGACATGCGATGTCGAGCCCGACAGGAGAAAAGTCGGCCGCTGGTCGACGCCTTGCGCGAGGTGCTCGACGCTGATCTGCGACGCCTGTCGCCCAAATCCGACATGGCTCGGGCCATCGCCTATGGCACGAAGCGCTGGCCGGCACTGTCGCGCTTCTTGGACGATGGTCGCCTGGAGATCGACAATAACATCGCGGAGCGTGCATTGCGCGGTGTCGCCGTCGGACGCCGAAACTGGCTGTTCGCCGGCTCTCGCGCCGGCGGCGAGCGGGCTGCGACCATCTATACCGTCATCCAGACCTGCAAGGCCAACGGCGTCGACCCGCAGGTCTATATCGCCGACGTCATCGCCAAGGTGGCCGGCGACTGGCCTGCCAGCCAATGGGACGAACTCATGCCATGGAACTGGATGCCGCCGGCAGATCAGTCGATTGCACAAGCAGCATAACTCGCGGCCTCCACACCACGCTTACTTCTCAGGGGGCCTATTGTACGCACAGATGCGTCGATCAACGACCGGAGGATAGCCGAAATGCTGAAGTCGATTCTTATCGCCGCCGCGCTGGCTTCGTTCGCGACTGTGTCCGCCCATGCAGCTCCGTGCCGTGACGCGAAGGGCAGATTCATCAAGTGCGAAACCGCCAAGCCGAAGCCCGTGAAGTGTAAGGATGCTAAAGGGCGTTTCACCAAGTGCGATACCGTCGGCGCGAAGCCGGTAAAGTGACATGGAGGGGGAGTGAGCGTGATCAAGCCACTGCTCACTTCCCCTTCGCTCCGAAGGCAGCTCCCGATCACGGCAGGGAGCCGCCTGGGCAGGCACGGTCGCTATCGTGACATGCGATCACGCTTCGGATACGGCGGTCCTTGTTCTTGGACGCCCGGACCGAGGGAGGTTTCCATTTTGATTGAGGGCCCGGACGAGGGTGGCGGCATTGAGATGGCGCGGTCGTTGATGAAGCGCGCGTTGGAGCTCTTGGATGGGGCGGGAGATCGGAGGAGCGTGCCGCATCTCCAGCACGCGCTGGACGTCCTCGACGGCCATGTGGTCCGGGAGCCCACGCCCGAGGAAATCGAGCGCATACTGGGAGAATCGTGGGGCAGTTGAAAACCTAGGTTGCTTCCGCTTGAGCTCCGTCATCGACGTTTGTCATCATATCAGCCGGAACGGCGGTGGCGTTGTAGATCTCCGAGTCATCAGCAGGGGGGCGCTTGGCCGGTGGCACTCGCCGCTGAATTTCTGCCAGCCGCGTGTCGGCGTCATCGGCCGAAGCTCCGGCACCGGTTGTTGCTCCGAGATATCTGGCAGCCGCCACCTCGCTCTGGAAATAGGCGATCTCCTTATCCATGCCGTTTACCTCGTCCTCTGGAACGGATGCGACGCCCTTCAGATCGGCGGCGCCGCAGGTGTCGAGCAGGCGCCAGCTGAAGGCATGAGACAGGGCGTCGTAGCAGTTCTGGCTGTAGATCATGGATCCCGACAAGCCCTCGGACGCGAAGGCCTTGCCCATTTCGGCAAGACCTTCGCGCACTGCTGGCGAACTCAACGGTTGGACTGCGGGTGGCGTCTGAGCGGCCACGGAGGACGTCAAAGTCTTGATCGCAGGATCGGAGGCCGCGACTTCCGCCGGTGTCCGTGGCGAAGTTGAAGAGCATTTCGACACGTTCACCAGAACGACCAGCGTCCCGATGATGCCGATCGTCCATGCGACTCCACGGCTCGAGCTCTTCGCCGCCGCGCCGGTCGACCTTCGGTTCATCGCCATCCCCCACTGTCCTGAAGATCAAACATACATGCTCTCCGGCGTGCCTCAACTCGCGGAATTGCCTCGAAAATGGATGTGATGGGTATTGTCGTGCATCTTGGCTCGTCCTAGCCTTGTCCGATCACGCCAAGGGGAGAGGGCGTTGCAGGGGGAAGTCCGCGTAGCGGAAATTGGGATCGACATCGTCGATCTGCCGGAAGGGGCGCAGCATCGTCTCGCTATCATCGATCCATCGATAGCGATCGAACGCGTCTATGGTGGCTTTGCGCTTCGTTCCGAGACGTCGACGCATGAGCGCATCGGGGATGCTTGGCTGTGCGTCATGACGAACGAACGCCTTCTTCAAGCGACTGCCGAAGCACGCCGCATCGTGTTGGCGGAACTCCTTTCATGACGTTCGCTCCAATTAGGGTTCGGCCAGCGAACGGAGAGGGAATGCTGCTCGTCGGTGATGCGGGCGATTTCGCGCTGGCCGAGCGGCCGATGGTCGAACGCCTGTGCGCCGACGCGCTGACGGACGATGATCGCGACGTCTTGAGCTGCGAGGGTCTTCTGATCGACGATGGCGATCCTCTGGGGCGGGTGGCATATGCCTATGGCGTCGCGGAACGGATAGGGCACGCCGGTGCCCTCGACTATCTGATCCTGGTCCCCACCCTCCGGTGCAACCTCAGTTGCAGCTATTGTCAGGTCTCGCGTGTGGCGGAGCGCAGCACTGGCTTCGACTGGAACGAGGCGACGCTGGCTGCGGTCCTTCGCCTGATCGATGGCCTGGAGACCGAGCGGGTGAAGATCGAATTCCAGGGCGGTGAGCCGACCTTGAGGCCGGACCTGATCCGTGCAGTGATCGATCGATGCGAGCGGATTCCGATCCGACAGTTCGTCATCTGCACCAATTTGCAACGCATCGACGACGACGTGCTGGCGCTCTTCGATCGGCCCGACGTCTTCATCAGCACGTCGCTGGATGGTGACGCCGCCACGCATGCCAGGCAGCGGACCGGCGATGGAGCGACGACCGACGCATTCCTCGCCAATCTGCGTTTCGTGTTGGATCGGTACGGTCCGACCAAGGTTTCGGCGCTGCCCACCGTCGATCCCGCCCGCCTGCCGGACATGGACGGGCTGATCGACAGCTACGCAGCCCACGGCATCGATGGCGTCTTCCTGAGGCCGATCAACTACCAGGGCTTCGCGCGCAAGCGTCATGCCGAGGTCCGAGAGTTGGACGCCGCCTGGCGTGATTATCACTCAGCCTTTGTCCGGCGGTTGATCGAGCGGAACTGGGAGGATCGAAGCCGGGTCCTCGAAGAGACCTATTTCAGCATATGCCTTCGGCGGGTGTTCCAACCGGGAGCCGATCGGCACGTTGATCTGCGTGATCCCAATCCCGTCGGGGTCGACTACGTCGTCGTTGATCACGATGGTCGGGTCTATCCCACTGACGAGGCGCGGATGCTGACGCGTTCCGGCGTGATCGACCTGGCGATCGGCGACGTCTTCGATGGCTGGGAGACCGAGGCCAGGGACCGTCTCAATGCGCACGCAACCAACCGCTTCGATCCGACCTGCATGGGTTGTGCGTATCAGCCCTTTTGTGGACGCGATCTCGTCGACGATCTCTCGCGCTATGGCCGCATCGACCTGCCGCGCCACGAAACCGAGTTCTGTCGCAGGCACCTCGCGATGTTCGACCTCGTCTTCGAGCTGATCTATTCCGCTGACCCCGCCGTCCGGTACTCGTTGGCACGCTGGCTCCGCTTGCCCGGCACGCCCACCGAGTTCGGAGTGCGTCTGTCGTGATCCGCCTCACGCTCCCTGCGGCGTCAGACGCCGAAGCCGCCTATGTCGCCCGACTGAACACCGGCCGCGGCGGGGTGGATGAAGCCGATGCGGCGCTCGTCGACGAGGATGCCGAAGGCGTGACGTATCTCGGTCGTCACGGCGTATTGGCCATCGATGGTGCCTCGGCGACAGAGCTGAACGGCGACGTCGTCATCGTAGATCCGGTCGGAGGACGCGCGGAGCGGATCTTACGAAGAGGATCGGGCCACAACACGCTGCTCGTGACTGAACGGTGTGACCAGCTGTGCCTGATGTGCTCTCAACCGCCAAAGAAGACGCACGTCGACCGGTTCGCGCTCTTCGAGCAGGCCTGTCTTCTCGCCGAATCTGACAGCCTTATCGGCATCTCGGGGGGCGAACCGACACTATACAAGGCCGATCTCCTCGGCATGCTGGAACACGTGCTGGCCGAGCGTCCGGACTTGGAGTTCCATGTTCTGACCAACGGCCAGTTCTTCGATGACGACGATGTCGCGCGCTTGCGGGATGAGCGGTACGCTCGCGTCAGTTGGGGCATTCCCATATACGCGGCCGACGCAGCGCTGCACGATCGTATCGTGGGTAAGGACGGCGCGTTCAGCAGGCTCGAGAAGAGCATGGCCGTGCTGGCAAGAGCTGGCGCGCGCATCGAGCTGCGTACGGTGCTGGTTGCCGACAACGCGGACGCGCTGACCCGGCTGGCCAGGTACGTCGCCAAGCGGCTGCGGTTCGTCGAGGTCTGGTCGATCATGCAGCTGGAGAACATCGGGTTCGCGCGTGCGCGATGGGCATCGCTGTTCGTCGAGCATGCCCGAGATTTCGGTCCGATCGGCGACGCGATCGATCACGCCGCCCTTCACGGCATCCGGGCCCAGCTCTTCAACTTCCCCCGCTGCACCGTGCCGGAGCCCTGGCGGGATCTGGCACGCGCATCGATATCCGATTGGAAGCGCCGCTATGCGGACGCGTGTGCACCATGTCGCGAGCGTGACGCATGCAGCGGCTTCTTCGAATGGCATCCCATACAGCAGGCCGAGGACGGAGTGACGCCGCTTTGAAACGCATCAGGTTTCTCATCCCCAGCCTTCTGGCCGCAGGGTTCGGATACGGCGATCCGGCGCAGGCAATGTACGTCAGGACGACGTCGGGTCCGCGTGACGATCCTGACAGGTCGTCGCTACTGGACGTGTTCCGCCAGGATCATACGGTGATCCTGGCGGATCATCGAAGCCATCGCAGTCATTCCAGTCATTCAAGCCATCGATCCGGCTATGGCGGTGGTGGGCACTACAGTCACACCAGTCACCGTTCGAGCACCGGGGGCAGTTACATCGGCGGCTCGGCCGCACCGGCGCGAACGATCTACACTCCGCCGCCGGTCCGGTCGAAACCGATCACCCCTCCGGCACCATCGCCCCTGTTCTCGCCTAACGAGCGGGCCGCCCCCGTCGAGGCTGAGCCCAAGACGCTGTCGGGCAGGACCAAGCGGTTTGCCTCCATCATCCGACGGGTCCAGATCGCATTGATGGCGCGGCAGCTTTATGACGGTACCATTGATGGGGTTGTCGGACCAAAGTTGAGGGCTGCGCTGCGCAAGTTTCAGGGGCAACGCTCTCTTTCGGTGACAGGAACCATCACGCCGCAGACGCTCGATGCCTTGATGGTGTCGAGCGATTAGTGCTTTCATCGAGCGATTGGTTGCGCCGTATGGAATCGTATCGTTAGTCGTTGTCAAGATTCCAAATTGTATTTGTCTTTGGTAAATTTCGCTACAATGTAATTAATTGCATAATTAAAAATTAGATAAGAAAAATATATGCGTAATATTGCTGGTAAATATGCAAAATAGTCGGTTGCGATTGAAAAACAAGTCGTCAAAACAATATCGGTGGGGCTTCAAAATTTGGCAGAATGGAAAAATTACGAGATGCCTGCTGTGCCTTTGAGTTGGCTACTCGCTGCCATCACATCGAATGTCGAGGAATTGGCTCGTGATCGATCGTAGGGTCGGGTTGCTTCTCGAAACACTGCGCGCCGGTGGAGCGGTGGCGCTGGTGGAGGCTGTGGCCAACCGTCTCTCCGCGATGGAACCGGATGACCGTCCGGCAGACGATATGGTCGATCGAGACATCGATGAGGATAGGGACGATGCCGGGATCGACGACGGAGGACCTGACGATCAGTACCCGTTGTTGGAAGCTGCCATCGCGTTGCGGCAACTGAGTGCCGCCGACGCCGCCGTGCTTAGCTATCTCCGAATCGAAAAGGATTTGATCGAAGCGATTCCCATCGAGCTGAGAAACCTGCGCGAGGCCCAGGCGGGCCGCGGTGGGGAATCCGGCTTCCTGGTAAAGGAAGTGACGATCCTGCCTCACGATGATGATGTGTCTGAATACGATGGCGGGGGCGAACGTATCGTCGGAGAGCGGGGGATAGCCGACGAAGAGGCGCTAAGTGCCATCGTTGATCTCAGAGAGGCATGGCAGATGGCCAGCGAACGCACGAGGATGGCGATAGATGACGGACGCTGAGGCTCGTAGGGCGTTGCTGAAGGCCGCAAGGGCCTTCGCGACTAAGATGCCGGATGTCGCCAAGGGGAAGGGCAGAGCTTACGAGGCTTGGGTGATGCTTGCGCTCGCAAATCTCTTAGTGACGAAGGGGTTCACAGTCGACGCGGTTGACAGTGCTGGTAATCCGGTCCGACGGCTGAGACTGCGGAAGAAACCCGCGCCCATGCCTTCCGACGCGAACCCCGGCACCTCGCCTGGGCATCTCGTCATTCGGAGGCATATATACTGCGAATATGAACTCCACCTCGGCATGCAGCATCAGGGGGAAAGCGGGGCACTGCACGAGATCGACCTGACCATCGTGCCGGCAGAAGCTGGCCGATGGCTGCGGAAAAGCGGAGGGGGACCTTGGCGCAACTACACGTGCTGTGCTTTCGAGCTCAAGGCCTACGATGAGGGTAGTAGCCTTGATCTTGGCATCGGGCGTGCGCTGATGGGAGTGGCGCATGACCTCAATCCGGGGCGGATAGATGTGCAGGTAAGTGTTGGGCGGAGAGCGCGTCCCTTGGGCGATATGTCCTTCGGTCATGACGGCCCAAGACTCTACCTCGTGACCAGCGCCCATTTGTATCCCGACACGACGACCCTGCTGGAGTGGAATAACGGTGCCACCTTTGCTTCCGTGATTCCGAAGACCAATGAGGGACCGCTGGCAGATATCGTTGAAGACATGCTTGAGCACTGTCGATGTTGGTGGTGATTCGCTGCTTTCGAGGAGAAGGCTTTTAGCGCACCTCGATGCGGTGTGATCTCAATGAACCATCCCGTCCGAAACGGCATCTGAGTATCAGGCGCTCGCCTAGGAAAAGGGGGCCGAAGGGCACATGGCTTCTTCCGAAAGCGTCGGCCATTCGCCGATCTCTTTCCCGGTGTAGGATGCCGGTACGGCTGGATGGCCCCTTTAGCGCGCCCTCCGCCAGTGTCCACGCGAACGTCGTCGAACCGTCGACATGATGGTGGCGGAAGTCTGCCTCACCCATGATCCCCGTTACCTCCGTTAGAGTGGTTTGGCCCCGTTTGAGGCAGACCGGAAGAAGGCGGGTGTCGAGTTGTATTTCTCCCAGGGGCACTTTCGCGATCAATAGTCGGCGATCGAGAGCGGATCGAAGCGTGTCGCGTGCCGCTTGGGTTCGTAGCCCGATCCGGCAGAGATGTTCGAAGCCCTCGCCGAACGTGAAGGATGTCTTTCGGCTGGCCCAGTCCATCAGGTTGTCGGGCGCAGTTCTGCCGATGCCGGTATCGTTCGTCGTATCCTTCATTGCCCAGATTTCCTCAGTCGTGTTCCTAATACGACATGATCAACTGGACCTCCTCCGTCCGTTGTAGATCGATTGACCGCTCTTCGGGGCCAACGCTCCAAGACGATGGTTTGGCTTAAGAAACAGAAGCGTTGCGTCAGCGCTATCGATGAAGGCGTGTACGTCACGAGTCTTGTGACGAAACAGCTTTTCCATGACGACGACGTCACAATTTTGTTCAGGCGCACGGACCCGGGACACATAGGCAAAGTCCGAATCTGCGTTCAGGGCCAATCAATCGGACCATGCAAGCGGGTGTGTCCGTCGCCGCGTGTGTTGCACAGAATCTGTAGATACGGCTCCAGCCAGCCCTTCGGATCGTTTTCCAAGTCGCAATCCATCGCCCTGCCGACGAGACAGCCGGTGAAAGAGGGCCCAGATCAGCCGGTTGCCTGTGAGCACGCATTCAAGGTGGTCAGAGCCCCGCTTCGTTCGCTTTGCAAAGCAATGCTAAAAGATTTTTCGAAGGCTGAACTTCAAGGAGCGACCAAGGGGTTCGAGGAAGCCAGGTTGGACGTTGAACGGTGTCGATCCGTTGTCGTCCCGCACGGCGGGCCTGCTGTTGAACAGATTATCGACGCTGAATCCGATCCGCGCTCCCTTGAACCAGCCCGGCGCGCTGGCGCCTCCGAACCGATCGGCGAGGTTCGCAAACAGTTCGAGATCCATGCGGCCATAATCGGAGAACCGCAAATTTCCCGCCGCGTCGTTCGCCGTGGCGGCGAGGCCGCGCACATAGGTCCCGCTCTGCCAGGTCGCCGTGATCCGCACGCCCAGCCCGCCCTTGAAGGCGCCGGCCTGCGCCTGGACCTCGTGATGCGGCCGGCCGCCGCGGTTGTCGATTGCGGAGCCATTGAGCAGGTCGAGTACCGGCGCACCCTCCCGGACGGTGATTTCGTCCCTGAAGCGCCATGTGTGATAGATGCTGAAGATCAAGCGGCTCGTCAGATTCTCTACACGCCGCGCTGCTGCGCTTCCGGCTTCCGGCCTGATAACCCTGGCGCCCGGCGGCAGTGCACCCTGCAGGCCCGCTTCGCCACCCCCTATCACCCGGACGTTCGCGTTCTGCAGCCCCGCGGGCACCGCTCCGAGCGGTCTTGTGAAGTTCAGGCCCCAGCGCATCTGGTCCTGCGACGAACGTTCGAAGTTGAGCGGCCTGGTGTCGATCCGGAGCAACCTGCCGTCCGAATCCCGGAGGAACCGGTCGGGAAGCGCCGCTTCGATGTCCGGCGTGGCGATCGGAAAGACGGCGATCGGATCGTCAGTGCGTGTTCGGATATAGTTGATGCTGACGGTGAAGTCGGTCGCGCGAAGCGGCTGGAGATTGAGCGCCAGCCTGGTGACATGACGATTGTCGGGGCGCAGCGCGGGATTTCCGCCGAATACGCGCGTCACATCGACCGCCTCGCGCCGCGTGAAATCCAGCGTGCGAACATTCGGCGTCACGACGAGCGGTGCGCCAAGTTGCTCGACCGTCGGCGCGCCGTCCTCATCCGTCATCGATGCGATGAAACTGATCCCCCTGAGCGGCGACCAGTTAAGCCCATAACCGAACGTTCGTAACACCCCGACGTCTGACAGGTCCTCGACTTCAAGATTGGCGTTGACGGAAAGGCTGCCGAGCCCATTCGCGCGTTGCGGCCGCGCACGGGTGATGGGAAGGTCGAGGCTCGCCTGCACGGCGGTCCGATCGCGCGAGAGCTTGGTCCGCCCGTCATTGCCCGACAGCGATGATCTGGCGTTAAAATCGCGAAACTCGACGCCACCCCGCACACTGAGCGACGCCGGGCCGGCTGGCAGCTTCAACGGGGAGCCGCTTACTAACAGATCGGCGTTTGTGAAGGAATTGACCGAACGCGCCACGTCCCGCGTTCCCGCGGTGCGGCCCGGATCGGTGAAGGTGTCCGCCGTCGCGCGATCGTAATTGCCGGTGAGGGTCCAGGACCATTGTCCGGCCGATCCGCTTGATACGGTGCCTAGATGGAGGACGCTCGCATCCGTGTCGCGGGTGAGGGGGCGGTCCCCGGCTAGACCGAAAAGGCTGCGGGTGCTGCTTGCCTGCACGCGACCGTTGAGGGTGGACGACACGCCTTTCACGACGTTACCACTGACGGTGCCCGTCAGGGCGAACTGCTCGGTGCGGGGCAGCAGGGTTCGGAAACGCCCGTCGTCCACGATGCCCGGATCGCGCACGATGTCGCGCTGGCTTTCCAGCAACGCCGACGCGCGATTATATTCGCCGTTCAGATTGAACCGCGTGTCGTTCCTGATCCGCAGATAGTTCGCGTCGGCGCTGGACGTGTCGCGCCCTCCATCCGTCGACGTGGCGTGATCGATCTGGCCGGCACCTGCGGCGTATCGCGCGAAGGTGACGACATTGACGACCTTCTGATCGGCCGGAAAGCCGTACCTCAGCGACAGCTCCTCGGGAAAGATCTCCATTCTCTCGATCGCCTCGGTCGGGAACTTGGCGATCTCCAGAAAGCTGGAGATGCGCTTCCCGTTGAGCAGCACGACCGGGTCGCCATCCTCTCGCCCCCTGTCACTGCTGACCTGCGGTCGGATCGCGTCGAGGAGATCGCCTATGTTGTTGACCCCGAGCGCCCTGATGTCGAGCGGGCTGAACGATCGTTCCGGTAGGAAGCTGCCCAGTACCGATCCGCGCGCCCGCTGACCGGAGACCACGACGTCGCCATCGGGGCTGGCCACCGTCTTTCGTTCGACGAGGGGCTGTGTCGTCCGGGCCGGCGGGGTGGGGGCGGGCGGTAGAGGTTCCTTCCTCAACTGCTCCATGACCTCGCGCTGGATTTCGGGCGACATCGCCCCGCCATCGGCACCGCGGAAGTCGATCGCGGGCTCAGGGCGATTCCTTAGGGTTGCGCTTTCAGCTGGGACCGGCCTGGATGACGACGAAGTTGGCGGAGAGGATACCTCCTGTGCCGCCGCGGGCATCGATGCCACGCTCGTAAGGAGTCCCATTGCGAGGAGGCAGTGTCGCCGGGATGCGCTGTACAGCAGGGCGCATCGTAGTGTGCGTTGTACAGGCGGCAGGGCACGTCGGCCAGCCTGGTCCATCATATCGTTAACGACGTTTGAGGTCGATAGCGACGCGCAGTCGGCAACGCTATCGCCATCCAGGCCTGCCAAATGGCGGCGCGTCTTGCCGGTCCGTTTCCGATCATGAGACATAGTAGTCTGTCAGCCGCCGCTCGGGCTACCAGTCGTGGCGGCGTACCGGGAGTCCGACTGAATCCAGCTGCGCAACTCGGCATCTAGTGTCTCGAGCGACGCGGATCCGTCACGGCTGCTGCTGCGGGCCAGAATCCAGGCGTCGAGGCGCTCGCCCCTGCGGAACACACCTGCCAGTTCGGCGACGACCGCAGGCGACCCCGTTCGCGCGACGAGATAGTCATAGAAGGCGCGCGTCATGGCGTAGAAGCGAGGCGTGTCTGCAGAGGCGGCAAGCCTGATGCGGTATGCTGGGCCATCGGACGCGACGGCTGATGCCGGAGACTCTGTCAGTTCAGGGTGAACCATGGTGAGGAAGCGATCCATGGGAATGAGCGACCCACTCCTTGCAAGACGCGCGGCCTCGCGACGGCGCATCGCGGTCACGTCGGTGCCTTCGAAGGCGATGGCCGCCATCTCGTCGAGCCAGTCGGGCGCATCGCCTCCATATTGACCCTCCCTCGAACTCGGAACGAGGTGGCGAATGAAGAGATCATGCCCGATCTCGTGGCGCAAGGCGTGGCTCGGCGGGACAGGCCGGCCGCCTGGCGCGGTGTTCTCGAAGGCCCAGCTATAGATCGGTGATCCGTTGCTTGCGATGCTGACCCACCGCGCCTTCCCGTGCGATCGCGCCGTTATGCCGAAGCGCACATGCGGCAGGAGCAGCACGTCACGAGCTGCTGCCTGCGCCGCACGACCCTCTCGGAGCGCGGTCTCGACAGCGGTTGCAGCCACCTCGACGTGACCGAACGATGCCTTCCTGATGACCATCGCGCCAGGCTGTGCGGCATGAGCCGGCGCGATTGACGGAGCCAGCGCGACCAGTGCGATAGCCACCCGCCCCAGGGTCATGGTCACGATTTCCGCGTCGCCGTGAATGGAAGGTTCTTGCCGAAGATCGCCACGTCGCCGGTCATGGCCTTGTTCGCCTTGTCGACCTCAAGGCGGAAGGCGACCGGCGGTTTTGCTTCGATGCCGAACCGCACCGTGTTTCCCGATACGGCCAGGGACTGCATCGGGACCCATTTGCCGCTTCGCGCCGACATGTACCGGCCCGACCAACTGCCACCCTCATGCTTGAACTCGAAGGTCCACTCCGTGGACGCGAAGGCTCCCGCCCAAGTGCCAGCCACCATGCTGGCGGCATGATCTTGCGCGGCGACGGTCGACGCGGACCCCGCCAGGACGGCCATAGCGGCCACGGGCGCGAGACACGACTTGGTAAACATGGGATGCTCCTTGGATGATCGCGCGCCGAACAATAATGCGTCGTCGATCGGAAAGGTGGAATGCGCCTGCTGGAAGCGACCGGGACGATGACGTTCGGCGCATCCGTCCCGGCGCCCGCTGATCCGCTGTCTAGCGGATCGGCTTAATAGTAACCGCCACCCAGGTCGGTGACCTCGTACACGTCATAGACTTGGCCGCCGCTCTCGAAGGAGCCGATATATTCGACATAGGAGTGCTTGTTCTCGACTGCCGCAGGTGCGGCCTGCGCGGCAGCGAACGGCAGCACCGAAGAGAATACGAGGCTTGCAGCAAGTACAATACGCTTCATAATTTTTCTCCCGTGTCGGGATACGTGGAAAGACATCTGTCACCGCCCGACATTGTGAAATCATCATGACGCAAGTATGACGTCAACGATAAAAGTATCCGAA
>Ga0308159_1003341_pt1 | contig 16370 bp, 21 predicted proteins | sample PhyCR1_FD_201040 | JGI IMG/M metagenome (GOLD analysis project Ga0308159, IMG submission 201040) | Phyllosphere microbial communities from UC Gill Tract Community Farm, Albany, California, United States - DLSLC.R1 | ecosystem: Host-associated > Plants > Phyllosphere > Unclassified | place: USA... | reverse complement strand
CGCGATCGTGTCGATCGCGGCCTTCTCGATGTGCCCCCGACAGGAATCGAACCTGCGACCTTTGGTACCGGAAACCAACGCTCTATCCCCTGAGCTACGGAGGCGGACCGGTCAAGATTAGCATCGCGGAGCGGTCGGCCCTGACCCGCGGGGCGACCGTCGACGGCTATCGACGCTCGCCCCGCGGCATCCGGATCACTCGTCGCCGATGACTCCGATGCCCGTCGCGTGGTGGTCGGCGTTCGGGTCGTCTTTGGAGGGAGCCTTCGCTTCCTCGTCGACGTCGTTCTCCTGGCTCGGCTTGACCGTGGGGTCGTCGCCGAGATCGGCGGCGTCGTCGGCCGGTGCGGAGTTCTGCGGGTCGCTCATGGGATTCCCTTCGTCGCGTACCCCTCCAGCCTGGCAACAGCGGTGGCGGGGAACAGCGGCTTGACCGGAACGGCTGCGCGGCCTAGCGACCGAAGAGACCGCGCACGCGGCGCCCGACGGACTGCGTCAACAGCACCTGCCGCCCGTTCACATCCACCGTGAGCACCGAACCGCCGAGGCCGCCGGTGCGCACCGGCTCGGCCTCTCCGCGGACGTACGCCTCGGCCACGTCGACATGGACCGCGAGCAATTGCGCGCTCTGGTCCTTCGACGTGTTGGCGTCCACGATCTGCAGGCGGTGGCCCGTGTCGGTCTCGACCGAGAACCAACGCGAGCCCGGCGTCGACACGACGGCCCAACGCGTACCGCGCGAGAACCGCGCCCACGCCGCACCGTCCCGGAGCTCGGTCGCGACCGCGAGATCGGCCTGGGCGACGACGAGCACCTCGAGCATGGCGAGCGCCTCGGCCGCGGTGACGTAATCGCCGCGGTCGGCGCTCAACCCGCCCCACTCGAATCTGCGCTCGCCCATATCGCCGCCTCCGCCATCGTCCTGCCCTGAGCGTAACCCCGCGAAAGGCAACGGGGTCCGCCGCGCAGCGAACCCGCGGGCCCGGTCCAGGTGACGGACCTCAGTCCGAGCGGAGCCGGTCGTCGGGGTGGAGGCTGCGCAACGGAACGGAACCGTCGACGATCGCCTGGATCGCCCCGGTGCTCACCTCGAGTTCGGCGGAGATGCGGTCGAGGTCGGCCCCTGACGACACCGCGGAACGCAGGGCGGTCACCGCCGCGTCGGAGGTCTCGTCGACGTCGTCGGCCGTGCTCTCGACGAAGGCGGCGAGGCGGGCCTGCGCCAGACGGATGCACGTGCTCTGGCGTTCCCTCCGGCCAGAGGGATCGGGATGCTGGTCGAGGGTTCGGGAACGATCGGGCGACATGGATCTCCACTCCGGGGGGAAGTGTTCGCCCGCGCGGCTTCGCGAGCTCTTGTCCATGGTGCCGAAGCAGCCCCCGCCCGCGCATCCCCCGAACGATGTATTCCGCCCCGGCCGAACGGCGGATGCCCTGGCCGCGGTGCGGCACCCCACATCGCCCCGGCGGCTCAGGCCTCAGTCGGCTGGTCGAAGTCGTAGTCCAGGAGTGCGTCGTCGCCGCTCAGGCCGGGCTCGACGGCCCGCAGGTGCGGTCGCGGGAAGAGGCGGTGCTCCTTGAGCTCCGCGGCCGCGTGCGAGAAGTCCGGTTCTTCATCGTGCCACGCCACCGGGGCCGAGAGTACGTCGTTTCCGACGCCGATCACGAGCTCGGCTTGAGAGACCTTCCTGTCTTCGGTGACGATGGGGATGCTCACGGCCTCGGCCTGGCCCTCTTTCGCCACCGCCGCGGTCAACTCGATCAACGACGCGGCGACGTCGTCGGTGGTGATCACGGTCTCTCCGGCATAGGTCACGCATCGCATGTGCCCACTGTGCGTCAGCCGACACGGGGAGCGGGGCGGCTTGCTCACGCGGCGAGCGTGCGATAGGTCTCAGTCCCGGCGTTGCGGCGAACGGAACATCGCCTCATCGAGTTCGAACCACACCGCACGGACGGTGTCGAACTCACCGAAGGGCTCGGGCTGAGGATCGTTCAGAGAAAGGCGGTAACCGCGCGGCAGATCATCCACGTGCTGTCCGTCGCGCGGGCCTCCGACGAGCACGTAGATCACGGGGAACCCACCGTCGGGTGCTCTGCCGCGACGCCGTCGACCGCATCGCTCATCCGTTTGAGGAAAGCGACCACCGCGGCGGACTCGTCGGGTGTCATGTCGATGACGGCCGCGAGCATGCGCTCGTGCATGTCGCCGAGGGTCTGCCGTACCTCCGTGTGCGCACGAGGGGTCACCTGGATGAAAATGCTGCGCCGGTCGTCGGGATTCGCTGCACGGGTGACGTGACCCGAATGCTCGAGTCGGTCGAGGAGCGCCGTGGTGGAGGCGGTCGAGAGACCGAGGTACCGCGAGAGTTCTCCCGGTCGCACGCGACGCGTCGAGTCACGCAGCAGGTACCTCAGCACGAGGAGTTCGTTCTCGCCCATCGACATCGAGTCGCGGGTACGTCGGCGCATGGCCACCTCGGCCGCGCGATAGATGCGCAGTGCTTCGAGAACGGCCTTGCCGCGCTGCCGACGGTCGCTGGGATCGTCGCCGTACCAGTAGGTGACCTGTGGAGAGTCCGCTACGGGCGCGGGACGGAGGGTCGTGGCTTCGACATCTGTCATGACACTCCTTCCACGATGTCGGCGACTATACCCCCGAAATGATAGTTAGACAAACTAGTTACTAGTCGAGTATGTTCTCAGCACAGCTAATCGCTTTCGAAGGGAGCTCCCCATGGGTCACCTGTTCTACGGCACCTCGACCGAGTCGATCCGCATCCCGGATCGCTTGCTCTCCCACATCAAGGTCGTCACGACCACCAAGCTCCGACGCAGCGAGAGCTTCACGCTCAGCTGGGCACACGTGGACGGCGCACCCGGTCGATCCACCCTGTGGATCCAGCCCGCGATCCCCCTCCGCTTCGTGTTCGACTCGGCGGAGCCGGAGACCCTGAACTCCGCCGTCCTGAAGGACATGGCCGACCGGGCGGGCTCTTCGGCCGGCCTTTCGGTCGACCTGACCGTGGAGATCCCCGCCAGCGACAACGCACAGCGACGCCAGACGGCCCCCGCGGCGGTCCCCGCCCGTCGCACCCTTTCGGCAGCGGCCTGATATGTCCTCGTCCCTTTCCTCCTCCCCCGCTCCCCTGACCGCCGCCCGCGTGCTCTGGGCGAAGGTCGACACCGGCTTCTGGGTCGCCCACCGCGGCGGCGAGTACTTCGGATGCGTCGACCAGGTCGCGGGTGGATACGTGTCCCGCGATGCCCACGGCGTGCCGGTCGGTCGCTACGACGCTCTCGATGCGGCCAAGGCTTCGCTGCGCTCGACCACGCACCCCGCGAACGTGTCGCACCGTCGCCGCTTCGAGCAGGCGACCGTGCTGACCGCCACCGGTGTGGGTGGCACCGCCCTCGCCCTCGCCCTGACCGCCGGCGCGCTCGCGCCGTACCTCTGACTGAGATGGGCGACATCGACCTGGGCGATGAAGCCGACGACTTCGAGGATGCCGCGACCGCAGATTTCGCGCAGCGCTTCGGCATCACACCGCTCTGAGACCGTCGACCCCCTGGACACGGGCCGCGGCCCGTGACAACGTCGGCCCCACAACGACGACGGAATGGATCACCATGACGAACCACGACGGACGCGCCGACGACGCACCCGACCAGAACTCCAATGGAGCGGGAAGCGAGTCGCCCGAAGAAGGCGCTGCCGCCCAGCACGACGCCGATGAGGCAGCCACGACCGAGTCCTCGCCCACGGGCGACATCAGCTGAATCTCAGAACGCGTAGCGCACCCGGCAATACGGGAGCTTCTGCGCGATCAGGCCGGTGATAGCCGCCACCGCTTGCGCCTTGAGCGGATGGCGGTACCTGACGTTCACCGCTCCGTTCTGCGACCTCTTCTCTTCTTGCACGGAGGGCGTCCACAGCAGCTCCTCGCCCTTGGGGTGCCACCCCAGGTTGACGTCGTGGAGTGCCTCGTTGTGGGTGAGGAAGATCACCTCGCATGCCAGCTGTGTCTTCGCGCGGGCGTGGAGCGCGGCGTCGAGCTGGTCGAACAGCTCCGCCCAGTCGGTCAGCCACGTCGGCGTGAGGACGACCGGCGAGAAATTGACGTGCACTTCGTACCCGGCATCGACGAAGTCGTTGATCGCGGCGATGCGCTCGGCCATGGGCGACGTACGCAGATCGGTGACCTTCGCCGTCGTCGCCGGCATGAGAGAGAAGCGGATGCGCGTACGCCCCGCGGGATCCCACTCGAGCAGGTCGCGGTTGACGAACTTCGTCGCGAAGGACGCCTTGGCCGTGGGGGTCATGCGGAAGAGATCGCAGACGTCCCGCACGTTCTCGCTGATCATCGCGTCGACGGAGCAGTCGCCGTTCTCGCCGATGTCGTAGACCCAGGTCTCGGGATCGCACTGGTTCGGCTCGGTCTTCGGCCCGCGCGCCGCGACGTGCCGGGCGAGATGCCGGGTGATCTGGTCGATGTTGGCGAAGACCGTGATCGGATTGCTATAGCCCTTGCGCCGGGGCACGTAGCAGTAGCTGCACGCCATCGCGCAGCCGTTCGACAGCGAGGGGGCAATGAAGTCGGCGGAGCGCCCGTTGACCCGCGTCGTCACGCTCTTCTTCACGCCGAGCACGAGGGCCTCGGTCTTGATGCGCACCCAGCGGGCGACGTTCGTCTCGTCGCCGTGCACCTCGGGAATCTGCCAGTGCGAGGCGATGGGCACAATCTCGGCGTCGGGCCACCGCGCGACGATCTCGCGCCCGCGCTCGAGCTCGAGAGCGGCATCCTCCGCGTAGATGCGGTGGACGCGCAGCAGGTTCTCGCGTTCGACAGCCATGGTTTTGTTCTACTCGGGGGTTCCGACACCGACCGTTTCGGGCACGGGCTGGCACCGCGGGCACCACCAGGTCCGCCGCTGCTCGGGGTCGTTCTGCACCTCGTCGCGCACGCGGACGCGCGTTCCGCAACGCAGGCAGGGGCGACCCGCGCGCCCCGCCACCCAGTGCGACGCGCCCTTCCGGCGGTCCCCCGTGGTGACCTGGTACATCCCGGGAACGGTGGCGGAGACGTGCAGGCACCGCGCCGCGAGCGCCAGGAGCGCGTCGAGATCGGTCCTCCCGATGGGTGCGAAGGGATGGATGCCGCGGAGGAAGGCGAGCTCGTTCACCCACAGGTTGCCGAGACCGGCGACGGCGGTCTGATCCAGGAGTGCGGCGACGAAGGGTCGGTCGGGGCGCCTCGAGAGTCGGCGCGCCGCCTCGGCGGCATCCCAATCGTCCCGCAGGGGGTCGGGACCGAGGTGACCGATCGCATCGCCCTCGCGCGCGGTGGGGACGAGCTCCACGACGGGAAGATCGAGGCCCCACACCTCTCTTCCGTCGTCGAGGCGCAGGCGCACGCGCGCCGTCTCGCGGACCGCGGTGGGCAGAGAACGTCCCGACCGAGTGATCGTCCATCCGCCCTGCATGCGCAGGTGGGTGTGGAGGGTGGTCCCGTCGTCGAAACGCGTCAGCAGGTGCTTGCCGTGCGTGGCGTATCCCTCGATGCGCAGCCCCGCAAGAGAGCGTCCGGCGGCGTTTCCCGACCGCAGCTCGCCGTCGCGAACGCGGGCACCGACGGTCGCCGCTTCGAGGCGGCGCCGGAGCCGGAAGACGCTGTCACCCTCGGGCACGGCTACCGCGGCGCGGTGTACAGCTGGTCGTCTCGGGGAGCGAGAGCGGGTCGCAGGCGCGTGCCGAACTCGTGACGGAGCGCGCTGAGCGCCGCCTGCCATCCGGCGAGGCCGTGCACGCCCGGCCCCGGGCTCGTCGACGACGAGCACAGATACACGCCTCTCATCGGCGTGCGCCAGGGATCGGGGCTGTAGACCGGGCGTCCGAGGAGCTGTGTCAGCGTGGGGGCTCCCGCCGAGATGTCGCCGCCGGGGAAATTGGGGTTCCACGCGGCGATGTCGACGGCTGTCCGCGACGACGAAGCCAGAACAGTATCCCGGAACCCGGGCGCGAAGCGCTCGATCTGGCGGACGACCGCCTCTTCACGGTCGGCCGGGCTGCCCGACGGGACGTGCGTGTACGCCCACAGCACGTGCTTGCCATCGGGGGCGCGCGTGGAGTCGAACAGCGTCGGTTGGGCGGCCAGGACGTACGGGGCGTCGGGGAGGTCGCCCCGCGCCACCGCGTTCTCGGCCTCGGCGATCTCGGCCCGCGTGCCGCCGATATGCACCGTGCCCGCGCGGGCGACCTCGGCATGGGCCCACGGCACCGGGTCGGACAGGGCGAAGTCGACCTTCGCGACGCCGCCGCCGTAACGGAACCTCTCGAGCACGCGGCGGTAGGCCGCCGGCATCCGGTCACCGGCGAGCCGGATGAGGGAACGCGGGGTCGTGTCGAGGAGCACGGCGCGGGCCGGGGGCAGCTCATCGAGGGAGCTCACCTCGGTGCCCCCGAACAGCACCCCGCCGTGCGCTCGGATGTCCGCGATCATGCCATCCGCGATCGACTGACTGCCGCCGACCGGGATGGGCCACCCGCGACCGTGGCCGTAGGTGGCCAGGACGAGGCCCGCTCCCCCAGCGGCCAGGCTCGGCTGGTGCAGGATCGTGTGCGCCGAGACTCCGGTGACGAGGCTGGGCGCGATCTCTTCGCGGAAGCGCGCGTTCCACCACGGCCCGCCCTGTTCGAGGGCCCGGATGCCGAAGAAGAAGGCCGCGAGCGGATCACCGGGAACCCGTAGGAGGGCGTTGCCGGTGAAATCGGCGACCCCGCGCAGGTGATCGACGAGAGGCCGCATGAGGCGCTCGTACGCCGGACCGTCGACGCCCAGTCCCTCGGCCGTCCGCGCGAGATCGCGGTAGGCCAGACCCGCGCGCCCACCGTCGAGGGGGTGGGCGTACGAGACCTCGGGGACGATGAGCGGGATACGACGGTCGAGGCCGAACTCGCGGAAGAACCACGACTCCAGCGCCAGCGGGTGCACGGCCGAACCGACATCGTGCCGGAAACCGGGGAGCGTGAGCTCGGCGGTCGAGGCGGCGCCGCCGAAGGTGGCCGACTTCTCGTAGACGGCGACCGACAGCCCCGAACGCGCCAGGGTGACGGCCGCGGCCAGCCCGTTCGGGCCGGAACCGACGATGATCGCGTCGTAGCTCTCGCTCATCGGTCGATCGGCTCCTTCTCGGCGGTGGACTCGTGGCCGAGCGCCGCCGCGCCGCCCGTCGTCCCGGGGGCGCCGCCCTCGGCAAGGTAGGCCAGTCGGTGCAGGGTCTCGGCGTTGCGGTAGCGCGTGATGGCGTCGAACACCGTGTCGGGCAGAAGCGTGGTGGGACCCGTCACGGGCTCCTCCTGGATACGCACGACGCAGCGGTCGCCCCGGGCCTTCACGTCGATCGCGACGCGGGCGACGCCGATGGGTCCCCCGTGCGGTTCGAGCACCGCGCGCCGCGGGGGATCCCACTCGCGCATGACGGTCGTGTCGTTCACGAGCAGCGGCCACGAACCGAAGGAGTGGTGCAGCGTCGATCCCTCGGCGGGCCACGACTCGGCGACGTCGCGCATGCGCGAGGTGCCCACCACCCACAGGGGATAGAGCCACCCGTTCGCGAGCACCCGGAAGACGTCGTCGGGGGTGCAGTGCATCAGACGCACGTTGCGGGCCATGGGGCGTTCCTCCTCGTCATCCGGGGTCGAGAGCGCAGAAGCCGTCGGGCTTTGCGATACCGCCCACGCTACGGCCCCGCTCGGACACCCGTCGCGGAGGTTGCGCCTCGGGGCGCCGCCCGGTAACGCTCAGGCGGCGGCGGGCAGGACGAACCAGGCGCGGGTTCCCCCGGCGGGCGAGACGTCGAGACCGATGGAACCGTGGTGCGCCTCGACGATCCGACGACACGTCGCCAGACCGATGCCGATCCCCTGCACCTCGGCACCGTGCCCGCGCTGCATGGGTTCGAACACGCGCTCGCGCAGCTCGGGAGCCACGGGGTCGCCGTTGTCGTCGACCGTGACCCGCCACCCGTCGGGGAGCGATTCGACGGACACCGTGATGCGCGGCACCTTCTCGGCCGCCACCGTGAACTTCACCGCATTGGCGATGAGATTCTGCAGCAGCACGCGCAGGAGCGTGTCGTCGGCGTCGACCACCGTGTCGGCGTGGACGGTGACCTCGGCGCCCGTGTGCACGATCGCGCCGTCGAGGTCTTCGAGCACCGCGTCGACCGTGTCGGCGACGTCGACCCGCGTCACATGCGGCCGCGCCCCGCCCATGCGGGCGAAGTCGAGCAGGTCGGTCACCATCGAGGTCATGCGGTCGGCCGCGGCCTCAGCGCGCGCGAGGGAGTGCGCGGCGCGCGGGGCGTCGGCCATCTCGGGGCTGTCGGCGGCGAGTTCGAGGAACCCCGCGAGAGCGGTGAGAGGGTTGCGGAGGTCATGGCTCACCTGCACCGCGAAGTGCTCCAGCTGGGCATTCGACTCCAGGAGGTCGCGCTGGACGCGCCGCAGTTCCAAGACGTCGATCACCTGGTGCGCGAGCAGGTCGAGGGCGTGGCTGCTGGCATCCGAGAGTTCTCCGACCTCGGTGTCGAAGACGCAGAGCGTGCCGATTGCGACCCCCGCCGGGGTGATCAGAGGGCTCGACGCGTAGAAGCGGGTGTGGGCGATCTCGCCGGTGACGAAGGCGTTGTGCGCGAACCGCGGGTCGAGACGGGCATCGGGGACGACGACGCGACCGGGCGTGCTGATGACTGCGGCGCACATCGAGTCCTCCCGAGCGCACGACGCGGCCTGGATGCCGACCGCAGCGACCTGGTGCTGCATACGGTCGTCGATGATGTTGATGACCGCCGTCGGCACGTCGCACACGGTCGCAGCGAGCTCGACGAGTCCCTGCAGGTCGGGCTCGGAGGGCTCGCCGACGAGGCGGTACTGCGCGATCGCCTCACGTCGCGTCACATCATGTGCGGTGGACACATCGTCCCCTCGTCGTCGAATCCCCGCCGAAGAGCCTAGTCGCACCGGGATACACCCGGGCGGCCCGAGGCGGAAGGGGCTCGCGGACTCTCGCCGCGGTGCGCAGAGTGGGCACATGAGCACCCCGACCTTCCCCCAGGCCCCGTCCGACCCGTCGCAACCCGCTCCCTCGGAACCCACCGCTCCCCACCCCGCCGAGCCGACCGCTCCGACGCCGGCGGAGCCCACCATCCCCCTCCCGCCCGAGACGGAACCGGCACCCGCGGCGGCCTCGGACTCGTCGGCCGGGGCGTTCGCGAGCACCAAGGACGACGCGACGGGATCGGCGGAGATGGATGCCGACAACGCCGCGGAACAGGACGTCGTCAACGCCGTCGACCCCGGCGGACAGCCCGACTGACTCCGTGGGACGGAAAGAGGGGCGGCGCCGCACGGCACCGCCCCTCTTCTCGTCCCCGCGTGGGCTCACGGGTTTCCGCGGGTCCACAGCAGCAGGATGGCCACGGCCTGGAGCACGAGGCATCCGACCAGGATCGCCGTGCGACGTCGTGGAGTGGACGACCAGCGCTCGTCACCGAGCAGAGGCGCCATCGGCATGAGCAGGCGGAACGTGCTCTGCTGGGGAAGGAAGACCGCGAAGATGTACACGCCGTAGCTGAAGCCGTACGCGACGACCATGAGGCCGAGCTTGCGGACGGGGCGCGACCACATGAGTGCCGCGAAAGCGACGATCAGCGCGATGACGAGGATGATGCCGACGACACCCAGGTGCGTACCCGCCTGACGGAACCAGGGGGTGAAAGGCGTGAACTCGTCGTTGCCGACGTAGTCCAACCACCAGCCGAGCTCGGTGCGGATGTAGGCGTTGTGCGTGCCCGTGACGTACTGAGCGATGTGGTTCCACGACAGGCCCGCGACAGCGATCACGAGACCGGAAGCCATGAGCGAAAGCCACTCGCGCATCGGGAACGGATCGACCTTGCGGCGGAAGAACCGCACGAGGAACACGATGCCGAGGGCCAGACCCAGAGCCAGGACTCCCGGGCGGGTGTACGCCGTGATGAGGCCGATCGGCAGGATCCAGAGGTAGCGCCGTTTGATCGCGAGCAGCATGCCCGCGAACATCAGCAGCATGAATAGGCCCTCGCTGTAGCCGATGACGAAGAGGAACGACATCGGTGCGAACGAGAAGAAGACGACGGCCCACCACGCGGGCTGGGGCTTGGTGACCGTGCGCATGAGGACGAACAGCAGCCAGGTGGCGCCCAGGCTGGCCCCGAGGCTGAGCAGCACGGCGATCGGCTGCCAGCCGAGCCCGGTGGCGCCCGAGATCACGCGGACCAGGGTGGGGAACACCGGGAGGAAGGCCCAGTTGTTGGGGAGGATGTCGCCCGACACGTTCATCGGCAGCGACATCGGGTACCCCTGCGCTGCGATCTGACCGTATCGGTCGGCATCCCAGCCGGTGAGGTAGTCGAAGAACGTGCCGAGGCGCTCGCTGTCGGGACCGAAGCCCCAGCGTGCGGCCTTCGCGATCGAATAGAAGCCCCACAGCATGCCGAAGTTGACCACGCGGGCGATGGCCCACAGGATCAGCACCTTCGTGAAGGCACCGCGCTCGAGGGGGACGATGCCCTCGGGCTTGCGGAGGACGTCGCTGGCGTACTGGCGCACGGAACGACCCAGGCGCGAATCTCGCAGACGGTCGAGACGACTCGGTCGTGCGATGACGCGCGACGGACGCGTCGGGGAGGCAAGCTCGCTCGGCGGTGCGCTCACTCGGAACCTTTCACAGGGGGAAGATGTGGGCGAGTGACGACGGTGTCTGGCCCGGACAAGTGCAGTTGGGGAGGATCGTACCGGATGAAACCGTGCGTTCCATCCGGTTGACTTTCGGGAAAATGCCCTGGTCAGTGGGTGTCACCCACGAGCTTCAGCCCGACGACGCACCCCACCAGCCCCAGAACGAGCAGCACCTTGACGAGGGAGACGGTCTCGGTTCCGCTGACCATCGCGACCACGACCGTCAGCGCCGCACCGATCCCGACCCACACGGCGTACGCGGTACCCGTGGGAATCTCGCGCATCGCGAAGGCGAGACCGGCCATGGATGCCACGATCGCCACGCCGAAGACCACGCTCGGCCACAGCTTGGTGAAACCCTCGCTGCGGCCCAGGGCGGTGGCCCAGACGGCCTCGAGGACGCCGGACAGGATGAGGACGATCCACGACATGGCTGTGCTCCTTGGCCAGTCTTGTCGCTGTCCGGGTACTGATCCCTCGTCCGGAGACGCGGGGGGGCGTCCGGTACCCAGGGTAGCGAGCGCACCTGGGCGGGACCCGGGCACCGCGGACCCCGTGCCATCGCTGCATCTGCTGCCACCTCGGCATCCGCCCCTCGCCCTCGGGAACAACGCATAAACGTTTCTCGCGCGCATGAACGCGCTCTGCTCGCGTTTCTGCGCGCCGATCGCGTTTATGCGTGAGGTAGGGCCGGCAGACGGGGACGCCGCACAGGACGGGACGCCGGGGTGCCGGCATCCGGGATCAGATCAAGAAGAGGGATGCCGAGTCGGGATTGTGCGCGTGCACGAGGACGCCGAAGACCACCGCGTCGAAGAGGAGATGCACCGTCACGACGTACCCGAGCGAGCGGGTCTTGAGGAAGAGGAAGCCCTGCACGATGGCGAAGGGAATCGTCAGCAGCGGCCCCCACGCCTGGTAGCCGAGCTCCCACAGGAACGAGACGAACACGATCGCCTGCAGCAGGTTGGCGGTGAGGTCGGGGAAGTGGCGACGCAGCAGCACGAAGACGGTGCAGATGAAGAAGAGCTCGTCCCAGATGCCGACCGCTCCCACACCGACGAAGAGCCGGGCGATGAGGTCGGGTGTGGTCACCTCGGGCCAGTTCATGTAGACGCCCGAGGTGATGAAGTAGAACGGCAGGATCAGGTAGCCCAGCACGATGACGCCGCCCAGCCACGCCCACTGCCACCAGGTCCATCGCCCGCCGCCGCGCCACGGGAAGGCGATCGCGCGATCGCGATACACGAACCGCGACACCACGTACGGCACGAGGACCGCACCGCCGAGCGCCAGCGTGAACCGCACGAAGGCGGCGTTGTCGAGCTCGGCGTGCAGCGGGATGAGGCTGACGATGAACTGACCGATCGCGACCAGCGAGACATCGCGCGCAATGCTCGGCTCCTCGCTGCGAGCGAGGGGGATGCCCGCGCGACGGTCGACGAGAACACCGGATGCCACGGCGAGAGCGAGCAGCAGCCAGCCCAGCCACACGATCTGCACGACGAACAGCACCGGGGCGGCGAGGCACACCAGCAGCGCCGGGATCAGCTTCGGCGTCCACGTGGAACGCTCGCGCACCGGCACCGCGGTGTGCGCGGTCACGGCGAGACCCGCGTGTAGGTCAGGTCGCGGATGTCGCGCCCGACCCGCAGCCCCTTGCGTTCGAAGGCGGTCAGCACGCGCCCGTCGAAGCGGTCGGCCCACTCCCCCGCGAAGGCCCGCTCGAAGCCGGGCGCCTCGTCGAGCACGGCGCGCATCTGGTCGGCGTAGTCCTGCCAGTCGGTGGCCAGACGCAGAGTGCCGCCGAGGCGCAGGGCCTGCGCGGCGATCCGCGCGAAGTCGGGGGCGACGAGGCGACGCTTGGTGTGCTTGTTCTTGTGCCAGGGATCGGGGAAGAAGACCCAGAGCTCGTCGACGGATGCCGCCGGCAGCAGGTGTTCGAGGGCCTCGGGGGCGTTGGCCTCGACGAGGCGCAGGTTCTTCACCCCCTCGCGGTCGGCGTCGAGCATGGTGCGGGCGAGCCCCGCGGTGAACACCTCGACGGCGAGGAAGTCGCTGTCGGGATCGGCGGAGGCGGCCGAGACGATCTGGTGGCCCTGGCCCGAGCCGATCTCGACCACGAGGCGTGCGGTGCGGCCGTAGACCTCGGCCGGATCGATCGCGGTGCCCGCCTTCACACTGGTCGTGGCGGCGGCACGCTCGACGGGGAGCAGGTAGAACGGCGAGAGTTCCGCCCACGCGCGATCCTGCGCCTCCGACATGCGACCGCTGCGGCGTACGAACGACACCGGCTTGTCGCGGAAGACGGGGGCGGAGTCGATGGCATCCGAATGAGGCGTCTGCGCGTCGGGGGTGTGCCGGACGGGCACTTTGCGGCCGCTCACGGGACGGTCACGAAATCGATGAGTTCCTCGACGCGGCCGAGTAGAGCCGGTTCGAGGTCGCGGAAGGTGGTGACCTTCGACAGGATGTGCTGCCACGCACGGGCGGTGTCGGCCTGCTCCTCGGCGGGCCACCCGAGGGCACGGCACACGCCGACCTTCCACTCGATGCCCCGCGGCACCTCGGGCCAGGCGGCGATGCCGAGCGCTCGGGGCGTGACGCACTGCCAGACGTCGACGAAGGGGTGGCCGACGATGCGCACGTGCGCGCCGTGACGGCCGCGCGCGATCTTCTCGGCGATGCGCGACTCCTTGGAGTTCGGTACGAGGTGGTCCACGAGCACGCCGTAGCGTCGCTCGGCGGTGGGCGGCTCGGCATCCAGGGTCTGCTCGAGAAGGTCGACGCCCTCGAGGAATTCGACCACGACCCCTTCGGCGCGGAGGTCTGCCCCCCACACCTTCTCGACGAGCTCGGCGTCGTGCTTGCCCTCGACGAAGATGCGGCTCGCGCGGGCGGTGCGGGCGCGCTGGTCCGCGATGGCGAAGGATCCGGATGCCGTCCGCGTGCGTCCCTTCGCAGCGGCGGCGGGAGCCTTCAGCACCACCGGCTTGCCGTCGACGAGGAAGCCTCCGCCGAGCGGGAACAGGCGGCGCTTGCCGAAGCGGTCTTCGAGCTCGACGTTCATGCCGTCGATGCGGGTCACCGCACCGACGAAGCCGTTGCCCGCGATCTCCACGACCAGGTCGGCGGATGCCGCGACCTCGGCGGGCGTGATGCGTCCGGCGTCGCGCCAGCCGCGGGCGAGCACGTCCGTTCCATAACGGTCGTCCATGGTGTACCTCCGAGCGTCCGAGCCTAGGCGGCGCACGCGTGCGCTCACAGCGGACGCGCCGCTCCTACCCCGGTGTCAGCGGTCGTTTATAGGGTGGAGACATCCGGCAACCGAAGGGGACTGCATGCGAAAGCCGACCGTGCTGCACACGATCACGGTGCTGCTGCTCGCATTCCTCGGAATCCTGGTCGCTCCCCTGAGCGCCGCGGCGATCCCCCCGCCCACGCTGGGTTCGAGCTACGTCCTCGACCAGGCGGGCGTCCTCACCGACGCGCAAGAAGCCGAGGTGCAGCGGCGCCTGCTGACGCTGTCGGAGCAGACCGGACTCGACCTCTGGGTCGTCTACGTCGACGGATTCCAGAGCCCCACCGGCGCCGACGACTGGGCGAACGAGACCGCCAACCTCAACCGACTCGGACCCAACCAGTACCTGTTGGCCGTGGCGATCGAGGGCGACACCTTCGAGTACTACCTCTCGGGAGACGTCGACGCGGGCGGCATCTCGGCGGCCCAGCTCACCTCCATCGAACAGGAGCGTGTGCAACCGGCGCTCGAAGCCGGCGATGACGCCGGTGCGGCGGTCGCCGCCGCCGACGGCCTGCGCACCGCGCACGCGCAGGCGGGTGGCAACATGCCCGACCCTCCCCCGACTCCCGCCACGCAGAACGGCCCGGCGATCGTGCCGATCGTGCTCGTCGGTGCGCTGTTGCTCGCGATCGCCGCCGCCCTCGTCTGGTTGGCCGTGCGTCGCCGCCGTCGGGCGACGGCTTCCGGGGCGGACGCCGCCCCGACCGAGAGCATCGACGATCTCTCCCGTCGCGCCGGTTCCGCTCTCGTGGCCGTCGACGACGCCGTCAAGACCAGCGAGCAAGAACTCGGCTTCGCCCGCGCGCAATTCGGTGACGAGGCCGCAGCGCCCTTCCGCGAGGTGCTCGCCCAGGCTCAGTCCGACCTCGACCGGGCCTTCTCGATCCAGCAGCAGCTGGACGACAGCACCCCCGAGACCCCCGAGCAGCAGCGGGCGGGCTACACCGAGATCCTGCGGCTGTGCGCGGCGGCCGACGAGGCGCTGGATGCCAAGGCAGCCGCCTTCGACGACTTGCGCGCCCTCGAGGCCGACGCGCCGGGAGCCCTCGCCGCGACCCGCCGGCAGCACGTGACGATCGCCGAGGCCCTCAGCGCGGCGGAGGCCGGGCTCGCGCGCCTGACCGAGCGCTTCAGCGATGACGCGCTCTCCACCGTCGCCGACAACCCGGCCCAGGCCCGAGCCCGCCTCGAGCTGGCGAGCTCCCAAGAGGCGGCCGCCGAGGCGGCTCTCGCCGCGGGGCGCACCGGAGAAGCGGCGGTCGCGATCCGTGCCGCCCAGGCGGCCGTGGCCCAGGCCGACACCCTCGAGCGAGCGGTGAGCGCTCTGGAATCGGCCCTGGCCGAGGCACAGCAGCGCGCCTCGGCTCTCGTCGCAGAGATCGAGGGCGACCTCGCCGCGGCCTCTCGACTGCCCGATCCCGAGGGACGCATCGCTGCGGCGGCGGCCTCCGCGCGGTCGCAGCTCGACGACGCGCACGGCGCTCTCTCGGCCCCGCGTCCGAACCCGATGCGGGCGGTCCAGACGCTGCAACAGGCGAACGCCACGATCGACGCGGTGCTCGACGAGGCCCGCGACGCGGCCGAGCGTCGTCGCCGCGCCGAGAGCCAGCTCGACACGACGCTGGCGCAGGCGCGCGCACACGTGCGCGCGACCGAGGATTTCGTCTCCGCACGCCGGGGAGCCGTCGGAGCGACAGCACGCACGCGTCTCGCCGAGGCAGGCGCGGCCCTCGTACAGGCCGAGCAGCTACGTACCGCCGACCCCGTCGCAGCCCTCACCGCCGCCCAGCGCGCGGCGCAGCTCGCGGCGGACGCCGACTCCGCCGCGCAGAGCGACGTCGGGGCCTTCGGCGGCGGAGCCGGCGGGGGCGGCGGGGGCGGCGGCGACATGATGGGCGCGATCCTCGGCGGCATCGCCGTGAACGCCATCCTCGGCGGCGGGCGTTCTCGCGGCGGTTTCGGGGGCGGCGGCCTCGGCGGTTTCGGCGGAGGGTTCTCCGGCGGCGGCCGCTCCCGCAGCGGGGGCGGCGGCGGCTTCTCGGGCGGCGGACGCAGCCGCGCCGGCGGTGGACGGGGGTCGCGCCGCTAGTCCACCCCTCGCGGCCTCGCCGTGCCATCACAGACAATTCGTAGAATCCGCCACCAGACTCGACACCGTCTCCCTCAGGAAGGAACACCCCGCATGGCCAAGCAGTCCATCTTCGGTCGCATCCAGACCCTCGTCCGCGCGAACGTCAACGCGCTCCTCGACCAGGCCGAGGACCCGCAGAAGATGCTCGACCAGCT
>Ga0308159_1003339_pt1 | contig 16376 bp, 15 predicted proteins | sample PhyCR1_FD_201040 | JGI IMG/M metagenome (GOLD analysis project Ga0308159, IMG submission 201040) | Phyllosphere microbial communities from UC Gill Tract Community Farm, Albany, California, United States - DLSLC.R1 | ecosystem: Host-associated > Plants > Phyllosphere > Unclassified | place: USA... | reverse complement strand
ATGGCCATTGGGGTATGGTGTAATTGGCAACACGGCTGATTCTGGTTCAGTTGTTCTTGGTTCGAGTCCAGGTACCCCAGCAGTTTCTCGGCTCCGCTTCGGCGTGAGCATCCTCGCCAGAGTCGTCCTGCAAGGTCGTGTCGGCCTGCGCGTCGCTCCGTCCGCGTGTTGCTGTCGATGCTCCGCGTTCGATGCGCCAGAGCCGCGGTCGATCGCGTCACTCGACTCGGATCGGGCCTTTCGCGGTCCTCAGGCCCCGTTCGCGCGCAATCGCTCCCCTTCCTCCGTCAGTGGACGCGGAACGGCCTCCGTATTCCGTTCGGGACCCGATCCGCGACGACTCGTCGTCGAGCGAGCACGGACCTGCCGCGTGAAGCACGCCGAACGCGATCCGTCCACTCCGTTCGACCTCTGGAGCACGCGGTTACGCTGGCGCCATGCGGGCTGAGCGGATGCGGAGGTTCGGCCTCGCCGCCCTCGCCCTGACCTCCGTCCTCCTGCTCACCGGCTGCTCCGGCGACTCGTTCCGCGCCGACTTCGCACGGACTTTCGGCAGCGACGAGGCGGTCGCCGATCTCGAGCTCTCGACGGTCGACAACATGCCCTTCACCGGCGGAGTGAGCGCCGAGGTGGTGGCACGCGATGACCTCACCGATGCCGACCTGCGGGCGCTCGCCGACCGACTCAGTGCTTTCGCATCCGAACGTCCAGCGGGAGACGTCCGGGTCGTGCTCGACGCGGAGGGGGACAGTCTCCCCGTCTCGGGCGACTCCGATCTCACCGACGGGAGGATCGCGGCGGCGCTCGAGTTGCGGGACGATCCGCGCGTGTCGTCCGTCGCGCTGGCCGCGGACGACAGCGACGACCGAGTCAGCGGGCTGAGCCTCCTCCTCGCCGAGTCGGCGACGGCGCGGGACCTCTTCGCGCTCGCCCGGGACGCTCCCGACCTGCTGCCGGACGCGGCTCCGGTGCACGTCAGCGTGCAGAGCTCCGACCGGTCGGAACTCGTCAGCGGCGACCCGGGAGCGTGGATCGACGCTGCAGAGGGCACGTGGGAAGCGGTCTCGGCGGCGGTGCCGGTGATCGGCTTCCGGGCGGCGCCGGAGCGGCTCGAGGTGACGCTGGGCAGCGAGGACGACCTCGCCGCCGCGGAGTCGGCGGCCGCGTCGACCGGTGGCCCCGCGGTCGCCTTCTCGAGTCCGCTGGTCGCGCTCGGCGACGGCGCGTCGGGGGAGTCGGCGCGCGCCGTGCTCGCCACTCTCGACCCTGCGGTCCTCGCCGACCTCCGCTCCGCCTGGACGGACGACGACCACCTCCGGCTCGCCGTCGACACGGTGGATCGGGCGGTGACCGTCGCGGAGGCTGTGGCCGCGACGCCCGACTCCGCCGAGTTCGCGACCGTCACGATGAGCGTGGGCGAGGCTCGAACGCTCGAGATCAGCGCCCCTCCCCGCTCCATCGGCGGGGCCGTGGCCGACGCCTCGGCGCTGCTCGCGACTCCGGGCGTCACCGCGGTGGCCCGATCGGACCGGTCGGTGACGGTGACGGCCTCGGGTGACGACGGCGACCTCGAGCGACTGCTCCCTGCGGCGCGGAGCCTCGCCCCCGAAGGCGCCCGCGTCTGCGTGGAGCGCGTCGACGGCACCGGAGTGTGCGACACCTCCACCGACTGACGGCGCAGAATCGCGGTCGCTCAGAGCCGATACCCGCCGCCCTCCGCTCCGCCTCGGGCCGGGGCATGTCACGATGAAGCCGTACATCGCTCAGAGACACGTCTCCGGCGTGTCCCGAGAAGGGGGAATCTCGTTCATGCAATCCGACCTGCTCTGGATCGTCATCGCGGGGGTCGTCGCCGGCGCCCTGCTGCTGCTGGCACTCATCGGCTTCTTCATCTTCCGCGCCTGGTACCAGGTGCCCCAGGCCGACGAGGCGATCGTGATCGTCGGCAAGAAGCAGAAGGGGGATGACGGGCTCACGTCCAACATGACCGTCATCACCGGTGGCGGTGCGTTCGTCAACAAGCTGACCCAGCGCTCCGATCGCATCTCGCTGCGGTCGCGGCAGATCAAGATGGAGCCGGTCGCGCAGACCAAGAACGGCGTCACGATCCACCTCGCCGGCGTCGCGCTCGTGAAGATCGGATCCACGGCCGACCAGGTGCGCGCCGCCGCCGAGCGCTTCGCGTCGCAGGACCAGTCGATCGACGTCTTCACGACCGAGCAGCTCGAGGGCGCCCTCCGCGGCGTCGTCGCGAAGCTCAGCGTCGAGGAGGTCATGCAGGACCGGCAGAAGCTGGGCGACGAGATCGCCGAGGGCATCAAGGGCGATCTGCTCGCCCAGGGACTCGTCCTCGACTCGTTCGCGATCCAGGGAGTCACCGACCGCAACGGCTACATCGAGGCTCTCGGCGCGCAGGAGATCGAGCGCGTCCGCCGCGAGGCCGACGTCGCCCGGATCAACGCGGCGCGCGAGGTCAAGGCCCGCCAGCTCGCGACCGACGAGGCGAACCTGATCGAGCAGACCGCCTACGACAAGAACACCGCCGCGGCGAAGTCCGAGGTCGGCCGCGCGAACGCCGAGGCCGAGCAGGCCGAGAACCTGGCCCGCGCCGAGCGCGAGCAGGCCGTCCTCGTGCAGCGCGCCGAGAACCGCCAGGCGGAGCTCGACGCCGACGTCAAGCGCGTCGCGGACGCCGAGAAGTACCGCCGCCAGACCGAGGCCGACGCCGACGCCTACGGGCGCGCCAAGAAGGCCGAGACCGACCGCCAGGTCGCGCAGCAGGTGTCCGACGCCGAGGCGTACGCCGTTCAGCGCCAGGCGGAGGCCCGCCAGGCGTCCGCCGCCGCCGAGGCTGCCGCCGTGAGCGCCCGCGCCGAGGCCGCGGCGCACGCTCTGCGCGCCAAGGCCGGCGCCGAGGCCGAGGCCCTGCGCGCGAACGCGACCGCCGAGGCGGAGGCGATCCGCGCCAAGGGCGAGGCGAGTGCGGCGGCCATCGCGGCCGAGGCGGAGGCGCTCCGCGAGAACCAGGAGGCGATCCTGGGTCGCGAGCTCATCGGGCAGCTGCCCTCGCTCATGTCCGAGTTCGCCAAGGGCTATCAGAACGTCGGCACCATCACGCTGATCGGTGGCGACACCGCCGGCACGCACATCGCCCGCGAGCAGGCGGCGAGCCTCGCCGCGACCTTCGACAGCGTCAAGTCCGCGACCGGCGTCGACCTGGGGGCGATCCTCCAGGGCCAGGCGTTCGGCCGCGGCGTCGGTGCGGCTGCTCAGGGGTCGGGCCAGTCCGACCCGACCGCGGTGCCCTCCACGAGCTGAGCTCCGATGGCGGGCCGCCCGGCCCGGTGCCCGATGGTGGTCCCGGGTCGGTGCGGCCGCGAGAAGTCCGGAGGTTTTCGGACGACGCGGTAACGCGGGAAGCGGACCGTGTCGCTCAGCCAGTGGTCGCGAACCGGCCGGCGAGGGAAGCGCAGGCCCCGGATGGCGACGAGTCACTGCGGCCGCGGCCGCCCACTGGACGTGGGAAGGTCCCTCCGGCCCGCTCAGGCCCCGGAATGCCTCCACTCGCAGGAGCGGCACCTGACCAGACAGCGTGTCAGCCACCCCAGCGTCTAGGGCGCTCTCCATGTGACCCGCAGACCGCCGTGCGGCAGGTACCAAACTGGACGATGTTCTCCCGGCCCCTTTCTGCGCCGATCCGACCCCTCCGGCGCTTTCCGTCGCACGATATTCGCCATGAGCGACCGAGAATCGATCGATGGCCGACCCGTGACCGAGCAGCAGATCGCGGACTGGGCGGCGCAGGCCGAGCAGGGCTACGACGTCGACGCTCTCCGCGCCCGTGGGCGGGGTCGACCCGGACCGTCCGGTGCTCGGTCGCGATCGATCCTCACGAACAGCAGCTCAGCCTGGACAGGCACGGCGTTTCGTGACGGATCGGATCACGCCGGCTACCTAGGAGGAGTGCTGAATGCCTGCGGCATCGCGGCATCGCGGCCGAGGCCATGGCGGGCGGATGCGCGCCCGACTCAGAAGTAGCGCCTCAGGTGCTCCCTCAGCGCGTCGTCGCACACGTACACGTACGTCCCGCGGATCCCGCGCGTCAGCAGCACCGTATAGATGTTGCGGACGTACGCCAGCAGATCCTCGTCGGAGTACGTGATCCCCAGCTTCGGGTTGTTCTCGCGGCCCTTCGTGTCGTGGTAGTTCGAGCGGTCGAAGACGATCCGCTGCGCGACCGGGTCGAAGCGCAGGTCCCGTCCGATGATCACGCCCGCGAAGTTGAGGTCGTAGCCCTGCACCGTGTGGATCGAGCCGACGTCGTCGATCGCGCCGGGGGAGTTGATCCAGTCGCGCTGCGTCTGATTCCACCGCAGCGCCAGGCCGTCGATCTCGATGTCGAACGCGTCCTTCTGCTTCTTGGTGATCCACTTCCATGCGTAGCCGGCCACGAGGCGGGCGAGCCCGTGCTCCTGTTCTCGGAGCAGCAGCTCTCGGCGCAGCTCGTGCACGTCGTCGAAGAAACGCAGGTCGTAGCCGCCGAAGTCCTCGCGCTGCGGAGGCGGGTCGTCCGACAGGACCGACCTCACGTACCCGACGTAGTCCTTGTCCGCCGCGACGCGCATCTGCGAGCGGAGCGGGTACACCCGGCTGTCCGCGGAGGCTTCGGCGAGCAGGGTCCGCGTCACCGCGGCCGGGAGATCCATCGGACGCACCGTCTGAGCGGTGTCGAGCATCAGGATCACGTGCCTGCTCTGCGCCCGGATCCAGTCGAGCTGCGTGTACTCGAGCGCGTCCTCACCGAACAGAGTCCTGTTGATGTCGGCGAACGTCTTGTTCAGGGGGCCGGAGGGCTGATTCGCTCGCTGGCTCAGCCGGTGAGCCTCGTCGACGAGGAGGAGGTCGAAGGGCTCGGCGCTCTTCCCCACCTCGAACGGCGTGAGCACCAGATCCTTTGACAGCCCCGGCGTGAGAGTGAAGACCCGCGCGATCGACCCCCGCAGCGACTGCTGCGGAACCACCAGTCCGATGCGGAGCGTCGACAGCAGTTCTCTGTGCCCCGGCGTGAAGAAGTCGCTGAAGACGGAGTCGCTGTCCAGCGGCTCCTCCGGATCGTGCCGACGGATGTCCTGGAGCAGCTTCATCAGGTAGATCGCGACGACGGTCTTGCCGGTTCCGGGATCCCCCTGCACGGCGACGGTGCTCCGCTCGCCCGACTCGAGGTCGGCGAAGAGGCCCTCGAGGATGTCCTCGACGGCGATCGCCTGATCGTGGTTGAGCGCCTTGAACGGCGACAGCTTGAAGAGGTCGCTGTTGATGATCTCCGGAAGCGTCCGCTGGAAGAGGTGCTCCTCGGTGCGCAGGACCTCGAACACCTCGTCGAACGTCCGGCGGTAGGAGTCGCGGTCGAAGTAGTCGGCGTCGGTGATGCCCGCGTTGTGGTTCAGCACCTGCAGCCGGCCCTCGCCCGAGAGCATCCGGAGGAGGAAGGACTCGAGGTCGAGGCACGCGGACTTGTTGAAGGTGTCGTCCAGCACGACCCGCACGCGCTCGAGCCGGCTCTTCTCGGGGGAGTCCAGATGCTGGCGGAGGCGTCCCTCCGCGTTGAGGGACTCGCCGACGTAGACCTCCGCAGCACTGTCCAGCACGTACACGACGGGCCAGTTGCGGTGCCGCGGGTCGGCTGCTCCCCACGCGCGGACCTGGTCGGAGTCGAAGGGCAGCCGCTCGAGGCTAAAGCCGGTCATACTTCTCGTTCCGTCCGCGAGCCTTGTCGACGGGGTACTTCTCGCGAGTCCTCCGGAGCTTGGCGAGGACGATCTCGTCCGCGTCGACTCCGAGCCGGTCGGCGAGCAGGAGGCAGTACGTCAGCACGTCCGCGAGCTCGTCGACCGCCGAGGGCAGGTCGCCCTCGCCCCACTGGAAGCACTCGAGCAGCTCGCCCGACTCGATGCTGATGCTCTTCGCGAGGTTCTCCGGAGTGTGGAACTGCGCCCAGTCGCGCTCCTGGACGAACGAGCGGAGGGCATCGAGGACGTCGTCACCGGGCATGGCTGCCAACCTATTCGACCTGCGGTGCGCTTGCTGCCGCGAGCCGGCACCGGCCCGATGATCGCGAATCGGTCCTCGAAGGGTGAGCAGACCCCGGATCAGGTCGACTCGCCGCGGTCTCGGTCGCCCACCGGACGCGGAACGGCCTCCGCGGTCACTTCATGCCCCCGATCGCGTCCACTCGTTGTCGGCGTGGTCGGCAGCGATCGGAAAGCAGGGTGCCTGCGCGCCCGACGAGCCCGCGATTCATCCGTCGCGAACGGCCGCTCATCCCGGGCAGGGGCGGCCGTCCGCGACGGATCGGACCACCGCCCCCCACCGTTGGACACGATCTGCGGTTCCGAGCAGTTCAGAGCAGCGGAAAGCGCCCAACGGCGGCGATCACGAGCGGTCCGCGTCCTCGCGCGCCGACACCTGGTCGGCGTGACGCTTCTTCCCGAAGCGCGTCGCCAGGAACAGCAGCGACCCGACCACGACGTAGCCCGCGGTGCCGAGCCACACCACTCCGGTCTGCTGGGTCAGGAGCACGATGCTCGCGATGGTCGCCAGGATCGGGACGACGCGCGGCACCGAGAAGTGCGGGTGGTCGACGCGGTCCTTCTTCAGCACGAGCACCGAGACGTTCGCCGAGATGAAGACCAGCAGGAGGAGGAGCACGGTGGTCTCGGACAGCGTGCCGACGTCGCCGAGGACGCTCAGCACCATCGTCACGCCGCCGACGACGATGATCGACACCCACGGGGTGCGGCGGTTCGGCAGGACGCGTCCGAAGGCGCTCGGCAGCAGGCCCGCCGTGGCCAGGCCGAAGCCGACCCGGCTCGCCATGACCATGAACAGCAGGGCGCCGTTCGCGATCGCGACGAGCGCGATCAGGCCGAACAGCCACGGCGGCACCGCCACTCCGCTGGCCGCGACGACGTCGAGCAGGGGACCGGTCGACTCGGCGAGCTCGTCGATCGGCAGCACGATCACCGCGCCGAGGGCGATCAGGAGGTAGACGACGGCGGCCGTGAACAGGGCCGCGAAGAGGGCGCGCGGGTAGACCTTCGAGGGGTTCCGCACCTCCTCGGCCATGTTCGCCGCGGCCTCAAAGCCGAGGAAGGAGAAGAAGGCGACGATGGAGGCGGCGAACGCGCCCTGCAACGGGGCGACCTCGGGGTTGAACTCGAGCACTCGCGAGAAGTCGCCGTTGCCGCCGCCGAAGAAGATCGCCGCGCAGACGATCACGATCACGAGGCCGCTGACCTCGATGACCGAGGCGACGAGGTTCGCGGTCAGCGACTCCTTCACTCCGCGCAGGTTCACGAGGGTGAGGATCGCGATGAAGACGAGGGCCGTCGGCACGGGCGGCACGTCGAGCAGCGCGCCGAGGTAGTCGCCGGCGAACGCGTTCGCGAGGGCGGCGGCGGTCGTGATGCCGGACGCCATCATCAGGAAGCCGACCAGGAACGACAGGTACGGCTTGCCGAAGGCGCGGTCGACGTAGCGGGCGGCGCCACCGGCGTGCGGGTACTTCGTGATCAGCTCGGCGTAGGTGCCCGCGGTCAGCAGGGCGATCACCAGGGCGATCAGCAGCGGGAGCCAGATCACGCCGCCCACGTCGTTCGCCATGGTGCCGACGAGGGTGTAGATGCCCGCGCCGAGGGTATCGCCGACGATGAAGGCGAACAGGAGCGGCCCGGTGATGACCTTCTTGAGGGAGCCCTTGTCGGATCCCTTGCCGGTCCCCGGGGAGCTCTCGCCGGTCGTGCTCGTCGTATCCGTCATCCGGTAACTCCACCCATGTGGGGGCACTCCGCGCAAGCCCTGGTGGTCGATCACCGCGAGATTTCTCACGGTCGAAACATCACGACGAGGCATCCACCGCCGGCAGCTGCGCCCCGATGACCCGCAGCAGCTCGAGCTTCTCGTGGCTCGGTGACCCGGGGGCCGCCGTGTAGACGAGCAGCGCGTGGGAGTCGACCGGGTCGATCAGGGTCTGGCAGGCGAGGTCGAGCCGCCCGAGCTCGGGATGCTCGAACCGCTTGGTCTCGCCGGGCCGCACGCCCACCTCGTGCAGCGCCCACAGCCGGCGGAACTCGTCGCTGCGCTCGAGGAGCAGCTCGACGTAGCGGGCGGCGCGGGAGCCGGGTCCGCGGCGGCTGAGGACCTCGCGCAGTCCCGACGCCCAGACGCGCGACAGGTGCTCGTGACCCTCCTCGGCGTAGATCGCGCGGCTCGCCGGGTCCGTGAACCAGCGGTAGCCGATGCTGCGCTCGGGCCCGGTGAAGCGGGTGAGGTCGCCGGTGAGCGCGACGCCGAGCGGAGTCTGGCGGAGCGTCTCGCCGAGCTCCGTCACGATCTCGGCGGGCGTGTCCTGCAGGCGGTCGAGGATCCGGAGGAGGCCCGGGCCGACGTGGCCGTCCGAGGCGCCGCGCTCCGGCGGGCGGTGCCCGGCGAGGTGGAAGAGGTGGTCGCGCTCGGCGAGGGTCAGGTGCAGTCCCTGCGCGATCGACGCGAGCATCTGCTCGGACGGCTGGGGGCTGCGTCCGCGCTCGATGCGCGCGTAGTAGTCGGCCGACATGCTGCAGCGGGCGGCGACCTCCTCGCGCCGGAGCCCGGCGGTGCGGCGGCGCGCCGTGCGCGGCATCCCCACGTCCTCGGGCTGCAGCGCCTCGCGTCGTGCGCGCAGGAACTCGGCGAGCCCCTCCCGGTCCATCGTGCGCATCGGTCCTCCTGACGTCGCTCCCTTTCTACCGGCGGTCGCCGCGCTCAGCCACGGTCCGCCGATCCACGGTTGAGCGGGACGTTCCTCCCGGGCGCCGCGGGCCGCACGCTGGCAGCGCTGCACCCGGCAGCCACGAGTCAGGAGCCCGACATGCCACGCCGACCGATCGATCTCGACCTCCCCGACCTCTCGGGCCGCCGCGCCCTCGTCACCGGGGCCAGCGACGGCCTCGGGCTCGTCCTCGCCCGGCGCCTCGCCGCGGCGGGAGCGGAGGTGCTGCTGCCCGTCCGCAACCGCGCGAAGGGAGAAGCGGCGCTCGCCCGCATCCGGGAGCAGCACCCGGGAGCCGCGGCCTCGCTCCGCGACCTCGACCTCTCGTCCCTCGCGTCGGTCCGCGCCCTCGCCGACACGCTCGCCGCCGAGGGGCGGCCGCTGCATCTCCTCGTCGCCAACGCCGGAGTGATGACCCCGCCCACGCGCCTGAGCACGGCGGACGGCTTCGAGCTGCAGTTCGGCACGAATCACCTCGGGCACTTCGCCCTGATCGGCCGGCTGATGCCGCTCCTGCGCGAGGGACGGGCGCGCGTCGTGTCGCAGGTGAGCGTCGCCGCGGATCGGAACGCGGTGCACTGGGAGGACCCGGACTGGGAGCGCGGCTACCACGCGTTCCGCGCCTACAGCTCGTCGAAGATCGCGGTCGGGCTGTTCGGCCTCGAGCTCGAGCGCCGCAGCTCGGCTCAGGGCTGGGGCATCACGAGCAACCTGTCGCACCCCGGAGTGGCGCCCACCAGCCTCCTCGCCGCCCGTCCCGAGACGGGTCGCGTCCGCGACGGAGTCGACGTGCGGCTGATCCGGGCGCTGTCGCGCCGAGGACTCCTGGTCGGTACCGTCGAGACCGCTCCGCTGCCGGCGCTGCTCGCCTCCGTCCTCGAGGGCGCGGGCGGCCGCTTCGTCGGACCGGGCGGCCCCGGTGGGCTCGGGGGAGCGCCGACGGAGCAGCGCCCGTTCTCGCGCCTCGTCGACCCCGAGGATGCGCAGCGCCTGTGGCGGCTCTCGGAGGAGCGCACCGGAGTGACGTTCCCGTGACGGCCGCGTTCACCTCGCCGTCACCTGCGCGGGTGATCCTCGACGGCATGTCGATGGCAGAGCCGTTCCTCCCGTCCTCCCGACCCGCCCGCGACACCGAGCGGGCCGAGCGCGATCTCGACGTCGAGGCCGCCCCCGAGACCGCCGACCCCGAGGTGGGGCTCCCGCCCGCCGGGCCGTTCCGGACGCCCGCGCCCGGCGATCGGTTGAGCGCCGACGAGCTCGCCGCCGAGATCGGCGACGGCGAGCCCGCCGACTGCGACTGAGTCAGGAGCGCGTGCCGACCGCCACCACGACGGCGAGAGCGGCCGCGACCGCGCGGATGCTGTTCCACGCCGTCCAGACGCGGGCGTACGAGGTCCAGGAGCCGGGGTCGCGCTCGAGCCCGCGGTTCAGCGGCACGTTCACCACCACCGTGATCGCGGTGCTCGCGAGGGACGCGGCCGCGACCACTCCGTCGGCGGGGTCGGCGCGGACGGATGCCGAGACTCCGAGCGCTGCCGCGGCGACGGCCGCCCCGCCGAAGAGCAGCAGGAACGGGCCGCGCTCGGCGACCCGGTTGATCCCGATCATGAGGGCGGCGGCATCGCGCGCGTCCTGTTGCCGCAGCGCGGGGATCACCATCGTGCTGAAGGCGGTGTAGACGCCGGCGAGCAGTCCTGCTCCGACGGCGGCGGTGGTGGCGAGGGCGTGAGCGGTTCCGGTCATGTCTTCATCCCACCGCGGCAGGCGTGGACGGAGAAGGGGCGCGACGCTCGTATCCCTCGGTGATCGTCTACGATAAGGCCGTGGATCCGCTCGATCACCTCCTCGCCGGCCCTCGCGCGTCACGGGCGTTCGCCCTGCTCGTGCAGATGGGCTCGCCGTGGGCGCTCGACGTCCGCGACAGCGCGGCCCTGACCGTGATCGCGGTGACGGCGGGAGCGGCGCGGATCGACGGCCGGCTGCTCGAGGCGGGCGACGTCGCCCTCGTGATCGGGCCCGAGCCGTACGTCGTCAGCGATGCGGACGGGAGTGCCCCCACCGTCGTGATCGAGCCCGGCCAGCTCTGCCGCAGCCTCGACGGCCGCGACCTCACCGACGAGTTCCGGCGCGGGATCCGCCGCTGGGGCAACCGGGTCGACGGCGGGACGACGGTGCTGGTCGGCGCCTACGACCGGGCGGACGACCTCGGCGGACTCGTCCTGCGAGCACTGCCGCGACTGGTCGTGGTGCCCTCCGCCGACGACGCGGTCGTCCCTCTGCTCGCCCGCGAGCTGCAGGGCAGCGGAGCCGCGGCCGGTGTCGTCGTCGACCGGCTGCTCGACGTCCTGGTGGTCTCGACGGTCCGCCGCTGGGCGGTGGAGGCGGACGTCCACGCCTGGCTCTCGTGCCGCGATCCGGTCGTCGCCGCCGCTCTCGAGCTCCTGCACGCGGAACCCGCCGCACCGTGGACGGTCGCCGAGCTGGCCCGGCGCGTGAGCGTCTCGCGCGCGTCCCTCGCCGCCCGCTTCCGCGCCGCGGCGGGGACGCCTCCGATGACCTACCTCACCCGCTGGCGGCTGACGCTCGCGGGGGATCTGCTGCTGGATCCGACCGCGACGGTGGCGGAGGTGGCGCGGGCCGTCGGCTACGAGGACCCGTTCGCCTTCAGCTCGGCGTTCCGGCGCCGCACGGGAGCGACGCCCACCGAGTACCGCAGGCGCACGCCCCGGCTCGCGTGAGGGTTGGCGGCCGCGTCAGCCGTCGATCCGCTCGGCCAGGGCGACGATGATCCCCTCGGGACCCCGGACGTAGGCCATCCGCCAGACGCCCTCGTGCTCGCCGACGCCGCCGACGAGCCCGTGGCCGTCATCGGCGAGCCGCGCGAGCACCGCCGCCAGGTCCTCGACCACGAACGCGAGACTCCGGAGCCCGGCCTCGGTCGCTCCGACCGGCGGTGGGACGGGAGGCGACGGGGGCCGGACGAAGCGCGAGAGCTCGACGGCCGTCCCGCCTCCCGGAGGCCGGAGCATCACGATCTCGGTCCGCGCGCCGGTCAGGCCGATGACCGTGTCGAGGAACTCGCCCTCGACGGGAGTGCTGCCCTCGATCTCGAGGCCGAGTCCGACGAAGAACGCCGTCGCCGCCTCGAGATCGACGACCGTCACTCCGATGTGGTCGAACCCCGTGATCCCCGCCATGAGCGCCTCCTCGCGTCGGACCCAGTCAGGCACCGCCGCGGCGCCGTGTCAACGCACGGCCTCCTCGGCGCTGCGCCCCGTCGTCCCGAGGGCCGCGGCCGCCGCGCTGATCGCCGTGATGCGCTCCCAGTCCTGCGCGTCGATGGCCGCCTGCGGAGTCAGCCAGCTCCCGCCGACGCACGCCACGTTCGGCAGCGCGAGGTAGTCCTCGGCGGTCCCGACCGTGATCCCGCCCGTCGGGCAGAAGGTCGCCTGCGGGATCGGCGCGCCGATGGCCGCGAGGTAGGACGGTCCGCCTGCGGGGCCGGCGGGGAAGAACTTGAGCTCCGTGGCACCCTCCTCGAGCGCGGTCATCACCTCGCCGACGGTCGACACCCCCGGCAGCACCGGCACCTCGAGCGAGCGGAAGTAGCGGTGCAGCGAGCGGGTCAGCCCGGGGCTGACCAGGAACCCCGCACCCGCCGCGACCGCCGCGTCGGCCTGCTCGGCCGAGAGCACCGTGCCGGCGCCGAGCAGCATCTCCGGCACGTCCGCGGCGATCACCGCCAGCGACTCCAGCGCGGTCGGCGTGCGCAGGGTGAGCTCGATCAGCCCGATGCCCCCCGCGAGCAGCGCCCGCGCGACGGGGACGGCGTCCTCGGGGTCGAGGAGGGTGACGACGGGGATGACGGGGGAGACCCGCATCACGTCCAGTGCAGTGGTCATGCGCCGATCTCTTCTCTGATGCCCTGCGCGCCTCGACGGTCGAGGATCCCGTACCAGTCGACGAGGAGGGCGGTGACGGCCGGGTCGTCGGCCAGGTCGGGTCCGAAGACCGCGGGGGAGCGCAGCAGCGCCGGGACGACCTCTCCGGCGGAGCGATCCTCGGGGAGGAGGGCGCGCAGCTGGTCGGCGAGCGGATCGTCGAGCACCGCGGCGGTGGCGACGCGGTGCATCCACGCGGCGACGCCGAGGGCGGCCCAGCGGGGCTCCCGTCCGCTCGCGCGACAGGCGCGCACCGTGCTGAGCACGCGGAGCGGGATCTTCTGCGACCCGTCGGCGCCGACCTTCGCGGTCGTGTGCCCGAGTGCCGGGTTGGCGAAGCGCCGCAGGACCGAGGCGGAGTAGTCCGCTCCGTCGAGCCGGTCGGGCAGGACGATCGTCGGCAGGGCGTCCTCGGCCATCATCCGCTCGGCCGCGAGGCGGAACGCGGGGTCCCGGACGGTCGTGGCGATCGTGTCGAGCCCGGCGGCGAGCCCCAGGTACGCCAGGAGCGAGTGGCTGGCGTTGAGCAGGCGCAGCTTCGCCGACTCCCACGGCTCGACGTCCGCGGTCAGCTGGGCGCCGGCGGCTTCCCAGGCCGGGCGGTCCGCGGCGAAGGAGTCCTCGATCACCCACTGCGCGAACGGCTCCGCGACGACGCCGCCCTCGTCGCGGAAGCCGGTCTCGCGCTCGATCGCGTCGAGGTCGACCGGAGTCGTCGCCGGGACCATCCGGTCGACCATCGTGCTCGGGAAGCGCACGTGCTCGGCGATCCACCCGGGCAGATCGGCGGCCTCCGATGACGGCAGCGCGGCGACGAAGTCGAGGACGAGCGTGCGGGTGAGCGCGCCGTTCGAGGGCAGGTTGTCGCACGGCACGACCGAGATCGGACCGGCGCCCGCCGACGCCCGGCGCTGGAGGCCGCGCGCGATCTGGCCGACGGCCGTGACGGGAGGACTCCCCGCCAGATCGGCGCGCACCAGCGCGTCGTCGAGGTCGAGACGGCCGGAGCGTGCCCGGTAGCCCTTCTCGGTGACGGTGAGGGTCACGACGGAGGTGCGCGGCGAGGCGATGCGGGACACCACGGCGTCCGAGTCGGTCCGTCCCGCGAGCACGCGAGAGACCGAGGAGACCAGGCGCGGTGCGCGGGCCCCCTCCCCGCGTTCGACGAGAGTGAAGAGGCCGTCCTGGGGTGCGAGCTGCCGCACCACGGTGTCCGAGGTCTGCGTGACCCCGGTGATCCCCCAGCGCGTGTCGCCGGTAGCGAGCATCGCGTCCTCGGTGAGGACGGCCGTGTGCGCCCGCGCGAAGGCGCCGAGTCCGAGGTGCACGACGCCGTCGCCCAGACGGTCCCGGGGCACCGACGGGCGCGCTCCCGCCGCGAGCGACAGCCGCGTCACGAGGTCACCCCCGCATGGGCCCGAGTCTGGGCGAGGGTCGGGACGAGGCCGGTCCCGCCGCGGCCCCCGACGACGAGGGATGCGGCGGCCGCGGCGAGTCGAGCAGCGTCGGCGAGCGGATCGCCGAGCACGATCCGCGCGGCCAGCGTGCCGACGAAGGCGTCGCCGGCTCCGGTCTGGTCGACGACGGAGGGGGCGGGCACGGCGTCGATCCAGAGGCGCTCGCCGTCGCCGGTCGCCAGGTGCACGCCGCGCGAGCCGCAGGTGACCGCGACGGCGGCGGCGCCGAGGGCCAGCAGCTCGTCCGCGGCGTCGGAGGCGGAGTCGGCTCCGAGCAGGGCCGTGGTCTCGCCGGGGAAGGACGGCGTCACCAGCGCGGCGTGAGCCGCCAGGAGGCGCAGACCCGCCGCCGCGCGCTCGGCGGTGATCAGCCGGGGACGGTGGTTGGGGTCGTAGACGAAGCGCTGCGCGGTGCGGGCGGCGTGCAGCACGAGAGCGCGCGTGGTCTCCGAGATCGCGCAGGCGATCCCTCCGGCGACCACGGCGCCCGCCGCGGCCAGCACGGCGTCGTCGACGTCGTCGACCCCCAGCGTCGAGCCGACGCTGCCCGAGCGGGCGTAGGAGAACTCCCGTTCTCCGTCCGGGTCGCTGTGCACGAGGTAGACGCCCTGCTGACCGCGCCGGAAGCGCAGCAGCTCGGTCGAGACGCCGAGCGCCTCGACACGGGCGGCGATCGCCCGGCCGAGGTCGTCGTCGGTCAGGACGGCCGCGAGGGCGACGCGCGCCCCGGCTGCGGCGGCGGCGGCCGCGACGTTGAGAGCGTCCCCCGAGACTCCGAGCAGCGCCGGCACGCCGTGCCCGAACGCGTCGTCGGTCGCGACCTCGACGAGCACCTCGCCGAGCGCGACGACGTCGTACGCTGCCCCGCTCACCAGTCGTGCACCGATCCGTCGAGCCGGCGGTTCACCGGCAGGTACTTCGGGTCGTAGGGGAAGCGCGCAGCGGCCTCCTCGTCGAAGACGACGCCCAGGCCCGGCGCGTCGCCGGGGTGCATGTAGCCGTCGGTGAAGGTGTAGTTCCAGCGGAAGACCTCGCCCGCCGGGTCCCGGTGGCCCATGTGCTCCTGGATCCCGAAGTTCGGGATCGAGAGGTCCACGTGCAGCGCCGCCGCCATCGTGATCGGCGAGAGGTCGCCGGCGCCGTGCGAGCCCGACCGCACGCCGTAGAGGTCGGCGAGCGCGAAGATCCGGCGCAGGTGCGTGATGCCGCCCGCGTGCGAGACCGAGGTCCGGATGTAGTCGATCAGCCGCTCGGTGATCAGCTGCTGGCAGTCCCAGATGGAGTTGAAGATCTCGCCGACCGCGATCGGCGTCGTCGTGTGCTGGCGGATGAGCCGGAACGAGGACTGGTCCTCGGCGGGCGTCGGGTCCTCGAGCCAGAACGGGCGGAGCGACTCGACCGCCGCGCCCAGGCGGCCCGCCTCGATGGGGGAGAGGCGGTGGTGGACGTCGTGCAGCAGGTGCACGCCGTAACCGAACTGCTCGCGGACGTGCCCGAGCATCTCCGGTGCGAAGTCGAGGTACGCCGTGGTCTCCCACGAGTCCTCCTGCGGCGAGGCTCCGCTGGCGGGCTCGTAGACCGCTCCGCCCGCCGGCGGGATGCCGTACGTCTTGTCGAGCCCGGGCACGGCGGCCTGCGCGCGGATCGCCTTGTAGCCGAGATCGAGGTGGCGCTGGAAGTCGACGTCGAGCTCGTCGAGCGTCGTCCCGCTGGCGTGGCCGTAGACCATGACCCCGTCGCGGGCGGCCCCGCCCAGGAGCTGGTACACGGGCATCCCCGCGGCCTTCCCCTTGATGTCCCAGAGCGCCACGTCGATCGCGGCGATCGCGGTCATCGTCACCGGACCGCGGCGCCAGTAGGCGCCCTTGTAGAAGTACTGCCAGGTGTCCTCGATGCGGCGCGCGTCGCGTCCGATCAGGAGGGGGCAGAGGTGGTCCTCGAGGTACGAGGCGACCGAGAGCTCGCGGCCGTTCAGCGTGGCGTCGCCGACGCCGATCACCCCGTCCTCGGTCTCGATGACGAGGGTCACGTAGTTCCGCCCGGGGGAGGAGACGACCACTCGGGCGTCGGTGATCTTCACAGTGCCTCCTTCTTCACGGGGGTCTCGTTCTGCACGGGAGTCTCCTTCTGCACGGGAGCGGGGTCCTGCGCGGGGCCGTCCTCCGGCTC
>Ga0308159_1003335_pt1 | contig 16388 bp, 16 predicted proteins | sample PhyCR1_FD_201040 | JGI IMG/M metagenome (GOLD analysis project Ga0308159, IMG submission 201040) | Phyllosphere microbial communities from UC Gill Tract Community Farm, Albany, California, United States - DLSLC.R1 | ecosystem: Host-associated > Plants > Phyllosphere > Unclassified | place: USA... | reverse complement strand
CGCCTCACCTGATTTTATTTCAGTGCTGGGACAGTAAATAAAAACTTCATCTCCTGCTTTTGTCTTACGTAAAGGGCCAGGCTTTCCATGGCAAACCTGAAGGAAGCCACAACAGGCAGCAATGCGTGCATGATTCTGTGAGATCACCGCTATCCAATGTTTCATAAGATTTACCCTTCGTTAAGAACAATGTTTGAGAGTGTATTAACACTCATTATCATTTCTTCCTGAATTAGTGCCTGCAAATGGGGCGGAAATACCGAACACACATTGCTAGATAAGTTACATATTGAATGTTGTAGACTTATTTTTTGGCGATCTTCACTGAACATCAATGTATGTCCGAAAGAAAGAAGGCCAAGAGGGCTATCGGATGTCGTCGTAAAATGAATTCCTTCAATCAGGGAAGTTATGCCAACTTCAAAAGGTCCTGGGCCATTCTTAGGAATGATGGTAAAACGTTTACCTAGGTATAAACCATTTTCAATGGCTTCAGTACCTTTTAAAGAAACGTCCCAACATTGCCAGTTAGCCAAATCACTCCATATTTCCCAAACGCGTGCTGCAGCATTTACAGGTAAATTGACAGTATGGGAAAAAACAAAAGAGTTTTTGTTAAATTTTGACATGACGATAAAGCTCCTGATGAGTTGACAGAGTAGTAATTATTTCGTCTTCAGTATCTTCGAGTGATATGAGGCTTAATGCACCAAAAGTAGCAGGTTTGCTATTCACTATTGAGTGAGCATTAATTTTTGCAGGAATACTTTCAAATGTGCCTACTATCACGCATCCAATCTTCATATTCGTGAAATCACGCAGAAATAGACTTTCAATAGCAGCGGCTTGTATTTTTATACATGGTACTCTTCCTTAAGCTAGTGTACGAAAGCCCAGAAATAAATGTGAATGTTGATTATTTCTTATAATTAATCCCTTTGCTAAATTCTCATTTTTCCCGCATCAATGAGATGCATTATTTCAAAATTTGATATTATGTATTTAACTTTAACTTTAACTTTAACTTTAACTTTAACTTTAACTTTAACTTTAACTTTAACGGATTATCCTTCTTCTCGTGAAAATCATATTTTTTCATTTCTATGTTAAGAATTTACTAAATTAATTTTTTAAATCAAAGAAGACTTTCCTGACTAAAATGTTTGCACCTTAAAATTGGTGTCCGAAAAGAATGTAAATCTCCTGATGCAATTTAGTTAATTGATACCCACTCTTTTATTTATGATCAACGTTTTTTTATAAAAATCTTGTTTTTTATCTTATTTTTGTGGGCTGACCTTGTTTTAAAGTTAGCATTGGGTTTTTAAATTAAAATAAACATAATGTCGAGTGGCGAGAGGGCATTTTCTGTAAGTGTGAATTTTATAAAAACCTATAAAATAGATAAATGCATAAAATATTTTTATTATTTTTAGATATATTATAGACCCGTGGCAAACATGGTGTGGAGCATGCTATCTATAAATTATAGTTATTTAACATATTCAGACTTCGAAGATTTATAATGAGTTAGGTTATTGAAAGGAAGGGTTGCATGAATTGACTTGCTAATGAGTTGATTATCGGCCGGTCTTAAACTATTTTAATGAGAAAATAATTTTATGACTTTAAAGTTTTTTTAGTCAAATTAAAAGAGTTTTTGGGCTATATAATCGGCAAGTAAATATTTATATCTCGGCGAGAAAAATATCAAAGATCGTGTAGCAGTGCTGAAATCATCATCGATGTTGTGCATCAACCCCATCATATACATGGGTCTGGTTTCCTGCATTTATCTCATCAAAGCAATGCATTTCGAACACAAAACATCCTCTTACAGACTCTCCCCATTTTCAGTGCTATCTGAATCGCATATCTTCGGATTTGTGCCATCCTGTTAGTGTTGTACCAAACATAACTGACAAATGAGGGAATCATGAAAAAGACAATTTTAGCTCTGTCCGCTATCCTGCTTGCTGCGCCGGTTTTCGCTGCGACGACTACGGGTTCTGCAACTGACGACACCGTCGCTCAGGCAAATAAAGGCGCGGATACTGCCAAGGAAAAACTGCATCAGACTCAGGATAAAGGCGCAGAGCTTAAGCTCAAGTCTGAGCACGCTGCCGAAGGCAAAACCAACTCTACAACCAGCAAAGTGTCCGAAGGCTCCCAGAAGGCATGGCACAGCACCAAACAAGGTACTGAGAAAACCTGGGATAAAACCAAACAGGGCGCTGAGAACCTGAAAAACAAAGCGACTAACTAATAGTCAGTCTGCGATAAGCGAAAGGCCGGTCTTCCGGCCTTTTTCTTTGGCTATTTTTAACCCTGTCGGATCAGACCTTATTTAAAGGCACGCCAAATCGGTTATCCAATCTACGCCTTGAATATCACTTCGCAGGTAAACCAGCATAGAAAATTCAGGGTGAAATGGGTCAGAACGACCAGGGTAAATAGCGCGCCAAGGGTTATCAATCCGCGCGAGCGAAGGGTTCGCTTGAGAAAACTTTGGTGAATTGTGACTTTACAGCTCCCATCCATGGAACTTCTCTCCGGTGAAATCGTTATTTGCCAATACGGCGACTAAGGTTATTGCAAATTTTTGTTGATCCTACACGCCGACATCTTGCTTAGCTACCCTGATAAATGAACAGTATGCGCTATTACGGAATAAATCGAAGCCGGAACTGGCGCAGGTGTGCAGCATAATCGATGAATTTAGGCCGTAACCTACCGATATAGAAAGAAAAGACGATAATAATAACGGAGCGTTATTGCTCAATTTATTTGAGGGTTAAAGACAAAACTTTTCGTTATGCCTATTTGCATACATGAACCACACTTAAGTACTGTTGTTTGGTTTTCTTAAAAGGATATTCGCGTGAAAAATGTTAAAAAGATTGTTTTGCCTCTTTTGGCAGTAGCGACGTTGTATGCACCATTATCTCAGGCTGCGGCCATGCATTATTCTCTCGATCCGGCACACACTTCGGTTATCGTTACCTGGAATCACTTCGGTTTTTCTCATCCGACTGCCGATATTCCGAACACTACAGGTACGGTAGTATTCGATAAAGAGAATCCTGAGCAGTCTCGCGTAGACGTTACTCTGCCAGTGGCTCAAATCGATACGCATGTTCCTGCTCTAACCAAAGAGTTCCTGGGTGCAGATTACTTTAACGTATCCAAATACCCTTCAGCCGTTTTCCACAGCACCAAAGTGACCGCCAAGGGTGACAATAAATTCGATGTTGAAGGTAATCTGACCCTCAAAGGCATTACTAAACCTGTCACGCTGCATGCAACCTTGACCAAGCAGGGTGAGCATCCGATGGTGAAAAAACAGGCTATTGGTTTTGATGCAACGGCCGACATTAAACGTTCCGACTTCAAACTGGATAAATATGTTCCGGCTGTAGGCGATGACGTAACGCTGACCATTTCTACCGAAGGTTACGCCAAGTAATCGGTAAAATACCGATGACATGAAGACGTAATATGCGGGAAGTATTTCGCCGAGATGATTTATCCAGGTATGAATACTTCCCGTTTCAGCATTTACTTGGCAGGCACCCACGTTTCGGCTTCGCTGTTATCAGGATAATAGTAGCCGTTAGGAATGGATTGCAGCTCGACCAGACTTCCCCACGGCGTTCTAAAATAGACACTGGCGCTATTTTCTGTGTCTTCATGCTTAGAGTTCTGATGAACTTCCGATAATATTTCCCCGCCCGCGTTTTTCACACTTTCAATAGTGAAGTCAATATCGTCGACGTAGAGCGAAATATGGTTCCATCCGTAGTCTTGCAGACTCAAAGGCGCTTGTTTGTGGTCACTAATTATCTCAAATAATTCCAGATTGGCACCATTCCCAATGCGTAATACGCGCTGTTTGAGAACCATCGTCCCTCCAGGTACGCCAAGCTGTCTTTCTGCATCCGCACCTTTCTTTGGACCATCCTCGAGAGTTTGTCCGTTATACAGAAACTTTGCCCCCAGAGCTTTTTTGAGGAACGCGGTTGCCTGATCAATATCGGGAACGGTTAATCCGACATGATTTATCCCGCGCGTCAGGACTTTCTCTTTTTGTTCGGTCATTACCTGTTTCCTCCCATTTATTTAATCCTTTATAAGCATAGACATAGAATGGGACTCTTATCGAGTAAAGGGTCAATAAAGCATTTCACTTTATTATCAAGTGTAAAAAATAACGGGGGTTGAGCGGGTTTAATTGGGTTTTGGAAACAGTTGCACATACAACGCGTGACATTGGCTTAAAGCCGTAAATCCCTTTGCTAGACTTTCACTATCACTTTGAACCAGATGATACGTTTTTGACGAATTTATTGAATCACGTCAACAGTGGTTACCCTTTTATTGAACACGAGCTTAGGGATAATGCAGATGAATACACTTCACCACGCCGTCAAAATCAGCGCCTCGCGCGATGTTGTCTGGCGGGCATTAAGCAATATCGGCGAGATGAAAGCCTGGCATGAGGGAAGCGTTGAGGGTGATATTGCTCCCGGACTGATCCTCACGTTGAAACCTAAAGCCGATATCCAGTTCAGCTGGCGCACGGACAAACTGGAGCCGCAAACGCTCTTGGTGCAGACCTGTATCGAAGGGCCGGGCACCTCGCCGGGCAAAGTGCTGACTTTCTCTGTCTCGGATCTTGAAGAGGGCGGCGTATTGGTGCAGTTGAGCGATGGGGAGTGGCAGCTCAACGATCCGCATCTGCCATTCTGTAACACTTACTGGGGCGAGGTGTTGTTCCGCCTTAAAACCCATGCTGAAAAGGGATGAGGGGGACATCATGCCGCAAAGAAAACCTGCAAGTTATAACGTGGTGAAACCGGGTGAAGCCCATCCGCAAGGCTGGGAGGTGCCGCCGGTCAATGACCTGCGTTCTGCCATCGAGCTTCTGAAAAAAATTCCGGGTCAGTATATTGAAACCGATCGGGAAATCGATCCTATCGGCGAGCTGGCCGGAGTTTACCGACACATTGGCGCAGGGGGCACGGTGATGCGGCCAACGCGTATCGGACCCGCCATGACGTTCAACAATATCAAGGGATTTCCTGACTCCAGAGTGCTGGTCGGCCTGTTGGCGAGTCGCAGGCGAGTCAGCAGTCTGCTTGGAGCGCCTGAGCGGGAACTGGGTATTCAGATGGCCGACGCACGCAAGAATGTGACGCCGCCCGTCACCGTCGAGAGAAAAGAGGCCCCGTGTCAGGAGGTGGTTTATCGCGCCACGGATGACGGTTTTGACCTGCGCAAGTTGCTCCCCGCACCGACTAATACCACGGAAGATGCAGGGCCGTATTTTTGCCTCGGACTGGTGCTGGGCAGCGATCCCGACGATCGCGACAACACTGACGTCACCATCCACCGTCTCTGCGTGCAAAGTAAAGACGAGATGTCTATCTTCTTTGCGCCGGGTCGTCATATTGATGCTTTCAGAAAGAAAGCAGAAGCGGCGGATAAACCGTTGGCGGTATCTATCAACATGGGGCTGGATCCGGCGATTTATATTGGTGCCGAGTTCGAAGCGCCGACCACCCCATTTGGTTTCAACGAACTCTGTGTGGCCGGTGGATTGCGTGGAAAGCCGGTTGAGTTGGTCGAATGTCTGACCGTCAATCAGCGCGCCATCGCGCGGGCAGAAATCGTAATTGAAGGCGAGATTATGCCGAACGTTCGCGTTGCCGAAGACCAGAACTCCCATACGGGCAAGGCAATGCCCGAATTTCCGGGTTATACCGGCGTGGCGAACCCTTCTTTACCGGTTATCAAGGTGAAGGCCATCACCACCCGCAAGAACCCCATTCTGCAAACGCTGGTAGGGCCGGGTGAAGAACATGTGAGTCTGGCCGGGATTCCGACAGAAGCAAGTATTCACATCGAATGTGAAAATGCCCTTCCGGGACTGGTTAAAAACGTCTATGCCCACAGCTCGGGGGGCGGAAAGTTCCTTGCCATTTTGCAGGTGAAAAAACGTAATGCCGCGGACGATGGCATGACTAAGCAGGCGGCGCTGATTGCACTGGCGGTCTATCGCGAGCTGAAAAACGTGATTATCGTCGATGAAGACGTGGATCTATTCGACACCAACGACGTGCTGTGGGCGATGCAAACCCGTTTCTCGGGGGATTTGGATACTACGTTCGTGCCGGGCGTGGCGGGGCATGTGCTGGACCCGTCGCAGTCAACGGAATACGACCCGCGCGTTTCTTCCAAAGGCACGACGACCAAAACCGTGTTCGACTGCACCGTGCCGTTTAATCTTAAAGAGAACTTTGTGCGGGCCAAATTCCAGGACGTCGATCCCAGCCTGTGGGCGCCGTCATTGTTTGGCAAAAACGAAGACTAGATCAGTTCATTAGTACTTTGCTTTAAAAAAGCGTCGCACGGAGAGATTCCGCCGACGCTTTTTTTCATTCGCCTACGCTATTTTTCAAGCGATCGTGAGAAAGCGCCGCCCGGCGAAGCAGAACGAAAAGAACGGCCTCTAAGAACCTTTCAGTAGCGTTTCGCAAAAAGTTCGGATTCCCTCTCGAGACACTGCGACACGAGGGGAACAGCGCTATAATTATCTCCAGACAAGTACGCTGGAAACCCTTTTGAGGCCCTATGAAATCGATATTCGCCGTCGTGATGACTTCGCTTGTACTGCTTTTGTCAGGCCAAGCGCTGGCGACTCAACCGGCGCAGCCCGGACAGCCGAGCCAGCCCAATCAACCGCTTCAACCAAGGCAGCCGATACAGCCAAGGCAGCCGATACAGCCAAGGCAGCCCACGCAACCTGGACAGCCTACGCAGCCGGTTCAACCGCCTCAACCGATTGACCCGACATCGCCCACGCCGCGCGACTGTATACCCGGCAATCCTTCGCGTCTGCCGCAGTGCCCGATGGCACACCATTAATTTATCCGTAAAAAAGACCTGTCAGCAGGTCTTTTTTTATTTCTTTTCTACGTCAGTGATGTTTTTACTCGTTTATTTAACACTGTCTTTAGAGTCCTAAATTACCCCACTTTTTGGTCCCGCTGCGAATTCTGCCTGTGTAAAACGGCAGGTTTTTTTCCAGCAAATAGGTTGGGAAATGCTTGAACATTCAAAGTTAAATATTACTAAATGATTGTTTAATGAGAGTTTAAAATCTTTCATTAAGCCATCATTTTTGTCCGTCGCCTCTCTCTTTCCCCGTCCCGAGCCGTTGAAGACTGATTTTTTCAATGCGATTGAGAAAATCGTCGAACAGGTCAGTTAAGCCCACGAAGGGAGGGTAATATCATGAAGGCACTCATCGGCATGATGCCTGAAAACATGTTTCGTGAACGTGTGATGGCTAGAGTGAAAGGGCTTTATATTCTTGAGGAAAACGAGCCAAAAAACTGGTTTTCGTCAATCGCCGCACTAGGTCAGGTACTTAATAATCCTAATATCGAACTGATAAAGATTCAGACAATAAAAAAGCCCCTTTCACATCACGAAAAAGGGGCTTTGATGACTTAACGAGTTATCAAGATTCCGGCGGGGCTTTGCCGTCTTCGATAAATTCTTCGTCGATTTCTTCGATATTTTCGCGGTTATCGCGGCCTGAAAGGATATTCCAGCAAGCGATGAACAGGGCGGCGATTAGCGGACCAATCACGAAACCGTTGATGCCGTAGACTTCCATGCCGCCGAGCGTGGCGATAAGAATCAGGTAGTCCGGCATCTTGGTGTCTTTACCGACCAGCAGCGGACGCAGAATGTTGTCCACCAGACCGATGACCACCACGAAGAACACAACCAGGAAAATACCCTGCCACAACTGGCTTGATGCAAAGAAATAGACCGCAGCAGGTACCCAGATAATCGCAGAACCCACGGCCGGGATCAGGGACAGGAAAGCCATCAGCGCGCCCCAAAGCAGTACACCATCGATTCCGGTAATCCAGAAGGCAATACCACCGAGTGCCCCCTGTACCACGGCAACGACCACGGTGCCTTTCACGGTTGCACGTGATACGGCGGCAAACTTGAGGAACAGGTGATGCTTGATGTGGCGTGACAGCGGCAGGGCGTCCAGGATCAGATTGACCAGATAAGCCCCGTCTTTCAGCAGGAAGAACAGCAAGTACAGCATGATGCCGAAACCGACGACAAAGCTGAACGTGCCTTTACCAATCAGGAAAACGCTACCGGCCAGATACTGACTGCCTTTGAGCGCGAAACCAGACAGTTTTTGCTGAATGCCCGCGGCATTGTCCAGATTGTACTCGGCCAGCGAATGCTGCGCCCAAACCGGAAGATGCTGAATAACATCGGCAATAATCGTCGGCAGCTGCGTATTATTGTGCTGGAGCTTGCCGTAAACCATATTGAATTCAATTGCGAGCGAGGAGGCGATAATCGCAAGCGGGGTGAATACAATCAGGCAAATCACTAATAGCGTCAGTAGCGAAGCGATGCCGTTTTTGTCGCCGAGCGACTGACGCAGCCTGGTTTTCATTGGATGGAAAATAATAGCCAGAATGGCGGCCCACAGCACCGAGGAGTAATACGGCTGCAAGACGTCCATAAACGCAATACTCACAATGAAAAGTATCAGGATGAAAAATCCCTTCGAAATACCATTCAATCTCATCTGTTTCTCCTGAAACTTAATTTTTGTCACGAGACTATAGTGCGTAGTGAGGGGTTTGTAACCTTTAGCGCGACGATTAAGCATTTCTTTAATCGAGAGTTAATGTTTCGCCTTCTGGCGACACGTCCGATTATCCCCATTCCTTCATAAGCAAAGCGTTTTTAATACGTTGTTTGTACGCCCTAAAAACCGCATTTTTGGCTTTTGAGTGAAAGGGTATTGTGACCGTGAGTGAGAAGAAACACGCCAATTATCTGCATTCGCAGCAGCGGGACGCCATTCGTGAATTATCGCAAAGCTGGCTGTGGCGCAGTGAATGGCCGACCTGGCTGCTGGTGGTCCTTATTTACGGCGGCTGGTTTAGTACGCTCGCCTATTGGCGCACTCTGGGGCAGTTTCCGGCAACGCTGCTGCTTATCTGGTTTACGACCTGGTATATGTCGTTGCAACACGAGCTTATTCACGGACATCCTACCCGTTCGCCGCGATTTAATCAGTTACTGGGGCTGATGCCGCTTGCCGTCTGGTATCCCTACGGGCTTTACCGCGACTCGCATTTACAGCATCACCGCGACCAGCATTTAACCTTTCCGGATGAGGATCCCGAAACCTATTATTTCTCGCCTGCGCGCTGGCAGCACTTTTCACCGTGGCAGCGGCGTCTTGTTGCACTGCGCAATACGTTTCCGGGCCGCGTTATTCTTGGTCCGGCGCTGGACATTGCCCAGACTCTGCGCGGCATGGTGCAGGCATTTCGCCACGGCGAGAGCCAGGCCATCCTTATGTGGCTGACACACGGATTTCTATTACTGGCAGTCTTTGGCTGGATGCAAAAGGTCGATTTCTCGATAATCTATTTTCTGGTGGCCGTCAGTTATCCGGCATTAAGTCTGACCAAAGTGCGCTCCTTTCTCGAGCATCGCGCGGCGGAGGATCCGCAGGCACGATCGGCGATTAATGAAGCGTCCTTGCTTTGGCGGATACTTTTTCTTAATCTCAATTATCATGCCGTACACCACAATCTGCCGGGCGTGCCGTGGTACGGCCTGCGCAAAATCTATCTCCAGTACCGGGAAGCCTATTTGCAGCGCAATCACGGTTTCCTGATTGGCGGCTACCGCGAATGGTTACGCCGTTTCTGGAACCGCTCCGTCGATGTCGACGTGCATCCGGGGCGACCTTCTGTCGAACAGGTAGGCGAAAAACATGACTGATGCCGTTTCTTTGCCGATGTATGCCGTGAATCCACCCGATGTGTCGGCGTTATGGCAAGCGCTGCGCGATTTGCTCAAGGACGAAGGCGTGGTGTTGAACCACGAGGAGCTTTTCTGGCCGCAGGATCTCCTGCGTCACTGGCAGCAGCCGCAGCTGTTGCTCAGCCAAACCTGTGGTTTTCCGCTCATGACCCAGCTCGACACAGTGCAACCGGTCGGCTGTTTTCACTATACCGCGCCGGGATGTGAAGGTGTGGGATACCGCAGTTTTCTGGTCGTCCGGCAGCAAGATATGGGCAGCACGCTGGCAGATTTCAGGCAGCGCGTGGTGGTGTGCAACAGTGAAGACTCGCAGTCGGGCTTTAATGCGCTGCGAAAAATGGTCGCGCCGTTAAGCAGCGGCGGCTGTTTCTTTCGGGAAACGCGGTTTAGCGGCAGCCATCGACTCTCCCTTCAGGCGCTGCAAGAGGGCGAGGCTGATATCGCCGCTATCGATTGTGTCACCTTCGCCCTGCTGAAACGGCATCAGCCGCAGGCACTGGCGCAGTTGAAAGTCATTGGAGAAACCCCGCTGACGCCGGGTCTGCCGCTCATTACGGGAGCGGCGACGTCGCCCGAAACTCTGGCCGGTCTGCGGCGTGCGCTGAAAAGACTGGTCACTGAACCGGTGTATCAGGCCGTATGTCGTGCGGCGCTGATTCGGGGATTCAGTAAGGTGAGTCGTCAGCAATACACAATGATCCTTTAAGAACGGCTATCTTCGCGCAGGCTTTTGCCGACATTGCCGCCCGGATGCACGGCCAAAAGATGCTCCTTGTCGAAACCGTTGCGGAGCATGAGGCAGCCGCATATCGCATCGAACACCGCCAGCACCAGCACAATCGAGGTGGTTGCCAGCATATTCAATGGATCTATTTCCCGCTGAATATGCGTTTTGAGCACCAGTCCGGCGGCTTTGGCGATCGCCGACTCCTCATTCTCCGTCACGCTTATCAGGGTAACGCCTTTCTGCGCCAGTGTAGGTAGCAGACGAGTCAACTCCTCCGAATTTCCACCGCGTGAAATCATGATCAACACATCGTCGCTGCGCAGAAAACCGAGATCGCCATGCGCCGCATCGGTCGGATTGAGAAACACCGCCGGTTGCTCGACGCAGGCCAGCATATGCGCCACCTTACGCGCCGCAATGCCCGACGTGCCGACGCCGGTGACCGCTATCTTGCCCTTGCATTCCGCCAGTGTCTGTAGCACCTGCTGCCAGACCTGCGGGTCGAGATTACGTTGCAGCGCCAGCAACTCGTCGCTGTAAGTCTGCCAGCCGGCGCAGGCCTGCTGCCACTCCTGTTCATGCCGAAGGTTTGGCATCGCGCTCTCCTTTCATGATGCGGCGATACTTGATCAGGTCATCGTACAAGGCGTGGAACACCTGATACTTTCTGTCGTAATACTCTTTTATCCTGTTGGTTTGCGGTGTCACGGTTTTACCGATACGGCTCATGGCCGCCATCGCTTCGGGCAGCGACTCGTACACGCCCGAAGCGACCGTGCCCATCATCGCGCTGCCGAGCAGCATGGCTTCACTCTCTTCCGGCAGCAGCATGGCGCAGCCGGTTGCGTTGGAATGCTCCTGCACAAACACCGGATTTTTGGTGCCGCCGCCGCTGGCCATCATGGTGTCTATCGAATACCCCGTCTGATTCATGGTTTCAATAATGTGGCGAGTGCCGAGCGCCAGCGCCTGAATGGTCGCCAGATAGTGCAGCGCCATGTCTTCCGGCGTGCGAGGAAGCTTGAGCCCGGTCAGTGTCCCGGTCAGCGTGGGATTGGCGCGCGGCGAGCGGTTGCCGTGGAAATAGGGCAGCATATGGATATCTTTCGTCAGGAAGGCGATGTTCTCCGGCTCGCCCGCCATCTCGCGCAATAGCGCATTCAGCGTCTCATAGATGGTCTTGCCGCGCTCTTTGCTCTGTTTCAACAGGTCGGCATAACACGGATGCGATTGAATCACGTGGTCAATCAGCGCGCCCGTGGTAGATTGCCCGCCTTCATTTAGCCAGTAATCCGGCAGCAGGGCAGAGAAATAGGGGCCCCAGACGCCGCCGATATAGCGGGGTGTCGGCGAAAGGGCCATATGCGCCGTCGAGGTGCCGCCGATAAGCGCGATGCGCCGGTCGAAATCGGCGGTTTCGCCTGATGCGCCGCTTGCGCCGAGGATGCCGAGGCTGCCCGCATGGGCATCGATAATCGACACGCTGACGGCGGTGCCCGGCATCAACCCCAATTCCCGCGCCGCGCGCTGGGTGAGGCCATGACCCAGCGGCTGCCCCATCGTCCGGACTTCGCTGCCGATTTTAGCCGCATTGTTCTCAAGCAGGTCTTCAAGCCCTATCTGTTTGAAATAACTGGTATCCCAGCGGTCTTCATGGCCGATATAGGTCCATTTGCAGACGGTGGAACAAAGCGAACGCGCCGTGTCCTGCGTGGCGCGCCAGGTGAGAAAATCCGGCAGGTCAAACAGGTGGCCGACGCTTTTCCAGGTTGTGGGCATATGTTGCTTGAGCCACAGCAGTTTCGGCGTCTGCATCTCCGGCGAAATAATCCCGCCGACGAATTCCAGCACCCGATGCCCGGTGGCATTGATTCTTTCAGCCTGCGTGATGGCGCGATGATCCATCCAGACAATAATATTCTGTTCGCTGCGCCCGGAAGGGCTGACGGTAAGCGGTTTGCCCTCTTTATCGAGCACCACCAGCGAACAGGTGGCGTCGAAGCCCATTCCCTTGACCTGAATAGGATTGATATCCGCCTGGCTCATGGCATCTTTGACGGCATTGCACACCGCCGCCCAAATTTCGTCCGAGGATTGTTCTACAAAATCGGCCTTGGGACGAAACAGTGTAATATCGCGGCTGGCCTGACTGACCATATGACCTTTCACATCAAACACGCCTGCGCGAGCACTGCCCGTTCCTACATCCACGCCAATAAAATAACTCGCCATGTTTTGGTCCTTAATCTTTTAATCCAATGAGTTATGGGTCAATCATGATTGACGATTCTGCAAGGCAATAAACAGGATAAGCACGCCGCCCCAGAGCGCCATGGTCAGATAACTGCTGACGCCCATCAGGTTGAGACCGCTTTCCAGCATCTGCAAGACCACCAGTGCCAGCACCAGCCCGATCACACGACCAAAGCCGCCATCGGGATTAATGCCGCCGAGAACCGAGGCCAGAATGGTCACCAGCAGATAGGAATCGCCATAACCCGCTTTTGCCGAATTGAATTTAGACATCATCAACAGCGCCGCCGCCCAGCCAAACAGCGCGGAGAGCACATACACCACAAGCGTGACGCGGTGCGTACTGATGCCGCTAAAACGCGTGGCCTGTTCGTTGGAACCCATCAGATACAGGCTGCGACCCAGCGTGGTATGTTCGAGCACGACCCACAGCAGCAGGGCGACGAGCAGAAACAGCAGCAGCGCCAGAGGAATTCCGAGGACATTGCCGCTGCTGAGATACTGAATGGCTCGCGGAAAACCGGAGATGACGGTGCCGTTGGTCAACAGAATATTCAGCCCGGCGATGAGCGTCATGGTGCCGAGCGAAGCAAGAATCGGTGACACGCCGATATAGGCAATAAGCGAGCCGTTCAGCAGACCGATGGCGATGGCGACCGCCAATCCTGCCAGCATCGCCAGAGCAAAATAGAGCGGCTGGTCGGGATGCGCGACCAGAATGGCCGCCATGACCAGCGAACAGGCGTTGGCACCGGCAATCACCGACAGATTAATGCCGCCGGTCAGCATGGTAATGCCCATGCCCAGCGCCAACATGCCCAGAATCGGCAGTTGGGAGGAGATAGACTGGAAGTTGCCGAGACTGAAAAAACGTCCTCCCAACGTGAAGGAGAACAATACGGCAACGGCAACAATGATCAGTATTTGCAGGCGGATGATGCGATCGCCTTGAATAATGCGGGTTAATGTCGTCATATCACATGCCCTTTGCCAGTTTGCGTTTTTCGTTCCACGCGGTGCTGCTGATGCTGACCAGAATAATGACGCCGCTGAAAACCTGATGCCAATAGGAGGAGATGCTCAGCAGCGTCAGGCCGTTTTGCAGAAATGCCAGCAGCATTACCCCCAAAATCGTGCCGGTGAGCGATCCGCGTCCGCCGCTCATGCTGGTGCCGCCCAGAACCACGGCGGCCAGCACGGTGAGTTCAAATCCGAGCAGCGAATTGGGTGCCACCGACTGGGTTATCTGCGCCTGCACCACCGCGGCAATACCCGCCAGCAATCCCATGAAGCCATAGACATAAAAATGCAGTCGCAGGATGTTCAATCCCAGACGCGAGGCGGCGTCGCGATTGCTGCCCATGGCATAAATCTGCCGTCCGATACGCGTGCGGTTCATCAAGACGCCCGTCGCGATAATCACGCCCAGCAGGCTGAGCAGAGGCAGCGTCAGGCCATAGTCGTAGCCGTCCGAAGCGGTAAACGAGAACCAGTTGATGCCGTTCATGAACCAGTCCGGGAAGCCGTAAAGCCAGGTGCCGTTGGTCAGATAGACCAGCAGTCCGTAATAGAGATTCAGCGTGGCGATGGTGATAATGATGGCCGGCACGCGCAGCCAGTACACCAGAAAACCGTTAACCAGCCCGAGCAGAAGTCCCACGCCCATCGCCATCGCGAAGGCCAGCGGAAAACTGCCGCCGTGGTGAATGATGTAACTCGCCATCACGTATTGGCCGATTGACGTCATGGCCGGAAACGAGATGTCGATACCGCCTGCAATCAGCACCACGAACAGCCCGCAGGCGAGGATGCCGAGAATGGCGTAGCTGGTGGCGACATCGGTCATATTGCCCAGCGTCAGGAACTCGCCGGTGCCGAGACTGAGCCCGACCGCGAGCAACAGGACCAGCACGGCCAGCCAGAATTCGTGATGTAAAACGGCCTTGCTTAAAGCGCTACGCATTGATCACCTCGGCTATCTGCGCTTCGCTGCACTGGTGCGGCGAGAACTCGGCGACCAGTTCCCCTTTGCGCATCACCAGCACTCGATGGCTGTTGTAGTAGGCTTCCGGAATTTCATCGCAGATCATCAGTACCGCCATGCCCGATTCGGCAAGGTCGCGGGCAATGCGATAAATACCCTCTTTATTGGCGATATCGACGCCCACCGTGGGCGAATCGAGAATAAGGATATGCGGTTCGGTGGCGACCCATTTGGCAATGGCTATGCGCTGCGCATTGCCGCCCGACAGCGTTTTTACCGGCAGCGCGCTGTCCGACACCTTGATATTGAGGTCACGAATCAGACCCTTGACCACGGCGCGCGCCTTGCGATGATTCATCAGGCCGCCGGGTCTTTGCAGCTTGTTGAAAATAGACACCAGCGTATTGTCATAAATCGATTGTTCCATGATAAGCCCCTGCGTCAGCCGGTCTTCCGACACATAGGCAATGCCGTGGCGAATGGCGTCCCGATTGCTGCGAAAACTGACTTTTTTGCTGTTGACGCGGATTTCGCCGCTGTCGGGCTGCGTCATGCCAAACAGGCTCAGGCAGAGTTCGGTGCGTCCCGCCCCCAAAAGGCCGATAATCGAGGTGATCTCGCCCTGTCGCAGCGACAGTGAAATGTCGTGATATTGCCCTTTGCGGCCAAGATGACTCACCTCAAGCAACGGAGTGACGTCGGCGGGCGCGCGATGGGGCAGGTGGCTGTAGGTAAAGCGCTGGCCCGTCATCAGAAATGCCAGTTCGTTGCTGTCGAGTTCGCTCGCGGGATAAGTTCCTACCAGCTTGCCGTCGCGCATCACGCTAATGCGATCGGCGACTTCCATGACTTCATCGAGGCGGTGGCTCACGAATACCACGCAAATATTGGCGGCCTTGAGTTCGTTGACCACGCGCAGCAGGCCATTCACTTCTGTGCGTGTCAGCGATGCGGTGGGTTCATCCATGATGACCAGGCTGGCATCGGCGGCAATGGCGCGGCAAATCGCCACCAGTTGGCGATCGGCAATCGAGAGTTTTTCAACCTTGCGATCGGGGTCGAGCGTTACGCCCACGCGTTGCATGGCCGCCAGCGCTTTTTTGCGCATGGTATCTTTATGCACCCAGAAATCGCCGCCGGGCAAATAGCGGTGGATAGCAATATTCTCGGCAACGGATAAATTCGGGAACAGCGATAAATCCTGATAAATCACCTGAATGCCGTAATAGGAAGAAAGCTGCGGCGTCAGGGCATGAAACAGTTTGCCGTCCAGCATGATGGCCGCGCCTTTTTCCGGTTGATAGACGCCGGAAATGACTTTGATAATCGTGCTTTTCCCGCAGCCATTCTGGCCCGCCAGACAATGCACCTCGCCTTTATTCAGGGTGAGGGTGACATTATCCAGCGCCAATACGCCGGGAAATTTCTTGCTGATATGTTCAAGGCTAATCAATGCCCGGGAAGACACGTCGGCATGGCGGGAAGTGGAATCAAGCGTCGTAGAAGTATTCATCGACATTTTCCTTACAGCAT
>Ga0308159_1003334_pt1 | contig 16388 bp, 14 predicted proteins | sample PhyCR1_FD_201040 | JGI IMG/M metagenome (GOLD analysis project Ga0308159, IMG submission 201040) | Phyllosphere microbial communities from UC Gill Tract Community Farm, Albany, California, United States - DLSLC.R1 | ecosystem: Host-associated > Plants > Phyllosphere > Unclassified | place: USA... | reverse complement strand
GCCAAATTGGCGCGTTCAAACGCGCAACTTCCAGTCCACGTCTACTTCGACGAACCGCTCTATCAGCGGGAACTGAAACAACTCTTCCAGCAGGGACCCCGTTACGTCGGCCACGAGCTGATGGTGCCCAATGCCGGTGACTACTCCACGCTGCCCTGGGAAAACGAAGGCCGCATGCTGGTGCGCAATGCGCAAGGCATTGAACTGGTATCCAATGTCTGCCGCCATCGCCAGGCCAAGATGCTTGATGGCCGTGGCCATGCCAACAACATCGTCTGCCCCCTGCATCGCTGGACCTATGACCTGAAGGGTGAACTGATCGGCGCGCCGCATTTTGGCGAGACGCCTTGCATGAACCTGTCCAAGACGCCGCTGCAGAGCTGGAATGGCCTGCTGTTCGAGGCCAACGGCGTCGATATCGCCGACAAGCTGAAAAACCTGGGCGTGACCCGCGACCTCGATTTCTCCGGTTACCTGTACGACCACACCGAAGTCCACGAGTGCGACTACAACTGGAAGACCTTCATCGAGGTCTATCTGGAGGACTACCACGTCGAGCCCTTCCATCCGGGCCTGGGCAACTTCGTAAGCTGCTCGGACCTGAAGTGGGAATTCGGCCGTGACTACAGCGTCCAGACCGTGGGTGTGAACCACGGCCTGATCAAATCCGGCTCGCCGACCTACGCCAAGTGGCAGGAAAAGCTGCTGCAATTCTCCAACGGCAGGCCGCCCAAGTTCGGCGCCATCTGGCTCACGCTCTACCCCAACATCATGGTGGAGTGGTATCCGCACGTGCTGGTGGTGTCCACGCTCTGGCCGAGCGGCCCGCAGAAGACCACCAATGTGGTGGAGTTCTACTATCCGGAAGAAATCGCGCTGTTCGAGCGCGAGCTGGTGGAAGCCGAACGGGCCGCCTACATGGAGACCTGCGTCGAGGATGACGAGATCGCCCAGCGCATGGACGCCGGTCGTCGTATACTCATGGATCGCGGCACCAGCGAAGTCGGTCCGTACCAGTCGCCCATGGAGGATGGCATGCAGCACTTCCATGAGTGGTATCGCCAGCAACTGGACGTCCCGCAAGGTACCAGCACACCATAACATCGGCCACAGGCCGCGCAGGGGGAAAGCAGATGCAAGCGAAGCGGCAAGCACACGATGGACGCAGTCTGCGCCGTCATTGTCGCCAGCTCTCAGGCACCAGCATCTGCAGCAGTATCCCCCTCTCTCGCATGACGACGGTCATCGGCACCAGCACAACGGCAGCCCCGGTTCATTCCGGGGCTGCCGTTTTTGTTGCTGGCCGTCGTTGTGCGCCTGTTCCTGTTTCAGTCACTCCCCTCCACTTCTCCTACTGATCCGTCACCGTCATGCAATCGCTCTGGATGCTCGTCGCTTCATTCCTCTTTGCCATCATGGGCGTGTGCGTCAAGCTCGCCAGCAACTACTACTCGACCTCCGAGATCGTGCTCTGTCGCGGACTGATCGGGGTGATCTTCATCTTCGGCCTGATCCGCCTGCGCGGCGGCACCCTGCGCACGCCCTTCCCGCGCGACCACCTGATCCGTGGCGGCATCGGTGTGATCTCGCTGTGGATGTGGTTCTATTCCTTCAGCCTGTTACCGATTGCGACAGCTACCACGCTGAACTATATGTCCTCCATCTGGATCGCGGTGATGCTGTTCGTGGCCGGCTGGTGGCAGGGCAACAAGAAGTTCGAATGGGGTCTGGCCGGCACGGTCGCGCTGAGCTTCGTCGGTGTGGCGCTGCTGATGCGCCCTTCCCTGAATGCCGACCAGTTGCTGGGCGGCGTCATCTCGCTGGTCTCGGGAGTGCTCTCGGCGCTGGTCTACCTGCAGGTGCGCAAGCTGGGGCTGCTGGGGGAACCGGAGTACCGCGTGGTGTTCTACTTCTCTGCCACGGGCGTGCTGGCGGGACTGGTCGGCAGCGTCGTCACCGGTCGTGTGCCGCTATGGCACAGCCATTCCGGTACCGGCGTGCTGCTGGTGGTCATGATAGGCTTGACGGCCACGCTGGCGCAGATCGCCATGACGCGGGCCTACCGGCTCGGCAATACGCTGGTGACCGCCAACCTGCAGTACACGGGCATCGTGTTTTCCAGCCTGTTTGGTGTACTGATCTGGAACGACGCACCGGACTGGATGGGCTGGGTCGGCATGGTCATCATCCTGGCCAGCGGCATGCTGGCGACCTATCGCAACCAGCGCAAGAGCCAGACGGCCGCCAAGAACCTGCCCAAGGTGGACCCGATCGCGACCGAGGTGTAAGCATCGCCACATCCGCCGCCTACGATTAAAGGAGAAAGCCATGACCTACCAAACCCTCATCAGCGCCAGCGACCTGAAGGCGCGTGCGCAATACCTGAACCTGGTGCTCGTCGATTGCCGCCATGACCTCGCCAATCCAGATTTCGGCCGCCAGGCCTACGCCGCCGGTCACCTCCCGGAGGCCCGTTTCGCGCATCTGGATGAGCTGCTGTCCGGCCCCAAGACCGATGCGACAGGCCGGTTCCATGGTCGCCATCCGCTGCCGGATCGCCAGCAATTCGTGCAGGCCATGCGTGATCTAGGCATCAACAACGACACACAGGTGGTGGCCTACGACGCCCACGGCGGCATGTTCGCCGCACGCCTCTGGTGGCTGCTGCGCTGGATCGGTCACAGCGACGTAGCGGTACTCGATGGGGGCATGGCCGCCTGGCAGGCGCTGGGTGAGAACCTCAGCACCGAAGTGCCGCCGCCGGCTGCGGCGGGCAATATCCAGGACCTGTCGTCGCTGGTGCCGACGGTGGATGCCCAGGCGCTGCTGGAGAACCTGCGCAATCCGTCTTTGCAGGTGGTGGACGCGCGCGCGCCGGACCGCTTCCGTGGCGAGAACGAAACGCTGGACGCCGTCGGCGGACATATCCCGGGCGCGAAGAACCGCTTCTTCAAGGACAACCTGCAAGCGGATGGCCACTTCAAGAGCGCGACGCAATTGCGCGAAGAGTGGCTGGCGGTGATCGGCGATCCGCAGGCCGCGGTCATGCAGTGCGGCTCGGGCGTCACCGCCTGCCACAACCTGCTGGCGCTGGAGGTAGCTGGCCTTTCGGGAGCGAGCCTCTATCCCGGCTCGTGGAGCGAATGGAGCTCCGATCCTCAGCGACCGGTCGCGACCGGCAACTGATTCCCACCCGGCCGCTCAGGCCGGGTCCGGGGCTGCCAGTCCGGCCTGTCCGGCCAGGCCCACTATCCCCCCAGTCCCGTCTGCTGCAGGCGGGACATGAAGGTCTCCACGAACTGCTGCACCATCACCGGTGCATCGCGTCGGCGCAGCAAGGCGACTTCCGAGTGAAAATCGGCGTCCTTGAGGGCCGGGAAACTGACCCCGGCCGACAAGGAAATGCTGGCCATGCTCTGTGGTACCACAGCGATACCGAAGCCGGCATTGACCAGACTGAGCAGGGAATTCTTGCGCGAGGTCGCCCGTGCCACGCGGGGATAGAAGCCATGCGCGATGCAGCGCTCGGCCACCAGATAGCTCAGTCCGCCACGGTCCCGATGCGGGACGGTGACGAAGAATTCATCCCGCAATTCTGCAATCTCTACTTCGGTGCGCTGCGCCAGCCGATGCCCGGCCGGCACCGCTGCCACCAGGCGCTCGCGGTACAGCACGGTACTCTCCAGATCGGGATTGGCACGCAAGATGGGCAACCGTGCCAGTCCGATATCGGCACTGCCTTCGACGATCTCGCGGGCCTGGTATTCGGACGGGGTCTGGGAAATTTCCAGCGAAATCCCGGGGAAATCCTTCAGCACATCATTGAGCGTGGGCCCCAGGGGCGCGGTCAAGGGTACCGAACTGGAATGCAGCAGACGCAGCGCGCCATGTTCGCCCTTGCCGATGGTGCGGGCCTGGGCCACGGCGCGATCCAGATCGAGCAGTATCCTGCGGCTGCGTGCATAGAAGTCCTGGCCGGCCTGGGTCAGTTCGAAGGCCTTGGCATCGCGCTTGAGCAGGACCACGTCGAGGTCGGCTTCCAGTTCCTTGATCTGCCGGCTCAGGGCCGATTGCGCGATGAACAGGCGCTCGGAAGCCCGGGTATAGCCTCGCGCCTCGACGATCTCGACGAAGTAGCGCAACTGCCGGATGGAAATCATCTGCCCTCTCCTCCCTCTACGGTCGGCCATATCAAATTGAGATGGCACGCCGGCTGATTTGATATTGGCGCTGTGCGCGTCGTACACCTACATTGAAGCCATCCGCTGCTTCCGGCAAGGCGTCCCCAGTCAGGTACCGCCAGCCGGGCTCACAACTGCCATGAAAGGATGGATCATGCTCCAAGACCTGCTGTTGTTCGTCGGCCTGCTGGGACTGGTCTGCAGCATCGGCCTGCGCTGGGTGCTACGCAGCCGGGGCGATCATGGCGAGCGCTATCTCCAGCATGACCGGGCGCCGGATGTGATCAGTGACCGTGCGCGTGCCGCGTCAGTGCCAGCACGATCAGCACCCCGGCGGCAATCAGGATCACCTGCGGAATGGTCTCGCGCAACGTGGCGCGGCGCTGCATCTGCGGCATCAGGTCGGAAACGGCGATGTAGATGAAGCCCGACGAAGCGAACACCAGCACGAAGGGAATCCACTCCATCCCCCGCTCCAGCATGAAATAGCCCAGCGTGCCGCCGGCCACTGCCATGAGGCTGCAGATGAGGTTGTACACATAGGCGCGGGTACGCGAGAAACCGGCATTGAGCAGCACGATGAAGTCGCCGATCTCTTGCGGAATCTCATGAGCGATGATGGCCAGCCCGGTCACCAGGCCCAGGTGCGGATCGGCCAGGAAAGCGGCGGCAATGAGGATGCCGTCGGTGAAATTGTGCAGGCCGTCGCCCACCAGGATCATCCAGCCGGCCTTGCCGGCTTCCTTCTTGTCGTGGCCGTGGTGGTGACCGTGTCCGTCATCCTCGTGATGGTGCGAGTGGCGCAGGATGGCGGTCTTTTCCAGCAGGAAGAAGGCCAGCAGGCCACCCAGCAGCACCGCGAAGAGGGTATGCGGTTCGGCCTGGGATTCAAAGGCTTCGGGCAGTGCATGCAACAGCGAGGTCGAGAGCATGATGCCCACCGACAGGCTGACCAGACGCTCCACCATCTTCGACAGCAAGGCAAACGAGAACACCGCGGCAGCGGTGATGCTGACCACGCCGGCCAGGGTGGTGGCCAGGAGAATGGAAACGAGTGTGGAGTCGATGACGGGCCTCGGGCGAAGTGCAAGGGCGCGCCGGCAGGCCGCCCAAAGCCCGTTATTGTACGCCCGGCGTGACCACGCTGCTATCGGCATGGCGCGAGCCGGCCAGCAGCAACGGGTTGAGGATCAGGACGATCTGCCCATCCCCCAGCACGGTGGCGCCCACCAGGCCGGCCAGGGTCGCCAGTTGCGGGCCGACTGGTTTGACGACCACCTCACGATTGCCGTTGACGTGATCGGCCATGATCACCATCAGTTCGTCGCCGCTCTTGATCAGTAGCGCGAAGGCGGAGTCGGTGTCGGCCTGATCGGCGGCCTTGGCCTCGACTTCAAGGTCGGCATCTTGCTCCGACTCCAGTTGTTCCCGCAGCAGGTGATGCAGGGGGTACAAGGCCAGGCGCCGTCCATTGACCTCCAGCACACGCTGCTCCAGGGCCTGGCGCGCCTGTTCGCTGCGCAGTTGCAATACGCTGTCGATCAGGGTGGAGGGAATGGCGTACTGCTGCCGGCCCTGCTGCAGCAGGCAGACCTGCTGCACCGCCAGCGACAGCGGCAGATAGAGGGTAAACAGCACGCCCTGCCCGGGTCGCGAATGCACGGTCATGCGTCCGCCCAGGGCCGCTACTTCAGCCCGCGCCACATCCATGCCGATGCCGCGCCCGGCCAGCGCCGACACCTGCGTCGAGGTGGTGAAACCCGGCTCGAAGATCAGCTCGGCCAGCCCGGCTTCGCTGGCGTCCTGGGCAGCCTGTAGGCCACGCTGGCGGGCCTTGCCACGAATGGCGACCAGGTCCAGGCCACGCCCGTCGTCGCTCACGCGGATGACGGCTTCGTTGCCTTCATGACCGGCCTGCACGCGCAGTTGACCGGAAGGCGGCTTGCCGGCCGCGCGGCGGACAGCGGTGTCCTCGATGCCGTGGACGGCGCAATTGCGCAGCAGGTGCTCCAGCGGGCCCATCAGGCGCTCCAGGATGGCGCGGTCGATCTGCAGCCGACAGTCGGACAGGTCCAGTACCAGCGGCTTGCCGGTCTCGGCAGCCAGCTGGCGTGCCAGATGCTGCAGGCGCGACTCCATGCTGTTGAACTTGATCATGCGCGCGTGCATCAGGTCCTGCTGCAGTTCGCGGGCATAGCGTCCCTGCTGGCGCAGACCTTCGCAGGCCCGGCCGATGCCATCGTGCAGGCGCTTTTGCTGCCGCCATGCCTGCGCCAGCACGGCATCCATGGCGTGGGTCGCAGCCTGCAGCTCGTGCGCTGCGCCCGGCCCGGGGCCGGTGTGCCGCTGCAATTGCCTGACCTGATCGGCCAGTGTACGCAATTGATCGCCCAGTACGCGCACATCGTCCTGCAGGGCCGCCACTTCATTGTCCAGCCGGGCGCGCATGATCGAGACTTCGCCAACCTGATTGAGCAAGCGGTCCAGCACAGTGGTACGGATGCGCAGCAGGGGCGCCGCCCGGAAATGAGGTTGCAGGGGGGACTGCAGGCCACCCGATCGGCTTGCGGCCGGGACCGATGCGGCGGCCTGCTCCAGGGTGCTGAAGTGCTCCATGGTCTGGTCGTAGAGCGCCAGCAGCGCGGTCAATACGTCGGCGTTCTGGGCTACCTCGCCGGTTTGCAGGCGCTGCAGCGCGCTCTCCATCTCGTGCACGCACTGGCTCAACCGCATCGCGCCGACCATGCGGGCACTGCCTTTAAGGGTATGCAGGGGACGCGCCAATTCGGCCAGCAGGTCCGTGTCGGCAGGGGTATGCCTGTGGCCAGGGGGCAGCGCCAGCATGGTCTCACCGATGCTGGCCATGAGTTCCTGCGCCTCCTCCAGAAAGACGGGCAGCAGACCGGGATCGATCACGTCGTGCGGCGTCATGACGTTGCCCATGATCGGTCGGGGCGCTTCGCTGCCCGGAAGAGTAAGCACTGCTGGCGAACCTGGGCTTTCCAGCAGGCGCGCCAGCCGGTCCAGACCCTGTTCGATCTGAAGCAATCTGGGCGGCGCCAATGGCGAATCGGGTGTGTGCTGTTCCAGCAGCATGATGAGCTGACTGGCGATATCCGCCAGATGCACAGCGCCGACGCTGCGTGCACAGTCGCGCAAGGTCAGCAAGGTCCGGCGATACAAGGGCGGCACGGCACCGGCATGCCCTTTGCCGAGACAACTGCGCCAGACGCCATCCTGCTGTCGGACGATCGTCACCAGCGGCAGCAGGGTCTGGCGCAGCGAGGCGTCGATGCGTCCGGATGCCGGACCCAGGGAATCTTCGCCCGCAGAGAGCGCGGCGGCGGATGCGGAATCGAGTTGCATGAGGACCGGGCCCCGCTCAGGAGACGGTCACGCGGAAGCGCGAGACCGAGTTTTCCAGCTTGCGGGCGGCGTCCCACAATTCTTCGTACAGGGTGGAAACCTGTTCGCGGCTTTGTTCGATGACGTCGTTCTCGGTCAGGATGCCCTGGATCTGCTGGGCTACGCCATTGGCCGAGACCGCCTGCTCCCGGGTGGCCGCGGCCATGCCCTGGATCAGGTCCGCCAGCTTCTTGGAAACGCTGCGGATGTCGGCCAGGGCGCTACCGGCAGCGTCGGACAGCACCGCACCTTCGGTGACGCCAGTGGTGGATTTTTCCATGGCCACCACCACGTCGCGGGTATCGGCCTGGATCATGCGCACCAGCGAGCCGATCTCGCGCGTGGCGGCACTGGAACGTTCGGCCAGATGTTGTACCTCTTCGGCCACCACCGAGAAGCCGCGCCCGGCTTCGCCGGCCGAAGCCGCCTGGATGGCAGCATTCAGCGCCAACACATTGGTGCGCTCGGTGATGTCGGAAATCAAATCGGTGATTTCACCGATCATCTGGGAGGAGGCGCCCAGGCGGGCGATGCGGTCGGAGGTCTCGCTGATCTGCTCGCGGATGCCATCCATGGCCTTGACCGCGTCTTCCACCGCGCGCGCACCGCGCTCGGCCACCACCACCGCATGCCGGGCCACATCGGCCGATTCATCGGCCGACAGCGAGATGCCGGCGATCTGCCTGGACATCTCCAGCATGGCATGGGCAATGCGCTGGATACGACGCGCCTGGGCGCGGGCGGCCTCGCCCAGTTCGGTCGTGGTGCCACGCACCTGCTCGGAACTGAGCGCCACCTTGGCGGCCATCTGGGTGACCTGTTCCACCAGGCCACGCAGGGCTTCCACGGTGTAGTTGACGGAGTCGGCGATGGCTCCGGTGACGTCGTCGGAGACGGTGGTGTGTACCGTCAGATCGCCGTCGGCGACCTTTTGCAGTTCGGTCATCAGGCGCAGGATGGCGGCCTGGGTCAGGTGGTTGGCGCGCATGGCCTTTTCTTCCTCCTGCTGGGCCAGCTGGCGCTGCAACTCGGCTTCCTGGCGCCGGGCCTCGGCGGCGGCGGCATTGTTGCGGCTGCTCTGCAGCTGTACCAGGGCGATGCCCACGGCGCTGAGCAAGGCAGCGATCATCGCCGCCAGGATCGCCCAGAAGGTCCAGGACCTCGCCTTCAAGGCGTTGCGGTAGGCGTCCTGCAGTTCGGTGAGGTGGCGCTTGAGGGTCTCGTTCTCGACGAAGACCAGTTGCTCGGAACGCTTGGCAGCGATGAAATTCTGCAGGTTGCCAAGGATGCCGGCGATCTCCGGCTGGTAGTCGGCAAATACCCTGGCCAGTTCCTGCAGCTTCTCGCGCAGGTCGGGGTCGGTGGCAGGTCGCAGGCGCAGCATTTCGCTGCCGTCCAGCAGACTCTTCAACAGATCGCCAAAGGCCGTGATGTCCTTGCCCAGCATGAAGGCGGTTTCAGGATTGACGCCGTCGGAGGTGAGAAATTCATTGGAACTGCGACCCAGGCGCAGAGTCAGCATGACCAGCTGGCTGGCGGCGTTCATCTCGCGGGCGGTAGGCCGTCCTTCCGATTGCAGCATGGCGATCTGCTCGCTCAGGTCCAGCATCACCGGAAGCAGCTGGTTGAGGTGCTTGAGAGTGGTACCGAATCCGGTGAGCTCCTTTTCCATGCCCAGGATGGTATCGGCGGCCTGATCGGTACGTCGCCACATGCGCGCCACGTTTTCCAGTGCAGGCTTCATGCGGGCCTCGGGCAGGCCGATGGTCTGGCCCTGGAAGCTGCCGCCGCTGCTCAGCAGCAGCAGATCACGATTGAACTCGGTGCGACTCTGGGCCAACTGGATGAAGGCCTGCGGATTACCCTGGATGGCATTGGGTACGGCTTTGCCGATGCGCTGGGAATGCATCACCAGGTCGGATGCGAGGTTGGTCTGCAGGGTAGCCAGCACGTACAGTCGCGCGCCCAGCCACATGAACAGAAATAAGGCTGTCAGCGACAAGGCCAGCACGCCCAGCAACATGCGCGTCTGCGTGCGCAAGGTATAGCGGTGCAGATAAGGCAGGCGAAGGCCGACAGCTGCTGTGCCGACGGCGATGCCCGGATCGGCCCGACTTGCAGTTTCGGACGCGATCGCAACCGGCGCGGCTTTATTCGACAGATACGGCAAGGTCGGTTCCATGACCGGTGTTCCTACCCCTATTGTGTGGGTCTTGTGATGATGCGGTGGTAATTGAAGGCCGGCGTGGCCGGCCCACGGTCTTCTCGGGAGGGCGGTCTACCGCCCTACCTCCAGGAAACTGCTGTCCTGACTCATTTGCACCAGGTCCAGCTCGTCCCATTGTTGGCCGCTGCTGTCTTTATAACGTTGGTTTGCACCAAGAATACGAATTCCTTCATCGTCATTTTTCGAGATTCTCACCATTTCTGATATGTCTCTCAGCCCCAGGACGGCCGATACCAGCAAGCCGCACTGTGGCGCAACCCCCGGAGCCAGTAACAAGGCATGACTGGCTGTGCCGACCCGCTGTAACGGCGCTCCTGCCAACCCCATCAGGTCGGCCAGACCGATCAGGTTGCCGCGAATGTTGAGCAGACCGCGAAACCAGGGCCGTGTCGCCGGCACAGGGGTGATGGCATGCCCGACCAAGGGGACGATTTCACCGGCCTGGGTCAGCGGCACCAGGCAGCGCTGGCCCTCCATGGCCACCGCCAGCCGCCGCGTATGCAGACTTTCGTGGTTGGAGGCGGCCATGCGGGACAGCAGCGAGGCCTGGAACTGCTCCAGTCCCTCGCGACCCCACCGATCCTGCGGCGGACACGCGTGTTGTGCGTCGATGACGAAATCCTTGGTGTGTGGCATACCAGCCTCTCGGAGCGATAGGAGAAATGCACCGTGCATCGGATGCGTGCCGATGCCACCGGATGGCCTGAGCCGACCGCCGTTGGCGGCTGGCCCAAGGTGCAAGCCTTTCTGGGGAGTGCCTGGTGCAAACGGCGCGGGCGTCTGGGCGCCCATCATCCGGTAAGCGGGACAGTGCTGGTACAGGGCTCGATTTTACCTAGAAAATCCCGAAGAATTTCCATGCGGCAAACTTATTCGACCAGACAGCACAACAAAGTGATGGAAAAAAGCCACGGATGGGGAAATTGACCTATATCAAATCCCGCATGGCAAGAAAAAGTGGGGGGGGAGGCGTCCCCGCAATAGGCGGGGACGCTCTGGAGGACATACTATCCGGCTATCCGGGGCATCAAAGGCGGATGGATGCAGCTCGGCGCCGCGGAGTGCGGCCAGGTGCTGCAATCAGATTGCGACCATCTCGAAATCTTCCTTGCGGGCGCCACATTCCGGGCAGGTCCAGTTGATGGGCACATCGTCCCAGCGGGTGCCGGGGGCGATGCCTTCTTCCGGCAGGCCTGCTTCTTCGTCGTAGATCCAACCACAGATCAGGCACATCCAGGTTTTGAATTCGGTTTGGCTGCTATTCGTCACGGCTGACTATCCCTAAAATCAATCAAGTAAAATGCTAAGTCAGCTATCTTAATCTACTCGACGTGCAAAACCAAACTCCCCCCCTCATCCTGAGCTTCGGCGCTGCCGATCCGGTCGGCGCCACTGGCGTCCAGGCGGATCTCGCCACCTACGCCGCCATGGGTTGCCACGGTTTGTCCGTCGTGACGGCCTTGCTGATCGGCGACACCGCCCGTGTCGAAGATGTGCAGGTGGTCGATGTCGACTGGGTCGCCGACCAGGCTCGCGTGATCCTGGAAGACATGGCCGTGGCGGCCTTCAAGGTCGGCGCGCTGGGCAGCATCGAGAATATCTCGGTGATCGCCGAAATCGTCTCCGATTATCCCGACGTGCCGCTGATCCTGGACCCGTTCATCAGCGCCCTGGCCAACCAGGAAGACGAGGACGACCGCCTCATTGCCATCCGCGAACTGCTGATCCCGCAAGCTACCGTGATGGTAGCGTCGGCCGGCGAACTGACCCGGCTGGCCGAGACCTGGCGCGAGCCGGTGACCGGCGATGCCCTGATGCTGGACGCCATGCGCATCATCGAGATGGGTTGCGAGTACCTGTTGGTGACCAATACCCAGACCGATCTGCAGGAGGTGGCCAACTCCCTCTTCGATGAATCCGGTCTGGTGCGCCAGGACGCCTGGCCGCGCCTGCCGGGGTCGTTCGTCGGCGCCGGCACGACCCTGTCGGCGGCACTGACGGCGATGCTGGCCAATGGCCTGGAGGTGCCACTGGCGGCCTCCGAGGCGCAGGAATTCACGCTGGCCGCACTGGCCAATGCCCAGCGCATCGGCATGGGCAAACTGATGCCGGACCGTTATTTCTGGGCGCGCGAATCTGAAGATCCGGACGCGCCTCCCTCCATCAACTGAACTGATCCCTGGATTTCATCCTTCGCACGCTCATGACCAAGACCAATGCCTCGCTCTTCGCCCGCGCCCAACAAAGCACGCCGGGCGGCGTCAATTCCCCGGTACGCGCCTTCCGCTCGGTAGGCGGCACTCCGCGCTTCATCGAACGGGCCGAAGGGCCGTGGTTCTGGGACGCCGAAGGCAAGCGCTACATCGACTACATCGGCTCCTGGGGACCGGCCATCGTCGGCCACGCCCATCCGGAAGTGGTCAAGGCAGTGCAGCAGGCGGCCGCGCGCGGACTGTCCTTCGGTGCACCCACCGAGGCCGAAATCGAGATGGCCGAGGAAATCATCAAGCTGGTGCCATCCATCGAACAGATCCGCCTGGTGTCCTCCGGCACCGAGGCGACCATGAGCGCGCTGCGCCTGGCCCGCGGTGCGACCGGGCGCGACAAGATCATCAAGTTCGAAGGCTGCTACCACGGCCATGCGGATTCGCTGCTGGTAAAGGCTGGCAGCGGCCTGCTGACCTTCGGCAATCCGACCTCGGCCGGGGTGCCGGAAGATTTCGCCAAGCACACGCTGGTGCTGGACTACAACAACGCGGCCCAGTTGGAAGAGGCCTTCAAGGCGTCCGGCAACGACATCGCCTGCGTGATCGTGGAGCCGGTGGCCGGCAACATGAATCTGGTGCGTGCCAGCGATGAATTCCTCCAGACCATGCGCCGCCTGTGCACGCAGTACGGTGCCATCCTGATCTTCGACGAGGTGATGTCGGGCTTCCGCGTAGCACGTGGTGGTGCCCAGGAGTTGAACGGTATCGTTCCCGACCTGACCGCACTGGGCAAGGTCATTGGCGGTGGTCTGCCGGTTGCGGCCTTCGGCGGTCGCGCCGAGGTCATGAAACACCTGGCGCCGCTGGGCGGCGTCTACCAGGCCGGCACATTGTCAGGCAATCCGGTGACCGTGGCTGCAGGGATGGCGACGCTGAAGATCATCCAGCAGCCGAACTTCTACAAGCACCTGACCATCCAGACCCGCAAGCTCGCTGACGGCCTGGTGGCAGCAGCCGGCGCGGCCGGGGTGACGTTCTCTGCGGACGCGGTGGGCGGCATGTTCGGCCTGTACTTCGATGCGAAGGTGCCGGCCAGCTATGCCGAGGTGATGCAGGGTGACAAGGAGCGCTTCAACCGCTTCTTCCACAAGATGCTGGACGCCGGCATCTACTTCGCGCCCTCGGCATTCGAAGCCGGCTTCGTCTCGGCACAACACAGCGATGCCATTATCGAGGAAACCATCGCTGCGGCCGCCAAGGCGTTTGCAGAGCTGGGTTGAGCCGGGATGCTGGCGCAATGACAGACGGATCGCCCGTCGCGCGATTGGCGAAAGAGGCAATGAAAAAAAGGACGCCGCGGCGTCCTTTTTTTGAGCCCCTCGACCTGCGGTCGAGGGAACTTGCGGCGCTTAGACCGAGAACGACGAGCCGCAACCGCACGTGGTCGTGGCATTCGGGTTCTTGATGACAAATTGCGCGCCTTCCAGGTCGTCCTTGTAGTCGATCTCAGCGCCGACCAGATACTGGTAGCTCATCGAATCGATCAACAGCTGGACGCCGTTCTTGCTCATCGTGGTGTCGTCTTCGTTGACGATTTCATCGAAGGTGAAACCGTACTGGAAACCCGAGCAACCGCCACCCTGCACGAAAACGCGCAGCTTCAGGTCGGGATTGCCTTCTTCTTCGATCAGCTGGGCCACCTTGGCGGCGGCGCTGTCGCTGAAGTTGATCGGGGCGGGGATATCGGTGTGTTGCAGTTCGGCTACGGCATTCATTTCGGGCTCCTGCTGGGCTTGAGGCGGATCAATACACTAGATCGATAAAGCCATTATAAGCGCTTGCGGATTTTCATGCTTCCGACGATGCAGCCAGCTTGAGCACCGGAGTATCCACTGCCTGGTCATGGCTGAGCTTGCCGGAAACCAGCGCGCCGCCATGCATCTCCAGCGCCTTGTAGAAGACATTGCCGGTAATGCGAGCCTTGGGTTGCAGCTCCAGCAGTTCGGAGGAATGCACGTCGCCCACGATCTCGCCATTGACGATCAGATGCGCCGCGCGTACCTCGCCGACCACCTTGGCATGCTCGGAGATCACCAGCACGCTGGGCTCGCCGCTCTCGGCATTGATGTTGCCGTTGATATTGCCATCGATGCGCAGGCCGCCCCTGAAACCCACATCGCCCTTGATGGTGGTGGACATGCCGATCAGGCTGTCGATCGTGCTTTTGGTTTTGCGTGTAAACATGGAATCACCTCACAGATCTACCGACTGCTGGGCACGAACCTGGCCGCGGTCGAGAACACGAACGGCAACCGATTTGACGGTGGCCCCCTCGGGGATAGTCAGCAAGCCTTCGACCCGCTGGTAATACTTGAATGCGAGTCGGTAGCGCGCCTGGTCGGCGGCATTGCCTTCAGGAAAATTGAGTGTAGCATTTTTGCCGCCCTGCACAATATTGACACTAAGCTGTAGGTTTCCTGCAAACTGTTGCGTTCCCCCACCACCTTGCATCACCAGTACGCGGTAGCGCAGCTGGGTCGGCGCCGCCTGCTCGGCCTTGAAGCGCTGGATCGTGATGCCAGGTGCGCCCAGATTGGTCGGCAACAGACTGTCGAAGAAGGCCAGGTCTTCCTTCTGGCGGTTGTTTTCCGCTTCCAGGTTCTTCACCTGGGTCGCCAGCGTGGCCTGCGCGGTCTGCGCAATCTTCAGTTCATTCTGCGACGCATTGGAGGCAGATTGCAAGCGCTCGTTCTCCGCAGTCAGTTTCCTGACCTGCTCGCTAAGCTGCTCGATCTGCTCGCCGGCATCACCATGCAAGCCTGGCAGGTTGTTACGGCCGAGCTGGTAGGTCCAAACCGCCGCCAACGAACCCACGGCCAGCACCGCTGCCCACAGCAGGACCATCAGAGGCCATGGCAGGTGCCGCTTGATGGTCATCTTCGGCGCAGAAATCGTCATGCGCTGACGCCATAGGCGGTACTTCACGGCAGGACCGGGACCTGCTGCAGGCCAGTGGCTTCGTCCAGACCGAACATCAGGTTCATGCACTGGACCGCCTGGCCCGACGCGCCCTTGACCAGGTTGTCCTGGACCACCAGCACTACCACGGTGTCACCACCGTCCGGACGGTGCACGGCCAGACGCAGCATGTTGGAAGCGCGCGTGGTGCGGGTTTCGGGATGCGAACCGAAGGGCAGCACGTCGACGAAAGGCTCATCCTTGTAGGCAGTCTCGAACAGCGCCTGCAGGGCGGCGTTGTCGATTTCCTTGGTCAGGCGTGCATAGAGGGTGGAATGCATGCCGCGGATCATCGGTACCAGATGCGGCGTGAACAGCAGGCCGACCTTGTCGCTGGTCAGGTGCGACAGGCGCTCGATGGTTTCCGGGGAGTGACGGTGACCGGACACGCCGTAGGCCTTGAAGTTGTCGGAGGCTTCCGAGAACAGCAGGCTCAGCTCGGCCTTGCGACCGGCGCCGGAGACACCGGACTTGCAGTCGGCGATCAGGTGCGAGGCATCGATCACACCCGCCTTCAACAACGGCGCGAAGCCCAGTTGCATGGTGGTCGGATAGCAGCCCGGATTACCCACTACGCGAGCCTTGCGGATGGCTTCGCGGTTCAGTTCAGGCAGGCCGTAGGCGGCTTCCTTCAGCAGGTCGGTGCAGCTGTGCGGCAGCTTGTACCATTTCTCGAAGGCAGCCACGTCCTGCATGCGGAAGTCAGCGGCCAGGTCGATCACCTTGACACCAGCAGCCACCAGTTCAGGCGCCTGGGCCATGGCCACGCCGTGCGGGGTGGCGAAGAAGACGACGTCGCAGTCGGTCAGCTTGGCCTTGTCAGGTGAAGAAAACGCCACATCCACACGGCCACGCAGGGACGGATACATCTCGGCCACGGGCATCCCGTCTTCCTTGCGCGACGTCACTGCCTGCACCTTTGCCTGCGGGTGAGTGGCGAAAATACGCAGCAATTCGACGCCGGTATAACCGGTTCCGCCAACGATACCTACCTTGATCATGTCTGGTCCTTGCGAAAAAAGGCGAAGAAACATCGCCGTGGCGAGCGAGCGCCGGACGCACGTGCAACACGCGCTGGAAAGCTTTTCATTTTATCAGGAGAATATTTCCCGCTGATTTCCCGTCAGGAAGTTATTTCGTGAAACAAGGGCTTTTCCTGCCGGCCAGGCAGCTCAAATCGCCAACGATGGGCCACGCACTTCCACTCAAAAGCTCTGCAATGGCCGGCGAACAAAAAGCAAAAAGCCGTCGGCACGCATGCCGACGGCTTTTTGTGATGCAAGAAACGATTAACGCTTCGAGAATTGCTTTGCGCGACGTGCCTTGCGCAGACCAACCTTCTTACGTTCG
>Ga0308159_1003333_pt1 | contig 16394 bp, 17 predicted proteins | sample PhyCR1_FD_201040 | JGI IMG/M metagenome (GOLD analysis project Ga0308159, IMG submission 201040) | Phyllosphere microbial communities from UC Gill Tract Community Farm, Albany, California, United States - DLSLC.R1 | ecosystem: Host-associated > Plants > Phyllosphere > Unclassified | place: USA... | reverse complement strand
CTGCTGGCAGCAATGTAGCCAGCAGCACGATCATTAATGCACTGATCCCGGCCGTTCATTCACTGAAAGGCCAGCTTGATGGTTCAACCAGCGGCTGGCAGGCGCAGCAAGAAGCCGCAAAAAACGCTGCTGCTGAGTTGGCAACAGTCGCACAGGCACAGATAGCTGCGGCTCAGGCAGAAAAACAGGCCGCTATCAACCAGGCCGCCATCGCGGAAAAAACGATTGTGGCTGCGCAGGCGCAGCGCGATCAGGCTATCGCGTTGGATGAGTATTACGCCAAACAAACAGAAGTTAACAAGCTCTATGGTCTCAGCGTCAGTTATCAGGATGAACACCTGAAAAACGAACGTGCGATCATCGAGGCAAACCGTCTTGAAGCGAGCGGGCTGGATAAGCTGAAAGCGGCAAAAGCGTCTGCGATTGCTGCGGATCTGGCTGAAACGGAAGGCAAGGCGGCTTTGGTTGGCGCAACGGAGGCAGCGGCGGCGGCAAATACCCAACTTTCCATTACGCAGCGTATTGCCGCCACCAGCAGCCGGGCGCTTAGCAGTGCGATGGGTTTACTGGGTGGTCCTGTCGGTATCGGCCTGAGCGTGCTGGCCGCCGGTGGTACATATCTCTACAGTGAATTTAAAAAGGCCGAGGAGCAGACCAAGAAGCTTACAGCCGCAGTGCTTGATCTGAATACCTCGTCACTTGTCTCCGCGACGGATCTGGAAAAGCTGAACAGTCGGCTGGGAGACACTGAAACCTCTGTCGATGCAGTTACCTCAGCGGCGAAAGCTGGGTTCAGCAGCCAACTACTAACAGACGTAGCGACTTTGGCAAATGCATACGCGCAGGCTGGTGGTAACGCGCAGGATTTGGTTAATTCCCTGACGTCTCTACGTGGCGATCCAGTTGCCGCGATGGAGAAACTTACTGCCTCTGGTGTTGCTTTGAGTGCTTCAGTTATCAGCCAGGTACTGGCGCTGAATCAGCGTGGTGAAGCCGCGCAGGCCAGCCAGCTTCTGATTGAAGCAGCAATGCAGTCTGAAAAAGCCCGGCTTTCAGAGTTGGGCGTTGAGGTCGATAAGACTTCGGATTCAGTGAATAATCTTGGTCAGATGTGGCTGGCTATGGCGAACCCTGCTGGAGTTGCCATTGATGATGTGGTTGGTAAAGCAAAGGCAGCTCAGAGAAATCTTGCTGCGCTTGCCGGCACGTTGCAATCAGATATTCAAAATGCCATCGCTTCCGCCCAAAATGCTCGAATTAAAAACTCTGCCGGGCTTAAAAGTTATCTGGATGCAGGAACAACCGCCGCAGAAAAGCGCACAGCGGCTATCAAAAAACTTAACGAAAGCCTCTATGCGCCTGGTTCGTCGGATTATCAGCGGATCCTGAAAGGGATTAATGATGAATACGATAACGCAACCAAAAAGCGAAAAACCGGAGGTGGCGGAGAAAGTGAAGGCCAGCGAGCCTTGGAACAGGCCCAGCAGCGTACCGCCGTTTTGCTGGAGCAGGCGCAGACAACAGACGCACTTACCGAATCTGAACGGCAGTTGGTCGCTTTTGACCAAAAAATTGCCGGGCTTAAAGGTCAAAACCTGAATGCCAGCCAGCAGAGCCTGGTCAACATGCAGGGGCAGATCCGCGCGCAAATACAGTCGAATGCCCAGTTGGAGAAAGAGGCGGCGCTGCGTAAGGTTTCGCAGAAGTATCAGGAAGAAAGTCGTAAATGGACGGAAGAAGCGGATGCCATGCAGCGCGAAGCCGCGATTAATCTCGGTAAATACAGCCAGTCTGACAGCGAATCTGCAGATGCTGATGCGCGGAACGCCATCATTAACCGGTTTAACCAACGACGGATCGCACTGGAAAAAGATTTCACTGATAAATCGTCTACGGAATATCAGGCTCGACTGGCAGATCTGGAGAATGCCAAACAGCGAGAACTGCAGATCACCGAGCAAACCAACCAGGACAAACTCACCGCTGAGCAGGATTACAGCGCGGGTTTTCGCCGCGGTACGCTCAACTGGATTGACAGTGCCCGGGATGCAAACAGCCAGATGGCAAGCTTCTCCTCGGGGCTTTTTGATAGCATGACCGATTCTCTGGCGACTTTTGCCACGACAGGGAAATTCAGTTTTAAATCATTTACTACATCTGTTCTTTCCGATTTGGCAAAAATCGCTGCGCGGATCGCTATGTCCAGCGCACTAGAGGGCATCTTTGGGGCAGCAACGAGCCTGTTTGGTTCCGGCGCAGCGGCTTCTGGAGCTGGCACAGCAGCGAGTGGTTTTTCAACCGGTGCCTATAGCAATCTTTCATTGAATGCGAAGGGCGGCGTTTATAACTCACCGAGTCTGAGTGCATACAGTAACGGCATCGTAAGTTCGCCGACCATGTTCGCTTTTGCGAAGGGGGCCGGATTGATGGGCGAAGCGGGGCCGGAAGCTATCATGCCGCTAACGCGGGGATCTGATGGTTCGCTAGGGGTGCGCGCGGTCGGTGGGAGTTCTGCGGGCACGACCACCTCTGCTGCACCTCAGGTGTATATCACCATCGACAGCAGCGGCGATTCTTCATCGCAATCCACTTCTGGCTGGGAACAGTTCGGTTCGCAGATCGCTAACTACGTTAACCAACTTTATCAGCAGAATAAGTCAAAGGATTTACGCCCAGGTGGCGATATCTGGAATGCTATAAAAAGCAGGTGATAAATGGCTATTGAAACATTCACATGGTATCCGCGGGTGAACGCTGAGGCGGATGTAAAACACCGCGTAAGAAAGGCCAGTTTTGGCGATGGCTATACACAGGTCGCGGGGGATGGGATTAATCCGCGCACACAAGAATGGAATCTGAGTTTCATCGGCACAGAGGAATACATTCAGCCAATTCTGGACTTTCTCGATCGTATGGGCGGGACTAAATCATTTCTTTGGAAGCCACCACTCAATCCGTTGGGTTTTTGGCGTTGTTATGAATATAAAGCGGTCCCGATGGGAGGAGATAACTACACACTCACAGCCACTTTTGAGCAGGCATTCAAACCATGATAAACAGTGATTATCAGAAATTAGAGCCGGGGGACACTGTCCGCCTGTTTGAAGTGGACGGCACCGCTTTTGGCACGGGCGAAGTGCTTCGGTTTCACAATTACAATCTGGCATACACCGAGGCAGCAATCGTGGCCGCCGGTGGCGATGAATCGAAACTGCCAGCGAAATCCATCTGGTGGCAGGGTAACGAATATTCAGCCTGGCCGGTTCAGATAGAAGGTATTGAGGCTTCAACAAGCGGCAGCGGCGCACAGCCGAAACTGACTGTGGCCAATCTTGATGGGTCGATCACCGCATTGTGCCTAGCTTACGATGACATGCTTCAGGCTGTGGTGACGATTCACGATACGCTGGCGCAATATCTCGACGCCCGAAACTTTGCGGGCGGGAATGCCACGGCGGACGCCACGCAGGAAAAGTTGCAGGTTTTCTACGTCGACAGCAAGAGCATGGAAACCAACATCTCTGTTGAGTTCACGCTGAGCAGCCCGATGGATTTGCAGGGATTGATGATCCCGACGCGGCAACTTCATTCTCTTTGCACCTGGTGCATTCGTGGAAAATACCGTTCAGGGGATGGATGTGATTACGCCGGTACCAACTATTTCGATAAGCATGGTAATCCGGTTAGCGATCCCTCGCTCGACGTATGCAACGGCACGCTGAACTCTGGTTGCAAGCCCCGCTTCGGGGCAAACAACGAATTGCCGTTCGGCGGCTTCCCGGGCACCTCTCTGATTAAGAGCTGAATATGCGAGATAAAACCCTGCAGGCTATTTTTGAACATGCCCGGCAGAGCTACCCGTACGAATGCTGTGGCGTGGTTGCACAGAAAAGCCGGGTAGAACGTTACTTTCCATGTGCAAATCTGGCAGCCAACCCTACAGAAGATTTTCATCTTGATCCTGTGGGATACGCTGATGCTGAGGATTGGGGAACAGTTATTTCTATCGTTCACAGCCATCCTGATGCAACGACGCAGCCCAGCGAACTGGATAAGGTGCAGTGCGATGCAACCGAATTACCCTGGCACATTGTGAGCTGGCCGGAAGGAGATTTTCGTACCATCCAGCCGCGCGGTGAACTCCCTTTGCTCGAGCGACCGTTTGTACTCGGGCATTCGGATTGTTGGGGGTTAGTCATGAGCTATTACCGGCAAACGCACGGCATCGAACTGACCGATTACCGCGTGGATTATCCGTGGTGGGAAGATGACTATCCGGATAACTTTTATCAGGACTGCTGGCATGAATGCGGATTCCGCGAATTCAGTGGACCACCAATGCCGGGCGATATGGTGATCATGCAAGTTCAGTCCAATAAGTGGAATCACGCCGGGATCCTGCTGGAAGGCAACATGCTACTGCACCACATGTACGGCATGCTCAGTAACCGAGTGCCTTACGGCGGATACTGGCAGGAAAGGACAATGAAAATTGTCCGGTATAAAGATATCAGATAGCCCAATCAGGTGGTTTTTTTGTCTTCTGGTATTAGATTTTTAATTTCATCCAGACCAGAAGATATGTGCGCATAGGCTTTGCGTAGTTTCATTAGTGCTATTTCAGATCTTCCGGCACCGGTCATGGCGAAAGAAGAACTCATTTCATCCTGGAGCGCTTTGAGTTTTTGCAGAACAATTGAGTGCTCTTCTTTTAAAGCTGCGAGTTCGTGAGAATCTTTCATATAGCCAATAAGCTTTGTATCTAACTCGTCAAAATCGACGCAAAAATACCTTTCGAAATCAACCGTAGTCTTTAAACGCTGAACTAACTCACCGTTTAAACTTCGCTCATTTTTACTGGCCTCTGCCTCCAAAATGGCTCTCAAATCATCTGGAAGTCTTAACGGGTATGAGGGATTTCTAGACATCGTGATTCCTTATGATTCTTTTTGACGATTGTATTTTCATGACTTCACATTGACAACTGAATCTATTGGAATCACAATCTATAAATCAGCCAACCACTACAACATGATTAAGGAATCCAAATGATTCACAAACAAAAGACGCAAATCAATCCTCACCCAGTCAGGATGCCTGATGACCTAAAGGCGTGGCTCTCCGAGCAAGCTAAGTCAGCAAAGCGATCATTAAACGGTGAGATTGTGAAGATTTTGACAGAGAGAATGAACCGCTCTATTGGAAGGGCAAAGAATGCGTAGCCATAACGGCGAAGCCCCAACTGCGCAAACAGTTGAGGCCTCTGATTTGTCAGTAACCCTATGCAAGGAAACCAACATGAAAAGTATAGCTAATACCCAGCTTCAGTTCCACAACACAAACTTCGCATATATGGAAATGGCCGGGCAAAAATGGCTTACAGCAACTGAGGTTGGTCAGGCGCTGGAATATGCAGATGACAAGGCTATTCAGCGCATCTTTAACCGCCATTCGGATGAATTTACTCAGCAAATGACAGGGGTGGTCAAATTGACCACCCCTGGTGGAATGCAAGATGTTCGGATGTTTTCTTTGCGCGGTGCCCACCTGATCGCCATGTTCGCGCGAACACCGAAGGCAAAAGAATTTCGCCGCTGGGTACTGGATATCTTGGATCAAGAATGTGGGCAATCACCTGTTGCTAGGCAGTTCACAGATGATGAGCTTTGCGATCTTGCGTGGGTGTGGAAAGCCGGAACGGTGATGCTAGAAGCCTGCAGTGAGGTTCATCCATTGCTCGAAGTCGCAGGGCATCGATTGGCCTCACATTATTGTTCCATTGGGCAGGAATATGGACGCACTCTGAAGCGGGGACAGGAAATTTTAAGTCGGGAGACAAAGCATATTGAAGTCAGATCTATTCAAACATGGGTAGATGAAAATTGGCGAAGAGTTTTACCGCATTTAAGAAATGAAGGGATCCACTGATGGGCGCATGGGATGACGCAAAAAGAAAAACCGCCAGTTACAGCTGGCGGCTTACATCAACTAAACGACAAGGTATCAATTAATGCTTACAAATAATTTATCAGTACCAGGATCTGTTGTCACGAACAAAACTATCGACTCACAATCTTTGCTTGAGATGGTTAATGCCGCCCGCAAACAGTGCGGGGAAAGTGCAGTACGCAATAATGTTTTTATCGACCGCATAAAGGATGAACTCGAAGGGGAGGGTTACAAAACTTTTGTAGCCCCTATGGACAAGGCAAAGGGGGGAGCTGACCAAACCGTCATTGAAATGACTGTTAAACAGGCTCTGCGTGTAGCCGCCCGTGAGTCCAAAGCTGTTCGCCGTTCACTGGTAGATAAACTTGAAGACATGCAGGCTATCCAAATTCCACTTCAAAGTAATTCGGGTTTGCCAGAATATCGGCGCGCTAAAGCGCAACAGTTACAGGCTCAGGCCCTAGAGAAAAATATCGCTTCTGCTCGTGAATTGATGAATATGCTGCCTAAGCTCGGAGTTTCAGCGAATCAGGTTATAGTTGCAAAATTGGTCAACCCTGTTCTTGGGCATGATGTTGTTCCTCTGCCGCTACTTGAGAAGCACTTTTATATGGCTGGAGAGGTAGCAAAGGAATTGGGTGTCACTGCCAATAAGATCGGACGGCTGGCAAATAAACATGGATTGAAAACGGAGCAGTACGGGGAGTTTTTTCTGGATAAGTCCCAGTACTCAGATAAGCAGGTCGAAGCGTTCCGGTATAACTCCGAGGGGATTGCAGCGCTTCGTCATCTGATCCGAGGCAATGAAGTAGCATAAAAAGTATTCTTTATTGTGATACCTAAAACCCACTTAACTGTGGGTTTTAGCGTTGCTTTGCCTCATCCATCTGATAACATTTAATGACATTTACTTGCGGAGATAAGGATATGAGTTTTGCAAGCCAGTCTACTCAGCAACAATTTCCATACAATGCTGATTTGGTGTTTGACGTTTTGGAAAGAGCTATTGAAAACGCGGATATGTCGGTTAAGAAGATTGACAAAAATCTGAGGAGGGCAACCATAAGTGTGGGTATGTCGTTATTTTCATGGGGAGAAACAGTATCTATTTCAGTTAATAAAATTGATGACGAATCCTGTGTTGTTGCAATGGACTCATCGCTAAAATTTGGTGCTAATGTCACCGGGGCTCATAAACATCAAAAAAATTTCGACAAAATTATTTATTCATTGAGTGATCTCCTCAGTGAAATGTACCCCAAGCCAAAAGCTAATTAACAATGTTGCGTGGCGGCTCAAGCGGTAGAGTTGTAGTTCGTTATTACAATTTTTTTGATGACATTTTTTCAAAATAGCCCATAGGGATGATGATGAAAAAAATACTCATAGCAGTGCTGGCATTTAGTTTGGTTGGATGTATGACAAGTTCATTGGAATCACAAAAACCAATATTCTCAGCTCACAGTAACAAAAATGCAGAAGCTATAAATCGTTGTCTTGCGCCGAAGTGGGTTGAGTTGAAGGCTTCAAGCACAAGTATACCAACGGAGACAGGTTATAAAATTACTGCATCAGACGACATATTCGGTGCGCTGGCTGTAACTAATATTGTTAGCGCAGATGCTGGAGGAAGTAATGTTTCCGTGTATGCAGTGTCAAAGGGTTGGAATGACCACTGGGGTTCTGCCGCAAGATCATGCATGTAAAGTATTACTAAATAAGTAAACCACCCATTTGGGTGGTTTTTTTTGGAGTTTTTATGGCTCAAACAATGCAGGAAAAAATGACGGTAATAGAACTGTCAGGATCTTTGGCAAAGCAATTTAGTAAAACACACAAGAGATTAGTGCGCACTAAGGCAGAGGCTATTCATGCTTTATGCAAAACAATAAATAATTTTGAACGATATCTTAATAATAGTAAGTTGAGAGGGCTTACTTTTGCTGTGTTCGTCGGAAAAAAGAATGTTGGAATTGATGAGTTGGGATACCCGGTTACAGATGATGTTATTAAAATTGTCCCTGTAATTATAGGCAGCAAGCAAGCAGGGGTATTGCAGACTATAATCGGCGCGGTATTAGTAGTTGTTGGCGTCGTTATAGGTGTGATGTCATCAGGGACTTTGTCTGCTGTAGGCTTCGGGATGGCAAAACTTGGAGCAGCAATGGCCCTTGGCGGCGTCATTCAAATGCTATCCCCGCAGACCGCCGGTCTCTCCAGTAAGCAGGATGCCGATAACCAGGCTTCCTATGCCTTCGGCGGTGTTACGAATACGGCCGCTCAGGGATACCCTGTTCCGCTTCTTTACGGAAAACGCCGGATCGGCGGCGCGATTATTTCCGCCGGTATTTATGTAGAAGACCAGCAATAACCTCATCCCCCAATCCTTACCTCTAAGGTCGCTTCGGCGGCCTTTTTTTATGGGCGCAATATGGCAACCGCAACCAAAATAAAAGGCCGCAAAGGCGGCAGTTCTTCATCTCGTACGCCTGTAGAACAGCAAGATGATCTTCAATCCATCGCGAAGGCAAAACTGCTTATTGCTTTGGGCGAAGGGGAATTTGGCGGCGGCCTGACTGGGCAATCAATTTATCTGGATGGAACGCCGCTGCTTAACAGTGACGGTTCAAGCAATTTCAGCGGGGTGGCGTGGGAGTTCCGCGCCGGGACGCAGGCTCAATCCTATATTCAGGGATTGCCGGGTACTGAGAACGAAATTAGCGTGGGCACTGAGGTTAAAAGTGCCGTTGCCTGGACGCATACTTTCACTAATACCCAGCTTTCCGCTATTCGTCTGCGCCTGAAATGGCCGTCACTCTTCAAGCAAGAAGACGATGGGGATCTGGTTGGGTATTCGATCAATTACACCATCGAATTGCAAACCGACGGCGGAGCATTTCAGACGGTAATCAACACAGCGGTTACTGGCAAAACCACGTCAGGATACGAGCGCAGCCATCGCATTGACCTCCCACCGGCGGGCACCACCTGGACAATTCGTCTGCGGAAGATTACGGCAGATGCGAACAGTGCAAAGATTGGCGATGCAATGGCTATCCAGAGCTACACGGAAGTCATTGATGCAAAACTGAGGTATCCGAATACCGCGCTGCTGTATATCGAATTTGATTCCAGTCAGTTCAATGGCTCCATTCCGCAGATTTCCTGTGATCCGCAGGGACGCGTCATTCGCGTGCCTGATACTTACGACCCCGTAACACGCACGTACAGCGGTACATGGACCGGTGCTTTCAAATGGGCATGGTCAGATAACCCAGCGTGGGTTTTCTATGACCTTGTGATCACTGACCGCTTTGGGTTGGGTAACCGTCTCACCGCGGCGAACATCGACAAATGGGAACTTTACCAGGTCGCACAATATTGCGATCAGATGGTTCCAGACGGTAAAGGCGGCAGCGGCACAGAGCCGCGTTATATCTGCAATGTTTACGTGCAAAGCAGAAACGATGCCTATACGGTTTTGAGAGACTTTGCGGCGATCTTCCGTGGTATGACGTACTGGGGCGGGAATCAGATTGTTGCACTGGCCGACATGCCGCGCGATATCGATTACAGCTATACGCGCGCGAACGTTATCGACGGCCAGTTCAGCTACTCAAGCAGCACCACCAAGACCCGATACACGACGGCCCTTGTGTCATGGTCTGATCCGGACAATGCCTACGCTGACGCAATGGAACCCGTTTTTGAACAAGATCTGGTTACTCGTTACGGATTTAACCAGTTAGAACTGACGGCTATTGGCTGCACGCGCCAATCAGAGGCTAACAGGAAAGGGCGCTGGGGGATCCTGACCAATAACAAAGACAGGGTGGTAACTTTCGCTGTCGGTCTGGATATCCCTCAGCCGGGTTACATCATTGCGGTTGCCGATGAAATGCTGTCGGGTAAAGTTATGGGCGGTCGCATAAGTTCGGTGAACGGCAGAGCCATAACGCTGGACCGCGCGCCGGATGCTGTCGCCGGCGGCCGGCTTATTTTAAACCTTCCCTCAGGTGCAGCTCAGTCACGCACAATTCAGTCGGTGTCGGGGAAGGTTGTCACTGTCACCACGGCTTACAGTGAAACCCCAGAGTCGGAAAGTGTTTGGGTGGTTGAATCAGACGAGCTGTACGCGCAGCAATACCGCGTGCTCAGCGTGGCTGACAACAACGACAATACCTTCACTATTTCTGCGGCGTATCACGACCCGGATAAATATGCGCGAATTGATACCGGCGCGATTATTGACGAACGTCCGATCAGCGTTATTCCACCTGGAAGCCAGTCGGCACCGGCCAACATTCAGATCGGGTCCTATTCCGTTGTAAATCAGGGGATAAGCGTTCAAACCATGCGGGTCACGTGGGATACAACGGCAAACGCTATTGCTTACGAGGCACAGTGGCGTCGTAACGACGGGAACTGGGTAAACGTACCGCGCAGCTCAACCACTTCGTTTGAAGTGCCAGGCATTTACGCTGGCGGCTATCTTGTGCGTGTGCGTGCGATCAACGCTGCGGAAATATCAAGCGGGTGGGGTTATTCCGTAGAAGTGACTCTGACCGGCAAAGAAGGTAACCCGCCGAAACCGGTAGGTTTCACGGCCACTGGCATCAACTGGGGTATTCAACTGAACTGGGGCTTCCCGGAAAACACTTCGGACACGCTGAAAACAGAGATTCAGTACACGCCTAATTCTGATCAGTCTAACCCGTTGTTGCTGTCTGATGTCCCCTATCCGCAGGCAATTTATACGCAGCTGGGATTAAGGGCAGGTCAGGTTTTCTGGTATCGCGCGCAGCTGGTGGATAAAACTGGGAATGAGTCAGGATATACCGACTGGATCAGAGGGATGGTGAACGATAATGCCGATGATTATCTGGGCGATATCGCTGATGACTTCCTGAACTCAGCCGACGGTGACCGACTGACGAGTGACATTGAAACCAACATAGATGCCATTCTGCAAAATGCTCTGAACCTCAACTCAACCGTTGATCACCAGTTCGCCCAGAACGGTGAGGTGCGCGCTGATATTTTAACGGTGAAAACGACTATCGCTGATGTCGATCAGGCGATGGCGGATCTGACGACTCAGGTGCAGGCGCAGATTGGTGACGTGACTGCGGCGCTCGAGGACAAACTAACGGCCGTGGTTGATGCCAGTGGTGCTTCAGCTATTTACACCCTGAAAACAGGCGTGCGGATCGGTGGCGTCATGTACAACGCCGGTATGTCGATTGCCGTGCTGGCGCAGGCTGGTCAGCCGGTGGTGACGCGTGTTGGCTTTAATGCGAATCAGTTTGTGCTGATGTCAGGTTCTGGGGATACGCAGTATTCACCCTTCGCCGTGATTAACGGGCAGGTGTTTATCAGCGATGCCTTTATCCAGGACGGGACGATTACCAATGCGAAGATCGGTAACTTCATACAGTCGAATAACTTTGACGGTTCAACGCAGGGCTGGCAATTAAGTAAATCCGGTACGTTTATCAACCTTGGGAATGCTGGCGGGGCTGGTGCAATGAAACAGACGAATACCACGATCAGCACCAAGGATGATAACGGAGTGCTTCGCGTGCAAGTCGGTCTAATTACGGGGGTTTGGTAATGGCTAACTGGGGGATTCAGACGTGGGATGCAAACGGGAATCCTAATAACACCGGTATCGTGCAAGTATTAGTTGTTGCAACGGTGTATTTGAATGCCGGACAAGTTTCCGGCACGTATTCCTATACCGTGCCAACAGGATTCAAAGTTGCCGCAATTCAGTCACCAATAACTGGTGATGCATATTCCGGGTCACGCCGGAAAATTACGGGGTCAGGCGGAACGATATCTATCAGTGATGCGAATGGCGACTACTCTGCTGGGACATATACCGCTGATGAATGTTGGTTAATTATTTATTTGGTGAAAGCATAATGGCAACTTGGGGCGCACTATTTACCGATCAGTATGGGAATCCGTGGGCAACGCCAGACACAACGCCGATGTGTCTTGTTCAGAAAATAGTTTTAAACCCTTCTGCGGGCGGTTCATACACCCTTCCTGTAAATTCATCGTCACCTTTCATTATCGGCTGTCATGCCACAGTAGGTAATGTTCTTTTCTATATCAGGAAGGTCGATTCCACTTATACCCTGAATTATAAGATAGCGGGGACGGGCGGCAGTCCTGGAACTGTCACCATTTACATTTTTGGATACGTCATACCGCAACCGCTGCCTAAATGGGGAGTTGCCATCTGGAATGCTGCGGGGCAGTGCATTTTGACCAATGAAACTAAGGTGATGAATCCACCGGTTGGGTACGGGACAATAGGCTCCACAACCGACATCGGGTATTTGGTTGATAAAACTGTCAGTGGAAAATGGGCCGTGTTGCCCAGAGTGGTGGGTGTTGTGGTGGGCGTTATGGGCACCACCCAGCCACGCCCTTGGTCTTCTCCCATTGATACTTCAGCATACTACGACGGTTCTTCTACTCGCATCAGAGCCGGTCAGCGCGATGCGCCTGGTGAAGAGTTACATAATGTCGGCTATTCAAACTCGCGCGATCAGATATTCGCGATTGATGTTTCACGTTATTAATCAATAAATAACGAGAACGATCGTTTTAAACGATCAATATCAATATATTGATCTATATAACCAATTATCCCCGCTCAATATTCATTGTTAATGTCTTTTTATCTACGCTGATAGGGACATAAACATGAAGAATATTTTAATGGTTCTTGCCATTGCTTTGATGGTTTCCGGTTGTTCAGGAATGCTTGAAAAGCAGAAGCCCGTTTGTGCAGGCGTTGCGCTTGTCGCAGGGCAGGAAACCAGTGTGCAGATTTATGGCGTTCGTAAGGTAGCCAGCCAAACCCAGTACAAAGCAGGTGACCCATTCGGCTGGCGCTGGGTAAGTAAGACGAATTTCATCAGCACAACGTGCGATAAATAACCCCACTATTTCAGATAAACCCGCTTCGGCGGGTTTTTTTATGCCCGGAGAAAAGCATGTCAGCAGGCACAATCGCATTAACCAATAATTCAGCAAACGTGACCGGTACCGGTACCGCCTTTACCACGGATTTAAAGGCGGGTGATTTCGTGATCGTTATTGTCGGCGGCGTGACGTACACGCTGGGTGTCAAAGCAATAACCTCAGCTACTGCATTAACTCTGGTTACTGCTTATGGTGGACCGACCGCAACGGGTAATGCATGGACTGCGGTACCGAATGCGACACTGGTTGGCATTACTTCTCAGGTCGCCGCCGATGTTGCAAAAGCTATCCGCGGGTTGAATCTTGACAAAGCTAACTGGCAACAGGTGTTTAGTGGTACCGGCACAATCACGGTTACCCTGCCTGACGGCTCAACTTACACCGGACCTGCCTGGAATAGCATCACAACGTCGATTGGGACGAAAGCAGCAAAAGGCGCGAACACTGATATTACTTCACTTGCCGGTTTGACTACTGCATTGAGCATTGCTCAGGGCGGGACTGGTGCAAAAACGGCCGCAGCAGCATGCACGGCATTGGGGGCAGCACCAACTTCAGCGCCAGTGTTTAGCGGAACTGTTGACATTGAGGGAACGCAATTAAATCTTAGAGCCTCTGCATCGTCTGGTGGCTGGCCGTTCTTCATCACGTTCATGGCGGGGCAGGGTAACAATCTTCCCTATTCACGAGTCTATGGCGAAAACTCGGGCGATATAACTATTGCTACAGGGGTTCAATCCGGTATTAAATATTTCCAACACACGGCAAGCGGTGACTTAATCGTGTCCCGTAATATTCAATGTGTGTCCCTGACGCAAACGTCTGACCGTGACAAGAAAGACTTCATCACGCCGATCTCCAATGCGCTGGATAAAATTAACGCCATCGACGGAGTTACCTTTGTATGGAAAGCCGACGGCACACCATCAGCGGGTGTGATAGCTCAGGATTTGATGAAAGTGTTGCCGGAAGCCATTGGTTCGACTTTCGATGAAAACGATGAGTACGTCACCGAAGAACAGCAGGTAGAAAAGGAAATTGTAGGCGAGGATGGCAAAACTACCATCGAGACTGCAACTGTAAGTATGCCCAAACTGATCCGCAAGCGTGACGAATCGAAACGTTCATACACTGTGGAATACAACGGTGTTATTGCACTCGCCGTACAGGCCATTAAAGAACTGTCTAAAGAAGTGAGTGAACTGAAAGCCCTCATGGGTTCTGACAAACTTGCGGCGATATCGAAAGAGGAATCCACCTCATAACTTTTTCTCTATGCCGAATAGTTACACCAATTTGCCCTATTTCAAGTCATCCTATGCTAGGCTCACGAAAACTATTTCGAGGTGCTTATGCTTACAGATGAAGAATATTCACAAATACGGCAGGAAATTGGTGAGGCAGTTATAACGGTACTTGAGGAAGGTAAGATAGTAAGCGTTGAAACAATCATTACTCAGTTGGAGCAAAAGCACCAAAAGGTAGTTCATCTGCACCACAAGGATAGATTTTGGAAAGCTATTGACCTGCTAATAGGTAAATCTTAAAGAAAGCTTAGCGGGGAAGGTTAGTGGATCTGGATAAAAATTTAGTCCGGAACAATCTAAAAACTCTATCGTAAACAAAATATTAGGAGTTTAATTTGCATTTAGAAACATAATGTAAAAAAAATTACAATCTTCTGACATTTCTTTGCAGTGTATTTAGGAGTACTCTTAATTCACATACTGCTTTGGAGTTGTTGAAAGTGAAAAAAAGGAACGCAGCTTTGTATGGATTGCCACTGTTGTTAGTGGGTGGCATTGCCTTCGCTAGCTATAGCGGTGGGAATAACCCGGTCTATGTTCAAGAAGCTATTACAGCTGTGAGTAGCAAAATGTCGTATAGTTACGGCCCTACCAACTGTAAAGCCATTGAGAAAGATGCATCTCATTGGGATATGACCTGCAGCTCTTCCATTACCCCTTCAGCATTAACGTTTACCATCCAATCGGCCGACAAAGCTCCCTACGATTTGGCGACTTCGTTTTACCTGATTGCTAGCAATGACCCGGCTAGAAAGGCATCTGATGAAGGTTTGCTTCGATATTTGATGATTAACGACGGTTCAAAAATTTAGTCGACTGTATGCTTTAAAATAACCCGCTTCGGCGGGCTTTTTTTTCGCTCAATAATCATCATTCGTATCATCGGCACCCGATTTCATAACCCACCAAATCAGCCCAGCAACAATCGCCAGAACGATGAGTATAAGCAGTATGATTTTCACAATGTTCGTAGTCCTCAGAAATTTATGCAATCTTCCGCTGAATACCCTTAGGACTCCAATGGTAATTACCGATCGAAACGCAATTATTGATCGTTATTACCGATCGAAAAACCAATCGTTCTTTATTTTCTATCTGTGCCATATAGTTATTGTGGTTGGAGTTTGAATAACAACCTTCATGAGTTCCGGCTTAGGTAACCTACAAGGGTGTTCACTCAGGTACAGTAAAAAAGCCCTCGCGAAGAGGGCCAGTGAATCATCACAAAAATTTAGTTCGGAACAGGAGTGTTACTCCTTTGTTAACAATAGTTGATAAATAAAATTTTGGTTAAGTAACATTAGTTTTGTAGTTAAAAAAAAGCCCGCGTTAACGGCGGGCAAATATCAAGGTTATCAACATTACTTAGTACTGGTAGGTAGTCACTCCAACCATTTTCAATTTTAGTCCAGGGCGAAGAAAAAGCTATCTATGGGTAAAAAAGAACCCACGTATAAGGTGGGTTATCAGAAGATAGGCATGCATAGCCTTGGCAGGCTTGCTGTTCTACGTCAGCTGATATGAGAATAGTGCAGGGCGGTGATTTTGCCAGATTACAGGCACAAAAAACCCGGCTCGGTGGCCGGTTGCTGTCATGACGGAGAAAATATAATTTTGGTTTTTTTATGGCGTCAATATTGGCCTCAAATTTCATGAACCAAGCTGATACCAGTCCTCCGCGCTTTCCCACGTATTCTGCAGCATCACGTCGATCACTTCTTTATCCCGCGCCGTACCTCCCATCACAGAAAGCCCATCGCTATGAACACGCCGAACTGCGAACGTCGCGCCCGTGTAATGATCATCAAGCCTTTTCTGGAATTCTTCTTTCAATGCCTCGACGGCACCGGCGCTTTTTATTGCTTTGCAGATCAGCCCTCTAAGAATTTACCCGCAGTCTACCCTTCACAATCACAAGATCACGTGATTATACTGTATGCATAAACAGTATTTTGTGAGGTTGTTATATGAACATCTTTTACCCAATACCAGACCCATTGAAGCTTCTAATACCTTTCTTCCAAGACAAAGTGCAGGCAGGTTTCCCCTCACCAGCACAGGACTACATTGAGAAAGGTATTGATTTAAATGAGCTTTGTGTAAATCATCCCGCAGCTACATACTTCGTGATGGCGA
>Ga0308159_1003331_pt1 | contig 16401 bp, 9 predicted proteins | sample PhyCR1_FD_201040 | JGI IMG/M metagenome (GOLD analysis project Ga0308159, IMG submission 201040) | Phyllosphere microbial communities from UC Gill Tract Community Farm, Albany, California, United States - DLSLC.R1 | ecosystem: Host-associated > Plants > Phyllosphere > Unclassified | place: USA... | reverse complement strand
CTAAACAATCAGATTATAAGCACTGCTTATCAGTCTAATCTATCTAATCCATTTTTAAAGTGGGAAACGGTGGTGCAGCGTAATGTGGGTTTGGATTTAGGTTTATTTAAGCAACGAATAACCCTTACAACAGATATTTACGATAACCGGTCAAAAGATCTATTATACAATACCCGGATTCCGGCCAGTTCTGGATTTACTACTCAGCTCCAGAATATTGGTGAAACCTCCAGCAAGGGAATCGAATTTACGGTGAACACGGTGAATATCCGGAATGCCGCTTTTCAGTGGAATACCAATTTCAACATTGCATTCAGCAGAACAAAAGTTTTAAAATTGAGTAATGAAGAAAATTCCTTACTGGTGAGCAGCTATAATACTTCTTTTAATGATTATATTTTGCAGGTTGGACAGCCTGTTGGTATCATGTACGGTTACATCGGTGATGGATTGTATCAGGTAAATGATTTTAATTTTAACTCGACTACCAATACTTATACATTGAAAAGTGGTGTGGTAAACAATGGAACCGTGGTGCAGCCAGGTTATGCCAAATACGCAGATATAAGTGGTCCGAATGGAACCCCAGATGGCCTGATTAATGATTTTGATCGTACTGTTATCGGAAATGCGAATCCTAAGTTCACGGGTGGTATTAACAATAGCTTTAGTTATAAGGGAATTGACCTGAGTGTCTTTTTGGACTTCACTTATGGCAATGATATCTACAATGCCAATATCCAAAACAATCTGGCCATAACAGGTGAATACAATAGTAATCTCGCTTTTCAGGCCGATAGATGGACCAATATAAATGCGTCAGGCCAATTGGTAACCAATCCTGCGGAACTAGAGGCATTGAACAGTGGAAAAAATACAGTTGCCTCTATTGCTGGTGTTACTGCAGGTCGGTTAACCCGATATGCTATAGAAGATGGCTCTTTTCTAAGGATCAACAATGTGAGCTTAGGTTATACCTTTCCAAAGAAATGGTTGGAGAAAGTAAAAATCAAAAATGCCAGAATCTATTTCACTGCGTATAATCTGCATGTATTTACAAACTATTCTGGTTATGATCCGGAAGTAAGCGTGATTAATAATCCATTAACGCCTGGGGTAGATTTCAGTGCCTATCCAAGAGGAAAATCTTTTGTAGCTGGATTAAGTTTGTCCCTTTAATATCGATCGAAATGAAAAATATAAATATCAACATCAGAATGATTTTAGTGATTGGTTTAATTGCACTGATGCCATTGGTTTCCTGCAAAAAATCGATTGAGACCACCCCGTATTCTGCTTTTACATCAGCAAATTATTTTAGATCTGTGAGTGAGGCTTACTCGGCCACCTTGGGTGTTTACGAGGCAATGAAAAGTCCAAATACCTATGCCTGGAACATTCCTTTGGTATTTGATGCCGACACGGATATCGAGTTTTTGAGCCCTGGAACTACCGTGAACGACTTTAGAGAGGTTTCACATTATTATTACCTCGCTGGAAATTCAATGTTTTACAATACCTGGTCAACCCTATACGCAGGCATTGATCGTGCAAATGTGGTTATTGAACGTATTCCGCAAATGGATTTGTTTACTAGTGGATCCGCTGCTGAAAAAGCTGATTTAAATAGGATGTTGGGCGAAGCAAAATTTTTAAGAGGATTTTACTACTCAGAACTGATTCGGCTTTGGGGCGATGTACCATTTAAAACGAAAAGTTCGGTTACCGGAGATGAATTAAGATTAGCCCTTACCGATCGTTTTGTAATCTATGAGCAGGTAATGAAGGATATGCAGGAAGCTATTGCCGTGTTGCCGGCATCTCTTCCAATTGATGAGCGCATTAACAAATTTGGGGCGAAAGCAATATTGGCACGTGTGGCGCTATTTGCTGGTGGGTATTCGTTAAGGGCAAATGGTACCATGCAAAGGGCAAATGATTACACAAAGTATTATCAGATAGCCCAAACGCAGGTAAATGAAGTGATTGCATCAGGTTTGTACCAATTGAACAGCAGTTATAGCCAGGTCTTCAAAAATCAATCGCAGCAGGTTTTCGAGCCAAAAGAGAGTCTTTTTGAAATTTCTTTCTACACGCCCACCGTTACCACAACCTCGAGTTCAAGCTTTGGCTATTTTAATGCCGGCTTAACTGCCAACGGTCTTTATAGTAGTACATTGAATAGGGTATTCGTTCCAGCCTCTTTTTATACCAGTTTTGATAATGGCGACCTTCGTCGTGATTTTTCAATTGCCAGATATAGCTTGGATGCAAACGGCAACAGAGTTCCATTGTTAACAGCCAGACAAGATGAAACCTGGACACCCGGGAAGTGGAGCCGTGAGTACCAAAAAAACTCAGCTTTGGAAAGAAGTTACACGAACATCAACTATGTCGCCATGCGTTATGCAGATGTTCTGCTGATGAAAGCAGAGATTGATAACGAACTGAATAATGGGCCCACGATAGAAGCCTATGATGCGATCAATGCGGTAAGGAGGAGAGCTTATGGAACCAACACAGTTGGGAGTGCAATTACGATTACACTTGCTGCGGGTGGAACTGGTTACGCAGCCGCTACAACAATCAGCATCACAGGTTCTGGCGTTGATGCTTATGCAGTACCAGTAATTACATCTGGAAGAGTCTCAGCAGTCACTATTTTAAATGCAGGCAATGGCTATACAACACCGCCAACCCTTACCATTAACGGTGTAGGTACAGGCGCTGTACTAACGGCTGGACTGCAAACAAAGCGTACAAATGCAACTGTAGATTTACCAACAGGATTGTCTAAGGATGCATTTCTGCTAAGAATTCAAAACGAGAGAGCATGGGAATTGTGCTTCGAAGGTATGCGCCGATCTGATTTGATTAGATGGAATTTACTCGGAGATAAGATAAAATCAACCCAGGATGCCGTTAAAGCCATTCGTTCGCAATATGCCTATGTAGCAAGTACAAATTTTGTTAAAGGTAAACATGAACTTTATCCACTGCCACAAAATGAGTTGGATGTAAACAAAAATATTACCAGACAAAATCCAGGATTTTAAATCTATAAATATGAAACTGGACGCTATAGGCAGGGAAAATTCCTCACTTAAAAGGATGATATTAACGCTCATATTCTCCTTATTAGGGATATATGTTCTTGCCCAATCGCCAAAACGGCCCAATGTACTTGTCATCATGACCGATCAGCAGACTGCTGAAGCCATGAGTGCCGCAGGCAATCAATATTTAAAAACCCCTGCTATGGATAAGCTTGCGAAAAACGGAGTTCGCTTTACAAAAGCCTATTGTGCACAGCCATTATGTACGCCATCGCGTTCTTCAATTTTTAGCGGCAAAATGCCTCATGAAACAGGTTTTATTGGCAATGCGCCTGAAAAAGATGGACAATGGCCAGATAGCCTACTGATGATGGGTAAAATATTTCAAAATGGTGGTTACCAAACTGGATATGTAGGCAAGTGGCACTTGCCTGTGCCCACAAGCAAAGTTAGCCAACATGGATTCAATTACATCGAAAATACCAATTTTTTAGATTATAATGATGCCGCAACGCCATCCTTTTGCGCCAGATTTATAAAGGAAAACAAAGATAAGCCGTTTTTATTGGTTGCCTCTTTCCTAAATCCCCATGATATTTGCGAGTGGGCAAGGGGTGAAACATTAAAGATGGATGTTCTAGCAAATGCCCCACCTGTAGCGGAGTGCCCACCTTTACCTTCAAACTGGCGAATTCCCGAACTGGAACCAAAAATTGTAAGGGATCAGCAAAAAAAGGTTGGTTTGCGCACTTACCCATCAGTAGGCTGGACTGGAGATCAGTGGCGTCAATATCGATGGGCTTACAATCGTTTGGTTGAAAAAGTGGATGGTTATATCGAAATGCTCTTAAGATCACTTCAAAAATATGGCGTGGATAAAAATACGATTATCATTTTCACTGCAGATCATGGCGATGGATACGCTGGCCATAGCTGGAATCAGAAACAGATTTTATATGAAGAATCCGCGAAAGTCCCCTTTATCATTTCCAAAATGGATGGGTCAATAAAATCCCGTACAGATGATATGCTGGTTTGCAACGGCGTTGATATGATTCCAACAATCTGTGGGCTTGCAGCTGTAAAGATGCCAGGTTATTTGAAAGGAATAGATTTAAGTAAAAGATTGATTAACCCGAACATTTCACTTCGCGATACTTTGGTGATAGAAACAGAATTCGCCGATAATGAAGAATTGCTGGGTATCAGTGGAAGAGCGGTAATCACAAATGATTTTAAGTATATCGTTTACAATAAAGGACTTCTGCGTGAGCAACTTTTTGATCTGAAAAAAGATCCTGGAGAGATGCATAATCTGGCTAAGGAAAATGCAAGCAAAAATAAATTATTAAAAATGAGAAATTACCTTAAGCAATGGTGCTTGAAAAATGGCGATAAATTTAATTCAGGTTTGTAGTAAAGTATCTCAATATATTATAATGAAAATTTTTATAGCAGTTTTTATTTCCTTGCTCTCGATTAACTCCTTCGCACAGCAGATAGGTGTAAAACAAGTTAACGAAGCAAAACTTCATGCCCGGGTACGGGAGTGGCCATATCCAGCTAATGGTATAACGGTTCCAACCAATGCTCCAGCCTTATTATGGCCAGGCACTAACGGTAAAACCAAGGTTTTGCCTATGGAAAGTGGCAGTGAGATTCCGGAAGATCCCAATATCAGAAATGTAAAGTATAAGGTCATGCTTGCTACTGATCCAACTTTCAAAAGCAACGTAATATCGGGTAAAGAACAGCGTTGGGCAGTTTATCCACTGCATCAGGCTTTAAAACCTGGTAAATGGTATTGGAAATATGGCTACACACTTAAAAACAGCAACAACTGGATTTGGTCTGAAACCTACAACTTTCTAATAGATCCCAAATACGCCAGTTTACCAGTTTCTCCATCAATCGAAACTGTTTTAAAACGGAATGAAGGGTTACATCCGTTATTATGGAACATGAACCAGATTGGGGAAGACTTTTACAATAGAAATCTCCAAAATCCTGAAGCTAAAAAGTTTATTGCTTTCGCTGAAAAATTGATGCTGGAGCCGCTTCCCATCGAAAAACCTCAAAGAATTATTGACACTACAGGTAAAACGCCTTTGGAAAAAAAGATTATTATCGAGCGGATGTACCACGGCTTTGGTGATGCAGTAGGCACACCAGTTAGAAATCTTTGCATTGCCTTCCAGTTAACCAAAGACAAACGTTTTATTCTGAATGCAAAAAGAAGGGCATTGAATATTGCCAACATGAACCCGAATGGTTTGGCTACCGGCGATGACTTTACGAGTGGCGCAGTATTGGAAGCTTTAGGTTGGTTTTATGATGCGGGTTACGATTATTTAAATCAAGAAGAAAGGCTCCGTTTAAAAAATATGATCACGCTGCGGGCGAAGAGGGTTTATGATCATCTTCCCAACCGTTTTGAGCTTCATGTGAGCGATAATCATGTTTGGCAAATCACTTTAAGAAACCTCGCTATTGCATCAGTTTCAGTAATTAATGAAGTACCGGAAGCAAAAGAATGGTTAACCTATATGTACGAGGTGTGGTCGGCGAGGTTTCCGGTTTTGGGTACAACTGATGGAGGTTGGCATGAAGGAAATGGCTATTTCAGGGTTAACTTTAAATCGATTATTTACCTTTCTCAAATGTTCGGAGATTTTAGTGGAGTAGATTATTTTAAGCTTCCTTGGATGCAAAACTTACCCTATTACCTCATCTATACGCATCCCAACGGTTCTGCCTCGACAGCAACGGGTGATATGTGGGAAAATATTCCATATATCGTAAAAGGAGAAGCCTGGTTTGCAGATGCACTAGCTCTTAAAGTAAATAATCCCTATCTAAACAATTATGTGGCGAAGATAAAAATCGATAATCCTGAATATTTCAGAGGAACGGATGATTATCTGCTTTTTAGACTGCTTAATTACAAGCCAGACCGAAAGATCGTAACAAAATCTTTTGATGATTTACCCAAAAGCAGGGCATTCAATGATGTTGGCGTTGTGGCCATGCATGAAAACCTCAATGATGCCAGAAATAACTTAAGCAGTTATTTGTTAAGCAGTCCTTTTGGTGCATCAGGTCACGGACATGCTTCTCAAAATGCTTTTACCGTAAATTATAAAGGTAAAGTACTTTTTGGTGGAAGCGGATATTATAGCAATTTTAGCGATAAACATAACCTTTTTTATTACAGAAGTTCCAGGGCTTATTCAACAATTCTAGCCGATAGCATCAGTCAAAAGATTGGCGAAGAAGGATTTGGTTGGATTCCAAGATCAATCAGTGGAAAAAATATTCAATATGCTTTGGGAGATGCCAGCAATGCTTACGGCAAGATTCAAAGTGAGTTTTGGTTAAACCGCTTCGATCAGATCAAAGTCCAGCCAACTAAAGGAAACGTCTATGGGGAATCGGGAGTAACACTATATCGTAGGCACATGCTTCAGCTTGCGGGCGAATATATTGTGCTTTACGATGAACTATCAGCCAACAAACCTGTAAAATGGACCACGCAGTTTCATGCACCATACAGTAAGATGCAAGCTGAAAATTCGAGTGCCACAAATCGAAAGGATTTCACAACTGAAAATGATTCTGTACGCAGCCTGGCTACAGTTTTTGCCAACAGTCCGATCAACCTGGTGGTACATAATCAATTTTCTGAACCTGCTGAAAACTGGAATAAGGTTACTGATGATGCAGGTGAAATCAAAGATTTCAAAAATCAATGGCATGCGGGCATCACGTCTTTGCCAGCTAAAAACTTTAGGTTCTTAACGATTATACAAATCAAAACGGGTAAGGTGGAAGTGGTTAAAATGCCGAATAGCAATGAAGGAATTTGTGAATTAAGGATAGGAGAGTGGCATATTAAGGCACAATTGAATGGCGATAAAAAGGCTGCATTAACAATAGATGGAGCGCAAAGCAAATCGTTATTTACTTATGGAGATATGCAGGTAAAATTTCAGGGGAAGGCCTTTGTTTCAAATCTAAAGGGAAGTTCTGTTTTGCTCGAAATGATCAATGGTAAGCTTGTCAAAAAAGATGTGGTAGATCAGTTTCCTGATGTTTTGAAATATGATAGTGCTAACTAACATGTTAAAATTGATCACTATTAAAAGATTTTTAACCAAATTTAAAAGTGGCTTACATGATGCATCGCTAACTTCGTATTGTTAAGTGTTTGATCATGCAAACTTATAAATGCTTATCTTGAATATTTAATCATCAGGTTATCTAAAACTCTATGCTTCTACAGAAGTTATCAATCATACAAAAAGCAAATTGGTTCCGATTCAGTTGGCTGAATGCGATTTTTGTATTATGCTTTATTTTGATAACTAGCGATTCGGAAGCGCAGGTTTCTGATCGTAATTTTAGAAATATTTCAGTAAGCAAGGGACTTTCTCAGAGTACTGTTTTCTCGATAAAGCAAGATACGCTGGGATTTATCTGGATGGCAACGCAGGACGGACTCAATCGTTATGATAGCAAGGGCTTTAAAGTCTACCGTCCTGTTAAGGCTCATCCAAATAGCCTTCAATCTTATTACATCCGCACATTATTTGTCGATCATGCTGGTAATTTATGGATAGGAGGTAATCAAGGCGTTAGCCGATACGATTATGCCAAAGATGAGTTTGTCAACTATAAATTACCTCGAAGTTTAGGGGAGTGGTATGTTTCTTCGATTACTGAAGATGAACACCATAATATTTTGGCAACATCAGTTGTTGGTGGTATTTTTCAATTGTCACCAAAATCAAAGGCTTTTGAGGAAATAAATTTCAATTTCTTCGATTATGGAATTAAGAAAATAGCTTACATCGGCAACTGGAAAAAAGATCTTTTGATCGGAACAGATGTTGGGCTTTTCAAAAGGCCTGGAAATCAGAACCAATTATCAAAAATTGATCTGGGTTCGGAGAAAGCAGCGATAAATGAGGTTTATCTGGATGGGGACGTTTTATGGGTGGCCACAGAAGGAGCTGGATTGATTCGCTACAACCCGGAAACGAAACAAAAGAAAACTTTTTTACATCAAGCAGATGCGAACAGTATTGCCGATAATAACATTAGGAGTGTAGGGAAAGATACACAGGGGAATATCTGGCTTGGAACGTTCAAAGGTTTGTCTATTCTTAGTGCTGCTTCTGGGCTGTTTGATAATTATTTTCATCAGGTTTCTCAACCCTACACCATTAGCCAGAATTCCGTTCGATGTTTTTTCAGGGATAAGCAAGATGGGATCTGGTTGGGTACATTTTATGGAGGGGTAAATTATTATCATCGCAATGATATCAAGTTTAACCTGCTGAGTCAAAACACGGGCAAATTATCATTAAATGATGAGGTGGTTAGCGCCATCAGTCAGGATAGAAAAGGTAATTTTTGGATCGGTACCAACGATAAGGGGCTGAATTATTGGGATAGAAAGAACAACACGATTAGCTATTATACGAGCAGTGAGCGGAGCGCCAGCACATTGGCATCAAACAACATAAAAGCTATCGCTTTTGATGATCGCGAGCAAGTGCTGATCGGAACGCATAATGGCGGTTTAAATATATTAAACCCCGCTACAGGATCAGTTAAGCGTTTTTTACATAATGAAAATAATCCAAATTCAATTGCTGGTAATTTGGTATACAGCGTGCTAAAAGATTATAAGGGAAGAATTTGGGTGGGAACCCGGTCTGGATTAGACCAATTTGATTCCGAAAAAGGGTTATTTTCTCACATTCATTTGGATAAGGCTGGCAAAAGGTTGAGCTCTGATGATATCACTTACCTTTTTGAAGATAGTAGGCATAGGATATGGATCGGTACAACCAATGGAGTTACTTTGCTTTATCCGGACAATATGCTTTTCGGGAATACCGCTAAATCTCAAATTAGTGACGATGTAATTACCTGTATAACTGAAGACAGTAATCAGCGAATATGGGTTGGTTCAAGGGAAGGCTTGAGTTTGTTCGATGAAGCAAGCCAAACGTTCATCACACATCGAAGCCGAAAAGATTTTATCACAGGTACCATTTATGGAATTGAATCCGATCAGGAAGGCAACCTGTGGATTTCTACCAACAAAGGGCTTGTTCGCTATAATCCAGCAACCAAATCAGTCCAAACTTTTGATGAAAGCGACGGATTGCAGAATAATCAGTTTAATGATTATGCTTTTTGCAAAGCCAGGGATGGGATGTTACTCTACGGGGGCATTAATGGCGTTTCTTATTTTTATCCTTCAAATATCAAACAACAATCCTTACCATTAAAAGTATCCTTTACTGCACTTGAGGTTTTCGGCCGAATGGTGAATATGGGCGATGAAACCGAAATACTCGAAAATCCACTGGATCAAACCAATAAAATTTCGATCGCTTCTGAATATAAGCAGTTTACCATCCGTTTCAATGCCTTTAATTATATTTCAGCTAACCGAACCCATTACCTCTATATGCTGGATGGTGTTGATGAAAACTGGCAGCGAACAGATGATTTGAAGGTGGTTTATAATAATTTGAAAGCAGGCAACTATCATTTTAAAATTAAGGCCGTGGGCCCGAATGGAGAAACCAGTGCAGTGCGAAGTTTGCAAATCAACGTACTACCACCCTGGTATAATACCTGGTGGTTTTATACTTTGGTATTCGCTTTTGCTGTAGTTGGGGCTTATGTCGCCTACAGAATTATTGCAGAGCGTGTTAGAGCGCTGCATCAGTTAAAGCTTGAACGTGTGGATAAAGAAAAAGTTCGATACATCAATCAGATGAAAATGGATTTTTTTACCAATGTTTCACACGAACTGAGAACGCCGCTAACCTTAATTCTTGCTCCATTGGAAGAAATGATCAATAAGCCACTGGCGCAAAAAGCGATTACAAAGCGTCATGAAATGATGCTCACGAATGCAAAGCGGTTGTATAATCTGGTCGATCAGCTTTTCGAGTTCAGGAAAACAGAAACGGGAACACGACGTTTGCAAGTAGAATGGGGGGATATTGTAAGTTTTATACATGAGATATACGAGTCTTTCAAGCCTTTGTCAGATCAAAAAAGCATCAACTATACTTACCGCTCTACTCAGGCAAAGCTTGCTTTCTTTTTTGACCATGATGCAATGGAAAAAATATTGTTCAACCTGCTTTCCAATGCATTTAAATACACTAAAAACGAAGATCAAATCAGCATTGATTTATCCATGTCAAAAGATTATGCCATTATCAAAATAAGCGATTCCGGCGTGGGGATTGATCAGGATGATCTTGCTAAAATTTTTGACCGTTTTTACCAGGTCAACAACCAGGAAATGAACCTGGGATCAGGAGTAGGTCTGGCTTTCACCAAACGATTGGTTGAATTGCATCATGGATCTATCACTGCAGAAAGCCAAATTGGTAGAGGAAGTGTTTTCACGGTTTCGATTCCAACCTCAGATACTGCCTATGGCGATTTAGGTAAAAAAGACAGTAAGATTTATGAACTCTCTACTGTATCTGAAGCATCAACCAGCCAAGCGGATCAAAATGTTGAAGAGGTTCTCGAAGATTCCAATGTTGTTGAAGCAGATGGCATGCGCAAAAGCCATTTGTTATTAGTGGATGACAACCAGGAAATACTAGATTATTTGCGGGAATATTTTGAAAAAGACTACCGGATTACCGTTGCGTTTGACGGGCTTATGGCACTCAAAATACTTGAAGAACAGGCTTTTGATCTGATCGTGAGCGATGTGATGATGCCAGAGCTTGATGGTCTGCATTTTTGTAAACGGGTAAAGCAGAATATCAATACTTCTCATATTCCTGTGATGTTACTCACGGCGAAATCAGAAATTGATCAGCAGATTAAGGGGTTGGAAATGGGGGCTGATGATTATATTACGAAGCCTTTCTCCATCGAGATGCTTGCAGCCAAAATTGCCAACCTGTTGAAAGCTAGAAAACGTTTGATAGATTATTACAGCGGCAGTAGGGAGGTGGTTCCTCAAAATCTGGCCTTCAATACCCTTGATGAAGAGTTTCTTAAAAAAGCAATAGATGTGGTGGAGAAGCATTTATCCGATTCAGATTTTTCGGTAGAAAAATTTAGTCAGGAGATTGGCATGAGCCGATCTAACCTTTATCTAAAGTTTAAGGCAATAACAGGAGAATCAGCAACTGATTTCGTCAAAACCATCCGATTTAAAAAGGCAGTTGAATTGATGCAGAGTAAGCGATATACGATGGCCCAGGTTACTTATATGTGCGGGTTCAACTCCCCATCTTATTTCTCAACAGCTTTTAAGCAATACTATGGTTGTATGCCGACCGAATACCTGATCAAGTTAGATTCAGAAAAAGGCTAGACCAAATTATTTACACATAATCAAATCATGACAAAAACCTATTTAAAATTCATCTTCACAGCGGTAATAATTAGTATAAGTAGCTATGTTCAAAGTCAAGTTGTTACGCTGGATCATTACTTTAACAGCGAAACCAAGCCAAGCGCAAATGGACAAAGCCTACCTTTTCATTATTTGTGGAACGATACGGAAATGACCGGTTTCTCTATTTTAGGAGCATCTTTTGAGGGTAATGGCGCAAAAGAACTTAGCGTACTTTTTCAAAAACCAACAGCGGAAGCGCTGGCGGAGAGCGATGTTTACATCATTGTAGATCCTGATCACCTGAAAGATAATCCTAAACCAAACTACATGAATGCAGAGGATGCAAATGCAATAGCGGCCTGGGTAAAAAGGGGAGGGGTTCTATTGCTTTTAGGGAATGATAAAGCGAATGCAGACCTGGAGCACTTCAATATTTTAGCGGAGAAATTTGGGTTCAAATTCAATAATGATTTAATCCTTCATGTTATAGATGATGCCCATTTCCAAGATGGAGCAATAAACATAAGCAACAACCGGATATTTAAAACCTCGAGAAAGATTTTTATTAAAGATGCTTCTTCTATTATCATAAGCCATACAGCAAAACCCGTTTTAAAAACTAGCAAAGGCGAGGTTGCAATGGTGATTTCTAAATATGGAAAGGGAACTGTTTTAGCTCTTGGTGATCCATGGTTGTATAATGAATATGCCAATGGCAGGTTACCGCAAAGTTTCGAGAATGATAAAGCAGCAGATGATCTGTCGAAGTTTATGCTAAAATCAATAAAATTGAAGCGTTAATGAACATCAGGTAATCAGCGGTTAGTTAGTAACTTCGGATGTATTAACATTATTTATGCGCTTTTTGAAATTTTTGTGATTCCAGACATGAGAAAATTTAAGACTTTAATTTATACCCTACTGCCCCTCTTTTTTTTAACGTGCTCTGATTCAAAAAGCAGCATCGAAAAAAAAAAGAAAAACGATTCTTTACAATCATGCGAGCAAAACCTTCCCAGTAGGTTTGGGCAGTTAAGTGATACTTCCAGTTTTATCGGGAATAAAGTTAGTCATCGCGGCATGGTTCTGATTCCTGCCGGAACGTTTAATATGGGTGCTAAGGATAAAGAAGGACGAGAAGATGAATACCCACAACACAAGGTCAAACTATCTTCTTTTTGGATGGATGTTAGTGAAGTAACCAATGCAGAATTTAGAAAGTTTGGTGATGCGACGGGATATCTAACAACTGCTGAACGAAAACCGGTTTGGGAGGAAATGAAAAAACAACTGCCTGCAGGAACTCCAAAGCCGCCAGATAGTGTTTTTGTTGCCGCATCACTAGTATTTTATCAACCCCAAACGATTGATGGTTTGGATAATGCTGCTCAATGGTGGCGCTGGATGAAAGGAGCTGATTGGAAACATCCCCATGGGCCGAAAACCAATATCAATGGAAAAGATGACTATCCGGTTGTTCATATCTCCTGGGATGATGCGATGGCTTATTGTAAATGGTCTGGAAAGCGTTTGCCTACAGAGGCTGAATGGGAATACGCAGCAAGAGGTGGTCTGAAAGAAAATTTATATCCTTGGGGAAATGAGAATGTTGAGAAAGGCGCTGCCAAAGCTAATACATGGCAAGGAAGTTTTCCGGTTAGCAATACAGACTGGGATAAATTCGGAGGCCTTGCGCCAGTAAAACGATTCAAACCAAATGGTTATGGTTTGTTTGATATGGCCGGAAACGTTTGGGAATGGTGCAGTGATTGGTATCGTTCAGATTATTATAAAACGGTTGGTGGGTCAGCTACAAATCCAATTGGCCCATCAGATAGTTTTGATCCAATGGAACCAAGCGTACCAAAAAGGGTTGTTCGCGGAGGGTCATTTATGTGCAACGCCTCATATTGTGAGGGTTATAAAGTTACTTCGAGAATGAAAACTTCGATTGATACCGGCCTTGAACATACCGGATTTAGGTGCGTAAGTTCTAAATAGCATTTAATAAGTTTTAATTAAAAGATGAGTAGCTGCTTTGCTAAAATTGTTTTATAGAATGTAATTTGATAAATGACTTCCAATAAGCACTTCTTCATTTCTGATGAAAGATTGCTCAAAGTTTAGAAGGTAATAAATTTATTAAATTATGATCTTCTTGTTTCTTTTAGTTATCCATAAACGTCACTCATGTTATTTTGATAAAGATGAAAAGTTGTTAGTCTAATGGGCTATTATATCGGCTTCTGTTTGCGTTCCAGCATTGAAACCTTTCCGATTTTCATGTCATATACACCTCCAACTATTAAAATTTGATTTTTGTCTTCCATTTCTTTCAGGATGGGACTCCCTTTCCGGATTTCGATAATCGCCTGTTCCACATTTTCTTCGCAGACTTCCTCTACAAAGTTCGCATCCTTTGAAGTCTTCCCAGGTCGATGATTTTTGACTACTTTGTAAACTGCCGGTTTTATTTTATTGAGTAGGCCAGTAATGTTTCCGAGTTCAACACCATCTATAGCAGATTTTACTGCGCCACAATATTCATGGCCAAGCACGAAAACTACCTTTGCTCCAGAAACCTTGCACGCATATTCCATGCTTACTAAAATATCATTGTTCACAATATTTCCAGCAACTCTTGCTACAAATAAATTGCCTATCCCACTATGGAATGCATCCTCCACCTGAGCGGGTAATAAATACTAATGTTCAAAATAATTTTATAGATGGCAAAAAAGTTGATCTCTCTAAATAATCTCTTAACCATGCGAAAGCTACGCCCTTTATCATGTAGATAGTAATTGGCCTTTATAAAGTTTATAACATTAGTAGAGGAGCGGGTGATATCCTTACAAAGAGAATTTGGTTAATATATAATATCAGGCTAAAGATTTACAGCTCATATTAGAATACCTCAGTCCTCTTTTTATGTTAAGGCAATTTTTGTATGGTGTAATTTTTGCTGATAGAATTTATCTAATAGCTTTATGGAGTCCTAATTGCCTAAAAATGAAAGCTCATTTCTTTAAACTACGTAAGCCCTTTGAACTTTTTCCACACCCTTACACGATCGGTAATCTTTTTGGTCCCTGGAGAAAGAATGCTGATAATCACTTTATCTTAAAGCTTCAAAGTATTCCAGAAGAAAAATATGTGGAATATTATAACTATCATCTTAACCATTCACTGAAAGACAATACCGCTACCAAAGAAGTTTTTTTCAAAGAAATATGGTTGCTCATCGAAACCAGGATCGGTTATTTCCAAAATCGTAATCCCTATGGAAGTACACACGAGCAGGATATTAACACTTTGAATAGGCTTAGAGCATTTCAGAAATTCTTGATTAGTATTGATAAATGGAATTTACGTCCGTTGGCAAATGTGATTACTGAAAAGGATCGTATTATTCAGGAACTCACTGCTAAAAATGAGCAGTTGAAAATGCAGCTCGATGAACTTACAAAATATGAAGTGAAGCAGAAGATTAGTATTGAGAATGGCTATTTGGCAACAATGGTGGATCTTGTTCAGCAACTTCGAACACTTCAACTTCCATCAGGCAGATTGTTAGTGACGAGCGATCATAAAACTGTTTACGCGAAAATCATTTCCAAATACTTCTCACACGGGGAAAAAAATATTCCAATAGAAACAGCAAGAAATTATTTTGTTGAAGTAAAAGAAGATATTCCCATAAAAGGAACTTCCGTTTATACTGACCAACAGATTTTTAAAATAGTTCCTGCTAAATAGTTAAAACCGCTTCCTGTACTGTTCCTGCACATGACCATCACAGCTCAATGGTCATGGTATCCAAATATTATATCAGCAAGTTTGCCAATGTAATTTTAAAACGGAGGTAAAGTATGCAGTTAGAAATCATTACAGGAACAGATCTTCAAAAGTTCAAGGAAGAGCTTTTTGATGAACTTAGAAAAATCAATCAATCCAGGCCATCTCATTCGGAACAGAGAAAGTGGTTACGAAGTGCGGAGGTAAGGAAAATGTTAAACATTTCGCCTGGTACCTTGCAGAATCTCAGGATAAACAACACACTTCCATTTAAGAAAGTGGGAAAAATCATTTATTACGCCTACGCTGATATTGAAAGATTGATGGGAGAGGAGGTTGGAAAATGATCGATGTATCAATTATTCAGAATGATTTTCTCAGGCGTTCAAAATACTATCGGGAGATCAGGCCATCGCATATCAGTCTTTTTGGAGCGTTGGTTATTTTATCCCATCAGCAGGGAATGTCTGTTACCTTCCGGATTACAAGAAGGGAGGTCATGATGCTTTCTGCCATTCGTTCTTTCAATACTTATCACAAATGCATTCAAAAGTTGGTCGAGCTTGGCTTTATCATTTACATGCCTAGTTATGACCCCATATCTGCCAGCAAGATAAGTTTCAGCCTTGATTATAAGAAAGATTATCGTGATGGATAATCTATTCTTTATGATTTTTTTGGGCGGAGGAACGGCTCTTGGCATGATGCTATTGTCCTTTTTTCCTAAAAAAAAGGAGCGAGCGGAGGTTGGGCAAAGCCCTACCTTTCTCGCCCCAAGCTATCGCTATTGGGGTTTGGAGCACCCTCCAGGGGTGCTTTGGTCGCACTGACGTGCAGTAGATGCTGTTTTTCGCATCCTACAGGGGATGCGGTAAATGTAGATAGATAAATATCCACCTATCTACATAACAGGATAATTATGAACTGGATATTTTGATACACGGGTAAAACAATACGGAAAATCAGTGAATGAGGCATTAAAGTCAATCAAGTATTCTCAGGCAGAGGCGGTCAAACTGGAGAAGCTCTCTCTTAAGTTAGGAAGACCGCAACGGCTTGTTTTCCTTCAAATGGTCGAATATTTTTACCGCACCAAAAAAGATCCGCTTGATATCAATGACGAACTTTTAAAAAATACACTTCTAAAAC
>Ga0308159_1003330_pt1 | contig 16403 bp, 29 predicted proteins | sample PhyCR1_FD_201040 | JGI IMG/M metagenome (GOLD analysis project Ga0308159, IMG submission 201040) | Phyllosphere microbial communities from UC Gill Tract Community Farm, Albany, California, United States - DLSLC.R1 | ecosystem: Host-associated > Plants > Phyllosphere > Unclassified | place: USA... | reverse complement strand
GGCGTGGACGAAACCAGAAGAGTGGCAGCCGATGCATTCGAGCTGATGAAACACACCCTGGACCAGGCCAGCACCATAGCAGGAGGGGCACTCGGTCATTGGGATCAGGCTACGCACAAAGGCGGGGCCACTGCTCTTTTTCATCATTTTTAAACCTCGCCTTTTATGGTTTCTGAATTTGGCTAGAGGCCGCGCCATTCAAGGCCTCGGCGTCATTGTGCGAATTTCCGTTTCTAGTCATGGTCGAGCGGTGAATCAGGTTGAAACCCTTCCCGTCTAACCAGTCATGCCACTTGTTCAGCGCCTCGCGCTTGAGCAGTTCCGCCGAGGTATGGATGTAGGTCTGCACGTTGCGGGTCATGGTGTGGTTCACCAGCATCTCGCCGATCAGGAAGTCGACACCCAGGTCGGTCCAGCCAGTGCGGGCAACCTTGCGCAGGTCGTGGCTGGTCCACTCGCCCTTACCCAGTCGGGTGAACACGGCACAGGCCTGGCTATCGCTCATCGGTCCACGGACACGGGCAGGGAACAGGTAGGTGCCCTTGTAGCCCTTGGACGACTGACATTCCCGGTACCGCTCCAGCAAGGCACACACCTGATGGGTAAGTGGGAGGTGATGCTCGCAACGGGTCTTGGTGTTCTCGGTGGGGATGAACCACTCGCCCTGCTCACCCAGGGTCAGGTGGGACCACTGGGCTTGTCGAGTCTCGCCGGCGCGGGTGCCGTGGCACAGCATCATCAGGGCCAGCATGCAGTCCTGGGGGTGCTGGTCGAACGCGGCGGCCAGTTGCCCGATCACTTCCTCGAGCTGGACGGCGCGTAGGCGTGATGGCTTTGGCTGAATGCGGGCCTTGGTGAAGTCGGTGAACTTGAACCCGGCGATGGGGTTGGTGGTGATCAGGCGCAGTTTCTCGGCCTGACGAAAGGCAACCACCAGCACACCCCACATCAACCGGACGTAGGACAGCGACATTTCGGCCTGCATTGGCCACATGACCAGCTTGTCGAGAGTTGACCGGTCAACATCCTCCACCACCAGGGTGCCAAGCCGTGGCTTCAGGTGACACGAGATGATCGAGGTATTGGTAGAACGGCGCTTGGCTGACAGGCTCCGGTCCACGGCCTGGCGGGCGGCGAACCAGTCGAGCAGCTCGCCGACAGTCTGCAAGGTTCCAGCGGCGGCCGAGGCTTTTGGATCAGCGGCCAGACGCTCGCGGATCTTCGGCAACGCGACGATCAACCCCTTCACCGGCAGTTGAGGAAACCCGGCGATCTTGTCCCACTTGCCGCCCGACACCAGGTACCAAGTACCGCGCTCGCGGTTTTGATGGAAACGGAAGTACACGCCCGGGTACCGAGCGTCGCGCAGGTCACGCACTGCGCAGTTGCTGGCCTGGCGACGGATCTCCGCATCGGTAAACGAAGTGAGCATTGTCTGGGTCATGCGGCGGCCTTGGTCTGAGGTTGGAGAAGGTAGGCCCGGATCGCCTCGATGGCGTCGAAGTGCCCGCGGCAAACGATGGCCAGGTAACCCTGATCGGTCAGCGCCTGGAGGTAAGCGTCCTGGGCCGGGGAAACGGCAGCGTCATGCGGTGCTGTGGCCTTAAATTCGATGTACAGGCCGAAGTACCCGCCACGGGCCATCGGCAACACCAGGTCGGGAACACCAGCCTTCACGCCCTGCTCTTTCAGCTTGATCGCTACCAGCTTGTGCCGGTGCCCACCGTTCGGGACGTGAAAAATCAGCTTGGCGGCGACCGGGTAACGCAGCGCGACTTCTTTGAGCAGGGCCGCCTGCTCCAGGCCCTCACGGTCGACGGCCCTGGCGCGCACTGGCTTCGCAATGAATGGCTTCAAAGTTTCACCTTTCCTTCACTGATCAGGATGTCTTGGGTGCGCATGACGCCTTCGGCGAGGAACAGGCGGACCTCGTATTTGGTCAACTCCCCGGGCGCACGCAGGCGTCCGTCGGCAATGTCGTGGCAGTAGCCACAGGCCCAGGCCGCCTGGAAGTCGTTGGGTTTCATGCCCATGCCGCAGGTACCGGCCAGGCGGTAGTGCGCCAGGACTGTGGTGGACGGTTCGCAAGAACAGCCAGGGAACCGAACCTGGCAGTCACGATCACGCGCGGCCTTCGTGAGCTTGCTCATTGCGCCTCCCGATACCGAATCTGGCCAGCAACTCTTGGCGGGCAGCCTTGCCATCCGTCTTGATACCCATCCGGGCGACCTGCGCGCAGGCAACCCGCTCGGTGAGCTCAGAAGCCAGCTCGGCGGCCGACTTGTTGCCGTCATAACCAATGCCCACGGCGATTTCTTCAAGCGGGAGCCCCTGCACCAAGCGGCGAATGGTGATGTCGTAAGCCCGGTCAAACACCTTGCTGGCCTTCTCCGGGATCAATTCGCCGAGGTTATGCAGCTCGCACTGCAAGGCAGCGTGACGGACCGCCGGGTGAGACCAGGTGCGCGCACCAAAACGGCTTGGGTGGGAGTTTTCCAGCGCCTCACGAAACGCCTTGTCGTGGGAAGGAATGCCCAGCATCTCGGGTGTTGGCTGGCACCATTTGATGAACTTGCCGACGCTTGGCGCGAAGTCACCACCGATCTGCCGGCAGTTCTGCAGGCCGTACCGGATCTGCTCAAGGGTGGTGATCCCCGCAACGATGAACGCCTTGATCCAACTGCGCTTGGCGGCGTTCAGCGATTCGGCATCAGGCCAAGCCTGTTTCCAGGCCGGGAAAATCGCCTGCAATTCTTTGAACAGCGCGTTCACGACGTCGGCGGTACCCGGCGGCAACTGCTTCGGCTGAACCAGCGTTACCGGCGGAAGATTGCCCATCGTGCTGAGCAGCTGTTCGGTGCTGCGTGGCTTCTTGATTTCCATCACAGGTCCCCCAGATCGTTGGCCCAGCTGGTGTCATCGAAGTCAGGCGCCTTGCCCTGCCCCGAAGCTTTGACGCGTTCGCGCTTGACCCACTGAACCAGCCGGTAGCACCAGCCGGCGGAGGTGTCGATGGTTGCTGGCTTGGCGACGAAGAACCCCATGAACGCCCGAATCGCGGCGTCAGGGACCGCATCGGCAGGAAGCCCGGCGATAGTGATTTGATCCGACAACCCCTTCTCGTTCGGAACCCAGGTGGCGAACATGGCGAAGCGCTGGCGATCATCCTGCGGTTCGATGGCGGCGCTGTTCTGTTCGGCGAGAGCGGCATCAATCTCGCGCTGCTGCAGCTGCTCTTCGGTTCCTTGATGGTTAAGTGGTGGATTGGGTGCAGCTGCTGCACCCCGTTCTGTTCCAGGCTGCACCCCGTTCTGTTGTGAGTTGCACCCCGTTACGTCATCTGCACCCCGTTTTGTACGGGGTGCAGGATTTGCACCCCGCGATATCTGAAGGTCGTAAACGACTGGCCGGCGGTCATGACGATCGATGTGCACAGCGGCGATAGCCTGATTGCCCTTCTGGATCAACCCGGACTTCTCCAGATCGTCCAGCTTGTAGCGGACGGTACGCTCAGACAGGCCGGTATCCTGTGCCAGGGTCGAGGCCGATGGAAACGCACCAGCACCGTTAGGACCGGCGTAGTTGGCGAGGCAAAGCAGCACGTGACGCGCGCTCGAATCTTTGAGAATTTCCGTTGGCAGGGCAAGCGCCCAGCCCATTGCTTGAACGCTCACAGCGAAGCTCCAATATTCTTTTCGGCCAGGTAGGTCAGGCCTTTCGGTGTTACCAGTGCCTGGAATGCCGCACGCTCGACGCCAGTCTCGGTGTCGGGCTTCAGCGCGGTGACTTTGTGCTTCATGTATCCGGAGCGAATGCGGGGCTCTGCCGCGACCCAGCGAGTGGAGCCACCGCGGCGATAGATCCAGCGGTTGGCCTGCATCCAGTCGAAGAGCTTCGACGGTGGCATGCCCAGGTGCTTGGCGGCGTCCGTGATGCAGATCGCCCCTTCCGCAGCAGCAAGCCTTTTGATGGCCGCAACCTTCGGCGCCTGAAGCTCAATGACTCCGATCAGGCGCAGGTTTTCCTCCGCCTGGTCAGCCGCAAGCCGCAATGCTTCAGGAAGCGTTGTCGGGATTTGCGGGGCGGCCGAGCATGCCTCGAGTTCGCGCCAGCGGCGGACAACAGCCATCCGCAGCGGCGCGCTGTACCCGGTCAGTAAGCAATCAGTGTGCTCACGATCCAGCAAATATTCGGTTTGATTGCGGTTCTGCGCGTCCAAATAGATGTGAGCAAAACTGCTCACATCTTCTTTCAGGTCGCGGATCATCGACTGGATGTCGCGCTTCACGTCGGGATGCCGCTTACCGGTGAGTTGGGCTATCTCGCGGGAAGACATCGTGTGTCGCGACACGTTTTGATCTTGTCGGAAAAGTGTCGCGACATGGGGGGTATTGCCTGGAGCGGTATTGATGTTCATAATGGCCCCACAAGTTTTATTGCTGTTGAAAGGACCGCCCTGCCAGGCGGTTTTTTTATGCCTGCGATTCAGGCGTTATGGGTGTCCGGCGCATCCGTGGTAGCTTTTTGCTTCCACACGAAAAGGTCACGGAGACCGGACATGAAAAAGATCAAAGCGCTCTGGGCGCGCTGGAAGGTCAAGCATTGGGACAAGAGCGTGTACACGTACGATGGCGGTGACTTCGGGATGCTTGGGTTCAACAGCCCTCCGCTGAGAGCGTTCTGGGAAAAGCACGGACCAAGCATCAAGAAGGCATTCATTTGGCTATTCCTTGTCATTGCTGGTGGCGTTATCACCAAGCTTGTCGGGCTGGCCTAAGGCACCCTTCCGCACCAATTCAGCAGCCATATCGAGAAATCGAAGTTTTTCCAGCCTGGACATTCCGGAGTCGAAAGACACATGTGTCAGCGGGAAAACTTCAGCTCGAGGTGCCTTCGCGCTGGAAGTGAAAAACCCTACGAAAAAGCCAAACGCACCTGCGCCGAAGACGGCACAAGCGATCAGGACTCCGGAGGAAATCATTTGAATCTCCGCGAATCGAGGACGCCCTGGCAGAGCATTGCCACGTAAAACTCAGCACGGCTCCGCACGTCCGTCTTGATCAAGGTGTTCTCGTCTGCCATCTCTATTCCCTTCCTATGCACTGTATGAATTAACAGCTGATCCAGAATCTCTATTAGCCCTCCCCGCTTCAGCGGAAAATGGCGGCATCGAACGTCACGCTACTGATCTCTGGGACGGGAAAGGCCTGACCTCTTCCGCAACAAAAGAGCCGTCCGCGCGCTCGGTTACGAAAATATCGCGGCCAACGCGCAGGGCCTTGTTTAAGGCTCCTTGGCTCATACCCAAAAGGGAGGCTGCTTTGGTCTGGCCCTTTTCCACTGCGAACTCTTTGAGAGTGATGCGGCTCATCGCCATATCTCCGTTGGTATCCATAGCGCGAGATTATCTCCCATGGAGATACTTTGCAACTCCATTGGAGATGGTGAGTTATTGCCTTTGGGAATATTCTTGAGAAATGACTAACGAAAGACGCCCTCTGCATGACTGGGAAAAGGCTGAATGTGCTGCTCTGAAGGCGGCCCTTTCGGCTTTTAACTCTCAGCGCCCTAAAGAAAAACGACTTACCCAAGAAGAAATTGCGTTGTCGCTTGGTATGAGCCAGGGAACCCTAGGAAGCCATCTGAACGGGCACCGAGCGATAAGTCATAAGCTCGCTGTAGGTATGGCTAAGCTTCTCGAAGTCCCAGTAAAAAGTTTCAGCTCTCGAATTGCAGAAGAAATTGGTGAGATGGCGTCAGCGGCAGGAGTTAATACCGGCGCCGCCAATGACGCAGAGACTCCGCAGCGCATTCCGCCACGGCACTTCGATCTGGCTGACGACAAGAGCTATACAGGCGTGCTACAGCTCACCGCGCGCGGATCTACCGGAGATGGTGAAGACAATTCACACGTCGAGATCCGTGGCGTCATGGCGTTCAAATCGGAATGGCTGCGCGCCAATCACCTGAACCACCGCCACCTTGATGTTATCTATGCCAACGGGCACAGCATGGAGCCGACCATCAACGACGGCGACGTGCTGCTGATTGATGAATCAAGGCTCGAACCCAAGGATGGGCAAATTTTTGCCATGCAGAGCGAGTCGAAAGGCACGATAGTGAAGCGCCTGGTCAAGTCAGACTTCGATGGCTGGATAATCCGCAGTGATAATCCAGACAAGGCTCGCTACGGCGATGAGACGCTGCGCGACGGAGAAATAAACGAGGTTCGGATTATCGGTCGAGTTGTCTGGCGTGGCGGGATGCTATAGCCGATCGCTGACGAGCCCAGCCATATCTAATAACTACCCGCCGCTGAGCGGGTTTTTATCGCCTTCGAAAATAATTATCTCCATTGGAGTTGACACAAATATTTCCATGGGAGATATTTACTCCATCGCCGGATAACAACCGGCCAGATGGAAGGCAGCGATGAACCGGCCTCAACGGTTCAGATGGGTGGCCACTACCCAAGGCGCGCAGCGTAAAGCGATCAAAAAAAGTGTTCTGGTGGGCTGGGCCGCGACCAGGTGAACAATTTGAATGAGCCCGTACCGCGCCAGCAGCGCCGAAGGGACGGAAATTTTCACTGATGCACCTGGTTGTCCGGGTGCATTGGGAAACCAACCGGAGCATAACCATGAACGCAGACGAACGAAGGGTTGCCGAGCCAACTCTGCAGGAGCGAATTGAAGCCGCCCTGATGACCCTGGCTTGTCATGGGGACCCAGGCCTCAGGACGAAAATGAGCCTGATGTATCCGAGTGAGGACATTGCCCCGATCAGCTGCTTGAAGTTCGCGACGATTGTCCTCAGCCGGACAATAGCTGCTTCATTACAAGCTTTGCCTCCTCAGCGGATTGAGATGATTTCGAAAGAGTTAGCTGAATATCTCGCTTCAGAATTCGAATGTCCGTGACTGCGTGCCAGAAGCCGTTAGCTACGAAGATCGCATCACCAACCTTGATCGGCTCGCCACTCTCGTAGGTCTTCGGGCAGGAATCATCAAAGTCATATCCGTACTTCAGTTTGAATTTGCGCATAGCAAGTTCGCCCTCCTTTGCAGGCTGTGTTGTGTGAGAGCGCTCAGCCTAGCGCAAAGCCCGTCACCTGGGCAGTGGTGAGGTGGCCGCTGGCCACCTACTAATTTCCCCGAGGGTTCGAAATGGACGCAACAATCGTCAGCGGCGCATGGAAGGGTCATCTCGGGCGCGGCCTTGCGCCAAAAGAAGTGCAATACCTGCTGGGCACCGCCCAGGGCAAGACAGCAAAAGAGATTGCCCGCCAGTTCGACGTGGCGGCCTGCACCGTGGCCAAGCGCCTTTCCTGCGCCATGTTCAAGCTCGGCGTGACCCGCCAGACGGCCGCAGTTGCCGAGGCAATGCGCCGGCAGATCATCTCGCCGATGTGCTTTGTGCTGGCCAGCCTGATCGCCATGCACGCAATGATCGGTGATGACTCAATGCGTCGTGATCGCCGAGTACCGGAACGCCGTACGGCCCAGGTGCGGATGGTGCGCCGGGCCGAACAACCCGTGTTGCTCGCCTAATTCATCCACCAGAGGCACCCACCATGAAGCACGCTACAGCAATATCCCAGCTCGAAACCCACGCATCCAACTGCGAAAACAACGCAGCCATCCAGGAGCGCGAAGGCGAACACGAAAGTGCCGCCACCAACCGCTCCAACGCTGCCGACTACCGCAAGGCAATCGAAGCGCTGCAGGCCGAATAAGCATCACTTCTGCCCATTCAATGAGTGGGCTTTGGGATGCGGACGAAATCGCGGCCTATAACCGCCCACCTGCATCACCGGCGAATAGCTCAACCCGCATTGCGCAGGGTCGGCGCCAACCTGGTATTGGCGAGCTACCTTGATCTGGCACAAGCGCCGTGACGGCCGGGAAAGACCGGCGCCCAGCTTCATAGGTAGCCACTGCCAACCCAGTGAGCGAACAACGGAGGATTGGCAGCCATGTGAACCACAACGAACCCTAGACGCCACAGCGTCTACCGCGTGACGTAGGGAGGTCTACGAAGCGCACTGAAAGCCCGGTTTCGACTGGGCTTTTTTACGACTGGCCTTTACCCGCCAGCACCCTCCCCTGGGCCCACCAGCACATACCATGCGGTCAGGGTGCTGACGAATAAACGCAACCCATTGAGGTATCCACCATGCACGCATCAATTCAACAGCGCGTAGACGGGGTTGCGGCCCTGCGCATGCGCTCTCGCCTGGCCACCGCCGAGCTCTACGCCATCATCGGCAAAGAGCCGCCGGCACAGAAAATTCGATTCCAAATCCGCAATGTCGGCAACGCTTACCACATCGTGGAGCTCGCCACCGACAAGGTGAAGGGCTTCCGCTGGACTTGGAAGGATGCCAGCAACTTCGCCCAGGCTCTGGAATCTCGTGCAGACGGCGTGAAGGTAACGATCTCGGGCGGTGCGAGATGATCGGCGAACCAATGCCGGATCCACGGCGCTCAACAATCAAGTGCGACAGCGCCGGCGGCAGGCATGGCTTGATTTGCCAGCACATGAGATCGAAGAGGTAGGCCATGGCCGAAGAAGAACAGCAGCCGACTGCGGAAGCCTTGAAGCAGCGACGCAAGCGCGAGAAGGCAGCAGCGAAGGACGCTGCATTGGGCGTGGAGAAGTTTACGGTTGAAGTGGCCGGCATTTTCAAGGGCGATCTTCGCGAGGTGATGAAGGCCCACGGCATCAACAACCAGCAAGACATTCACCAGCGGATGCTCATCAACCTTATCGCCGCTGACTTCGAAACTCAGGTGCAGATGCTCAATTGTGTCACGACACCTTTTGTAGTAACTGAAAAGGTGTCGCAGATCATCAAGGTGGCGGGCCTGAAGTCGCTCGCCGACGACCCACCCGAGCCTGACGACGAAATAGAAACGCCAGCATAACCCACCCTACTCGCTGCATCCGGTAACCGGAGGGCGGCGCTTACCCGGAGCAAACGAAATGCCTGTACGCCATAGCGTCATCCACAAGATCGACAAGAAGCCCGACGGTAGCCCGGCTGTACTGTTCCTGGGCGCTTCCGAACAGGTAGAAAGCCTGGCCCGCGACGACCTGATGAGCCAACTTAACGAAAGCTACAACGCCACCGCCGGTAAGGGCTGGGGGTTCTTCCATCACGAGTCAGGCGCTTTCCCATTCATCGGATGGCTCGGTAAGTACATGGCCGGCGTAAACGACTTCCTGGCGTTCAGCACCACAGCCGTCGAGCACCTGATCAGGCTCATGGAAGAATCGAACCTCACCACGGGTGGGCACGCCCTCTTCTGCCACTATCAGCAAGGCATGACCGACTACCTGGTTATCGCCCTGGTGCAGGAAACCGAAGCGGTGACCATGACCGAGGAACTCAGCCTGCTGACGATCAAGCGTCTCGACTTGGACCACATCCGCCTGGCGGCGCGCATCAACCTCAGTGAATGGAAAAGCAACCCGCAGTCGAAGCAGTACATCTCGTACCTCAAAGGCAAGCAGGGCCGCAGGCTCAATGATTACTTCCGAGACTTCATCGGCTGCCAGGAAGGGATTGACGGCCCGAGCGAAACACGCACGCTGCTCAAGGCGTTCAGCGACTTTGTTGAAAGCGAGGATCTGCCGGAAGAGTCGGCACGCGAGAAGACACACACGCTGGTCAGCTACTCAATGGCCCAGGCCAAGCTGGGCGAGCCGATCACTCTGGACGAGCTGTCGGGCCTTATCGACGAAGACCGACCAAAGAACTTCTACGACTTCATCAAGGCGAAGGACTACGGCCTTTCCGAGGCCCTGCCGCCGGACAAGAAGACACTGAACAAATTCAGGCGCTTCACCGGGCGCGCTGAGGGCATGTCGATCAGCTTCGAGGCGCACCTGCTGGGCGACAAGATCAAGTTTGACGAAGAAGGAGGCACGCTGACGCTGCGCGGGCTGCCAACTCAACTGAAAGAGCAGCTCAAGCGTGCGAAAAACTGATCCAAACTAAGCGCCACCTGAGTAGGAGGCGCCTACTTAACCCCCGTTACCGCCCAGCAATAGCAGCAATATGATTCAGATAGCTTACTGCTTGCGCCTTCTCCGTTGGACTTCCAGGACCATCACTTCCCAACAGTGAACCTTGCGCCTTGGCGACCAAGTGGTCCAACGGTAGCCCATTTGTAATTGAGCTTTTAAGGACGGCGATCAGAAGGTGTTCCAGTGCATCAATTTGCGCTTGATTACTCATGCATCTCTCCTTCCGGCTCCATGCCGGTCACCCGTAATACCCCATATCAACGAATCACGCCAGCCGGCGAGGGAGGCGCACGCTTGGAGATAACCCATGAGCACTTTTGCAGTGTTTGGAATGACCCTCGATGTCGCCAAGACCGAGGCCCGCAAGAAGACGGCTGGCACCAGGAAGAACGCCAAGGCCCCTGGCGGCGTCGAGCCGATACCGGAAGCCGAATGGCTGGAACTGGTCGCCAAGCGCACCGAGAAGATTATGGGGGGGGCACGGTTCGCCAGCTCTCACCGCTCTTCGACGCGCCGCAGTACGCCGAGCAGTTCATTAAGCTGGCTCGCAAGGGTAGCCGGTGCCGCGATATACAGATCCGGGCCAAGGTCGTACTGGTGGACGCCAAAGGCAAGCCGATAATCAGCCCGAAGACCAAAGCGCAAAAGATTGGCTGGGTGGATTACGGACCTCAAAGCGAAGATCTAGAACTGACATTCGCGATTTTTTCCAGGTGAGCCTCTTTGTAATTTGCAAGCCCTATCTGCACAAGTTCGTCGTCGCTAATTATCGCATCATATTGAAACTGAACCCATCTCGGCTGAAGTTTCTTATATTGCTTTTGTGTTTCAAACAAATAAAGTAGACACGCCTCCATTCTTACCATTTTGGTCAAAACAACAGAGTGCGCTACAACAAGTTCATACCCTCCAAGCTCATGAGCAGGTATAGTTTTAAGCATATGAAGGTTAACTCTAAAAAGCTCACCTATATGATAATTCCAGAGCAACTCCAATCTTGAGAGTCTAGCGCCTCCCCGCAACACATCTGCCAGTTTAGCTGAGTTTTTACATGCGCTTTCAATAACAGCCAAATAGGCTTCTGACTTGGCTTTGAGCTCATCAGCTCTCGCAGAGTCGTGACTTTCGAGCTGCCTCCTGCCGATGGAGAGCGCCCCCCAGATAGCTCCAATGGAGCCGATTGCCTGAACCCAACTAGCAAGCTCTGACTTATTTAAATCGTATGACCTTAGCAAAAGAAAAACCACATAAACAACTGCACAAAACAAAACAACATTCTGTACCGAAACTAACGGCCTTAGTAGTTTTTTCCCACATTCGTTCAGCATCTCATTCTTCCAAGAACGTTTTTATAATAAAAACCACACAAAGTGCATGCGTACACAAAGTTCCTATCGTGTTTTCAGGAGACTGGCTCCAACCTCACGCCCAGCCACCTGCGCCAGGCCACGGTCAACATAGGTTCGGTCACCCGCAACAACCGGAACCACCACCTCACTACCGCGCTTCACCTCGACGTTGATACGCCAGGTCTCCCGGCCTTCCTCGTCCTTGTCGCACTCCATGTAGTTCCAAACCTGAAAGCCTTCTATCTCATCGTAAATATCGTGCTTGGTCATGGTCCAGCCCAATTAGAGGAAGGGGCCATCGTAGCACCACACCGCCCGGGCATGGCCCGGCAAGGACTCCCCGTGATCAACCTGTTCTGGCGCCTGGTCGCCAAGCTGCTTGCGCGCCCGGCGGTTGCCGCCTGGCTCATCGCCCGCGCCCAGCGCACCCCATACCTGCACATCATGTCCGCCGACGGCACCGAGATGTACATGGGTCGGTGGTGGCTGTTCAACCCCTACTCCCGCGACACGCACAAGCCGGCGCTGTGGTGGTGCCCGTGGTCGTTCCGTGTGCACCACATCATGCGGCCCGACGAAGCCCGGGATCTGCATGACCACCCGTGGAACGCCCGCACGATCATTCTAAGCGGCTGGTACACCGAACAGCGCTTGCTCGACCACGATGACCCGGTGCTGTCCGGCCTGAACGTGCCCGCCGGCGCCCAGGCAACCGAATACATCGACCGCCACGCCGGCGACACCGCCCGCCTCAACCACGGCGAGTACCACCGGATCGACGAGCTATCGCCAGGCGGCGTCTACACCCTCTTCATCACCAGCAAGTGGCGTGGTGACTGGGGCTTTCTGGTCAACGGCGTGAAGGTGCCATGGCGCACCTACACCGGCACAGACAATTGATCTGGAGATTTCACAATGCGCAACACAAAAACGCGTGAAGGGTTTGAGTTCTGGGACAAGCTGAATGCTCTCCCGCGCTATGCCTTCCTCCTTTCGCCATCAGGCAAGTCGGTTCAGAAGTTTGAAGATCAGGCCATGGGGAGCTGGATCGATGTGCATGAGGCGCAAAAGGTCGTTGACCAGGCACAGGAGGTGATCAGCGAACTGCGCGACGAGCTCGCTACCTGGCCAAAGCCCGACTCAGTGCTATGCAAGTTCTATGACGTGACGGACTGGCCCGGCCTGGTGCGTGAATTGGTAGGCCACGTAGCTCAGCTCCAGGATTCGGCAAAGCGCAACGTTAAGCCCTGGGAAGACACTTTCCCGCCTACCTTACTGCCTGCTTACATCGAGCGCGTTAATGCCGCCAATGCCACCGCCCAGCCCCAGGGCGTGCCGGTGATGGGTAAATGTGCCCAGGACGTATATGCAAACGGCCGCAGCGTTTGCCTGGTGGACATACCGAAAGAAACGGCTGAGACGATCTGTCGTAATGTCTCCACAGTAACCGGCTGCAAAGTTGATTGGCACTACATCGGCGGGCGGGTTCACATCAAAGCTCTATCAGCCGAGCAACCAGCACCAAGCTATCGGCTTCTGGGTGACGGCGACATTATCCAGGATGGCGACGAGACGCTGAATGACGACACGGCGACCTGGGGCAAGGTGCCAGTGGGCGTATTCATCGGCATGCCCTACAACCGCCGCGTAATGCTGCCCGTTCGGCGTGCTACTTCCTAAAAGAGTACATCCGTACTCCACCCGCAAAACCTGTAACCCCTCCCCCTTCAAAGTCAGCCGCTATAGCGGCAAGGACGAGCTCGACCATGGAAAAGATAAAACTCGGCCCGGACCATTACCGCTATGTAGACGAAATGGACCCCCAGGGCCTGGAAGTCATCTGCAAAAAATACGTCGTCATCGGTGAAACCGAACAGTGCTGGTACATCGTGGAGGATTTCCACAACAGCCTCTTCGGCGGCCCGCATCGTGAATCGATGCTGAAACAGTACCGTAAGCGCGTGCTAAAGGATGGCGGCGAGCACGGCCGGCGATTCGCCTACACCGACAGGGCTCTGGCGCTGCGCTCGTACAAATGCCGAAAGTCCTGGCAGTTGCGCCATGCCCAATTGTCGATCGAGCGTGCTCAGGCCGCCATCGCGTATTTCGGCGACGCCAAGACCGAAAGCACCGTGCCGACTGATCGCCTGGTTATTCCCTGCGAATACATCCAGGCCATGAACTGGAGTGAATGCTGATGATCATCGACGACGTTATGACCGACAAGATCACCCTGCACGGCCTGGGCTTTGTGCAGGTCCAGCTGGAAGGCGGCCAAAGGCTTCATGTCTGGCACCCAGAACTGCCGCGGCGCGCCTGCTTCAAGTACTCCGCGATCCACGACCACCGCTTCAACTTCACCTCCCGGGTGATTGTCGGCAAACAGATCAATCACTGCTTTGAGCTAGAGCGCAGCGACGAAGGCGGCTTCGTGTTGTATCTGCACGAGGGCGCCCGCACACCAGGTGGCGGAAGGCCGTGGACGCCAGACGGCCGCGCCCACCTGATACCGGATGGAACGATTACCGTGGAAGCCGGCAACGACTACAACACCCGGGCATACCACTACCACCGCACCGAGCCCGGTGGTGATGGCCGGGTGGCTACGATCATGGCGAAGCGCGGCGAGTACCCAGCGGGAGCCCATTCGACTTGCACCTACGGCGTTCAGCCCGACACCGACTTCGACCGGTACCAGTGGTCACCGGCCCAGCTCTGGGAAATTGTCTCCGACGTGATGCTCGGCCAGCGGGTGACGCCATGACCGAACAGAACACCAAAGAATTTTATTCTACCGAGCAGGCCTCTCAACGTGCTGCCGACTGGTGCAAGCGAAATCCAGCGTGGCGCCGGATCTGCGATATTCCGGACCACTCGATGTTTTATAAAACTTACGACGAGATCCCGAAACGAGAACGCGCCTACTGGGAAAGGAACGGTGGCGAAGAATGTTGGCGGGAATTCGGTACCGCTGAAAGCAAGGTGCCTACGGGGTTCATCACCGGCAAGGGCGAGTTTTTCGACCACGTTCTCAAGGTCCCTCTCCATCACAACTTGATGATGGTTTTCCGTGTTGGTAGAAGCTGGAAGCCATGACCCTTTAGCCCTAACCCCAATCCCCCTACATGCCTGCCGGTGAGCGGAGGGCGAGGTATTCCCATGTCCGAAGAAACTGAAACGCTGTATGTCGTGCACGCCCAGGGCCCCGACGATCTGTACGCGGCCACCAGCAAAGAGGAAGCAGAAACGCTGGCCGCCCAGCAGAACGAGCTGGTGCCGATGGCGAATTGCGTTGTGATCTTAAGCCCATGGTCTCCGGTAGAACACTGGAAAACCCTGGCCGAGCAGAATGCGGAAGATGCAAAGTACTTGCGTGCCGGGTGGCAAGCCGACCTGAACCGGCTTAACGCTGCGAAAGCTGAAATCACCGCGTTGAGCAAGAACGTGATCGACATGACCCGCGAAGACTTCGACGCAACGTTGAACAACCTTCGCAGGATGGGCGCCAGCATCGATGGCGACAACGCCTACAAGCGTGACCTGCTGGACTGCGTTGTCGGTGCCCTGGCCACGGGCGCACAAAACTCCAACCCGCCACCGGCCGGGCATTGGGGCCAGCGCTTCTGGGATATCGGGCGAGGTGAAGCCGAGGCGCGGGAAGAGTTGATCGCGGCGCTGAAGCTGAACCGCGAGAACCTGCGCGCCTGCCAGGCAACCATCCACCTTTGCGGCGGTTTTGACCCTGCATATGTGAACGATGCCCAGGCGGCGATGAAGGTAGCAGACGAAGCCCTGGCCAAGTTCTCCACATAACCCACCCATCTTCTGCCGCCCAGCGCGGCAAGGACACCCCATGTTCGCTATGAAACTCACCCTGATACTGCTGGGCGCTTTGCTGTACCTGGCAGGCACCATCGGCTGGTTCGGCTGGCTCGGGCTCGACCTGCTGGACACCGGCACCACCGAGACACTGCTCTACGCCTTCGCCGGCACATGCGCCTGGCTGCTGATCAGCTTCGGCCTGGCAATTCACATCATCAAGACAGCGCGGCCCACGGTGGGCGGCAGGAGGGCTCAATGAGCAAGGTTACCCTGGACGAGTGGGCGGCTGCCGAGTTCAAGACGCCGCCAAGCCCAAACACCCTGCGTAAATGGGCGCGAGAGGGCCGGATAGCACCGCTACCGGTAAAGCACGGGCGCAACTACTATGTAGAGGCCGACGCCCACTACCAAGAACCTGATCAGCAGCCGGTGCGGATTGTCGGCGGTAGCCTGATCAGCAGAATAGAGAGAGCACGCAATGGCGCCCAGGCCGCGTAACACCGGGTCAAAGGATCTTCCGCCCAATCTCTACCGCAAGACAGACGCCCGCAACGGCGTCACTTATTACACCTACCGCGATCCGGTCAGTGGTCGCGTGTTCGGCCTAGGCAAGGACAAGGAGGCGGCGATCCGTGAGGCTGTCGCCGCCAACCACGCAGACGCCATCAAGCCAACGCTTGCAGAACGCATCAGCACGCCGGCGCCAGCGCCTGGCAAGTTGTTCTCGGAATGGCTGGACGAATACCGCGAGCTGTTCGCCGAGCGGAAGCTGTCAGCCAGCAGCAATAAAAACGTGGGCATGCGGATAAACCGGCTGACGGCAGTATTCGGCTCGAAGGGGATTAAGGACATCACAACGATGGATGTGGCCGATTACCTGACTGGTATGGCCAAAGAGGGAAAGGCACAGATGGCCAGGGCAATGCGCTCGCTGTTGCGAGACGTGTTCGCCGAGGCTCAGGCGAGGGGGTGGGCAGACGCCAATCCGGTCGAGGTGACCAAGGCGGCGCGGGTGAGCATCAAGCGCGAACGGCTGACGCTGGAACTGTGGAGGGCAATCTACGAGGAAGCCACGAAACCGTGGCTTCGCAGGGCAATGGAGCTGGCCGTGCTGACTGGCCAGCGCCGGGACGACATAGCCTCGATGCTTTTCAAGGACGTGCACGACGGCTTCCTTCATGTCGTTCAGTCCAAGACCGGG
>Ga0308159_1003328_pt1 | contig 16416 bp, 14 predicted proteins | sample PhyCR1_FD_201040 | JGI IMG/M metagenome (GOLD analysis project Ga0308159, IMG submission 201040) | Phyllosphere microbial communities from UC Gill Tract Community Farm, Albany, California, United States - DLSLC.R1 | ecosystem: Host-associated > Plants > Phyllosphere > Unclassified | place: USA... | reverse complement strand
CCTGATCGAGATTGACGCCGCCAGCCGCACCAAGGTTGAAGACACTCGCGAACTGCTCGACAACGTGCAGTACGCGCCGAGCCGTGGGCGCTTCAAGGTCTACCTGATCGACGAAGTGCACATGCTCTCCAGCCATTCCTTCAATGCGCTGTTGAAAACCCTCGAAGAGCCGCCGCCGTACGTCAAGTTCATCCTGGCGACCACCGATCCGCAGAAACTTCCGGCAACGATTCTCTCGCGCTGCCTGCAGTTCTCCCTGAAGAACATGACGCCCGAGCGTGTGGTTGAGCATTTGACCCACGTCCTCAGCGCCGAGAACGTGCCGTTCGAAGACGATGCATTGTGGCTGCTCGGTCGCGCCGCTGACGGTTCGATGCGCGATGCCATGAGCCTGACCGATCAGGCCATCGCTTTTGGTGAAGGCAAGGTCCTCGCCACCGACGTGCGCGCGATGCTCGGCACGCTGGATCACGGCCAGGTCTTTGACGTCCTGCATGCGTTGATCGAAGGCGATGCCAAAGCGTTGCTTGAAGCCGTGCGGCATCTGGCCGAGCAGGGCCCGGACTGGAACGGCGTGCTCTCGGAAATTCTCAACGTGTTGCACCGTGTCGCCATCGCCCAGGCATTGCCGGAAGGCGTCGACAATGGCCACGGCGACCGTGATCGCGTATTGGCGCTTGCCCAGGCGTTGCCGGCCGAAGACGTGCAGTTCTATTACCAGATGGGCCTGATCGGTCGCCGCGACTTGCCGCTGGCACCGGATCCGCGCGGTGGTTTCGAGATGGTTCTGCTGCGGATGCTGGCGTTCCGACCGGCCGATACGGCGGACGCCCCGAGGCAACCGCTAAAGCCAGTGGGGATCAGCCAGGCCACAGTTGATTCCGCAAACGCCGTGGCTGCCGCGCCCAAGCCTGCGCCGGTGGTCGCCGCGCCCATTGCGCCAGCCCCGACGCCAGTGGCCGCACCTGTGCCGGCCGCTGCGCCCGCGCCAGTTGCAGCCGCTGAACCGGAACCCGTGGCAGAGCCTGAGCCCGTGGCCGTCGAAGCGGTGGTTGATCTGCCGTGGAACGACCCGGTAGAAGCCGAGGCTGAACCTGCGCCAGTGCAGCAACCCGCCGTCGAGCCGGTGCTGGAAACTGCCGCCGAGCAACCCGAGTTGCCGCCGATGCCGCTGCCGACCCCGGACAGCGTCGTCCCGGATGCGCCGGAGTGGGCCGCGGCGCCCATTCCAGAGCCATCGGTCGCTGACGTCGATGCCGCCACGCCGGGCATTGATCTGGACGACGAGCCGCCGCTGGACGAGGACTACATCGAGCCGGACATGGATTCGGCGTATAGCTACCTCGACGAACTGGCCAGCGAACACGCCGCCGACCCCGAACCGGAACCCGAGCCTGAACCGGCTGCGGCCCCGGCCACGGGTCTGGCGGCGCAATGGCTGGAGCTGTTTCCGAAACTGCCGATTTCCGGCATGACCGGCAGCATCGCCGCCAACTGCACACTGATCGCGGTGGATGGCGACCATTGGCTGATGCACCTTGATCCGGCGCACAGTGCGCTGTTCAACGCCACACAGCAGCGCCGTCTCAATGACGCGCTGAACCAGTTCCACGGACGCACGCTGAGCCTGACCATCGAGCTGATCAAACCCGAGCAGGAAACTCCGGCCCAGGCTGCCTCACGGCGCCGCGCCAACCGTCAGCGCGAGGCGGAGGAGTCGATCCACGGCGATCCGTTCATCCAGCAGATGGTTCAGCAGTTCGGCGCGGTGGTGCGACACGATACTATTGAACCTGTCGACGCCTTGGTCACCCAAGGCTAATAACTGAAGGTGTCCGGCCGACTTCGCCGGGCGCTGTTTCGATCCAAGTACATTTGAGGTGATTACCATGATGAAAGGTGGCATGGCCGGCCTGATGAAGCAGGCGCAGCAGATGCAGGAAAAAATGGCCAAGATGCAGGAAGAACTGGCCAACGCCGAAGTCATCGGCAAGGCCGGCGGCGATATGGTCACCGTGGTGATGACCGGCCGTCATGACGTCAAGAGCGTAACCATCGACCCGAGCCTGGTCGAAGGCATGAGCGAAGACGACAAGGAAATGCTCGAAGCCGTGGTCGCCTCCGCCGTCAACGACGCGGTGCGCAAGATCGAAGCCAACAGCCAGGAAAAAATGGGCAGCATGACCGCCGGCATGAACCTGCCAGCAGGGATGAAACTGCCATTCTGATTCGCCAAGCGGCGGCAGATGAGCTACACAAAATGCCAGGCATTGCGCCTGGCATTTTTGTTTCTGCCTGATGGACATGTGCCGGCTGGACTGACGCCTTCGCGAGCAGGCTCGCTCCCACATTTGGAATGCATTCCCCTGTGGGAGCGAGCCTGCTCGCGAATGAACTCACCTCGGCACAACTGAAGAAACATCGAACACACCACCGCCACAACGGTCTGCTCCCTATACCGTCGAATTCCAATTCCCAGGAGACGCTGACATGTCCGACCCTCTCACCCTCAACCAACGCTTCGTCCTCGCCTCGCGGCCGACCGGTGCGCCGACGCCGGAGAATTTCCGTCTTGAGCGCGAAGCGTTGCCGGACCTCGAAGACGGTCAGGTGCTGCTGAAAACCCTGTACCTGTCGCTCGATCCGTACATGCGCGGGCGCATGAGCGATGCTCCGTCTTACGCAGCGCCGGTGCAGATCGGCGAAGTGATGACTGGCGGCGCGGTCAGCCGTGTCGAGGATTCGCGTCATCCGAAATTCCACAAGGGCGATCTGGTGGTCGGCGCGACCGGTTGGCAGAGCCATAGCATCAGCGACGGCCGTAACATCATTCCGATCCCCGCTGGCCTGCCGAGTCCGTCCATGGCCCTCGGTGTGCTGGGCATGCCGGGCATGACCGCGTACATGGGCCTGATGGACATCGGCCAGCCGCAAGAAGGCGAGACCCTGGTAGTCGCCGCCGCTTCCGGTGCGGTCGGTTCGGTGGTCGGCCAGGTGGCGAAGATCAAGGGCCTGCGTGTGGTCGGTGTGGCCGGCGGTGCCGAAAAATGCAAATACGTGGTCGAGGAACTGGGCTTCGACGCCTGCATCGACCACAAGGCGGACGATTTCGCCGAGCAATTGGCCAAGGCCTGCCCCGAGGGCATCGACATTTATTTCGAGAACGTCGGCGGCCATGTCTTCGATGCGGTGGTGCCGTTGCTCAATCCCAAGGCGCGCATTCCGTTGTGCGGCCTGATTGCCGGATACAACGCTTCGGAAGCGCCGAAAGGCCCGGATCGCCTGCCGCTGCTGCAACGCACGTTGTTGACCAAGCGTGTGCGCATTCAGGGCTTTATCGTCTTCGACGACTACGGTGACCGCCAGCCGGAATTCATCAGCCACATGGTGCCGTGGGTGCGCGACGGCAAGGTCAAATTCCGCGAGGACGTGGTCGAAGGTCTGGAGCAGGCGCCCGAGGCGTTTATCGGTCTGCTGGAGGGGCGCAACTTCGGCAAACTGGTGGTGAAGGTCGCTGAGGATTGAGCATTTGACGCTGGCCGGAGGCGCGGGTATAAACCGCGTCTCGTTGTTTTGTCGGACTTTTCCCCATGAGCTTCAGCCCTTTGATTCGCCAACTGATCGACGCCTTGCGCACCTTGCCGGGTGTCGGTCAGAAAACCGCCCAGCGCATGGCGTTGCAGATGCTCGAGCGCGACCGTAGCGGTGGCGTGCGTCTGGCCCAGGCGCTGAGTCAGGCCATGGAAGGCGTTGGTCATTGCCGGCAATGCCGCACGCTGACCGAAGACGATCTGTGCCCGCAATGCGCCGATAATCGCCGCGACGACACGTTGCTGTGCGTGGTGGAAGGGCCGATGGATGTTTACGCGGTCGAGCAGACCGGCTTCCGTGGGCGTTATTTCGTGCTCAAGGGGCATTTATCGCCGCTCGATGGCCTCGGGCCTGAGGCGATCGGCATTCCGCAGTTGATGGCGCGGATCGAAGAGGCGGGCACGTTTACCGAAGTCATCCTCGCGACCAACCCGACGGTGGAAGGCGAAGCGACCGCGCATTACATTGCGCAACTGCTGCAGAACAAGGGCCTGATCGCCTCGCGGATTGCTCACGGCGTGCCGCTGGGTGGTGAACTGGAACTGGTCGATGGCGGCACGCTGGCGCATTCGTTTGCCGGGCGTAAACCCATCTCACTGTAAGTTCTTTACTGTCTGTTCTGGCCTCATCGCTGGCAAGCCAGCTCCCACAGGTTTCTTTGTTGAACACAAGGTTTGTGAACGCCCGAGATCCCTGTGGGAGCTGGCTTGCCAGCGATGGCCGCACCTCGGTCCGTCAGATTCACACAATTGAGTTGAAAACCAAGCAAGCGCTCGGTTAAGTTCGGCGAACCCCTTCGCGGAGTTCGCCCATGCCTGCCTTCCAGGAATACTTCGACCCCAGCCATCAATTGGTCCGCGACAGCGTCCGGCGTTTCGTCGAGCGCGAGATCCTGCCAGAGGTTGATCAGTGGGAAGAAGCCGAAAGTTTCCCTCGTGAGCTGTACCTGAAGGCCGGCGCGGCGGGCATCCTCGGTATCGGTTATCCCGAAGCCCTCGGTGGCAGCCATGCGGGCGATCTGTTTGCCAAGGTCGCCGCCAGTGAGGAATTGATGCGTTGCGGCTCTGGTGGCCTGGTGGCGGGGCTGGGTTCGCTGGACATCGGCTTGCCGCCGATTGTCAAATGGGCGCGGCCTGAAGTGCGTGATCGCGTGGTGCCGCAGGTGCTCAGCGGCGAGAAGATCAGCGCCTTGGCGGTGACCGAGCCCGGCGGCGGTTCCGACGTCGCCAACCTGCAGACCCGCGCCGTGCGCGACGGCGACTGCTACCGCGTGAGCGGCAGCAAAACCTTTATTACCAGTGGCGTGCGCGCCGACTTCTACACCGTCGCGGTGCGCACCGGTGCGCCGGGTTTTGGCGGCATCAGCCTGCTGCTGATCGAGAAGGGCACGCCGGGTTTCACCGTCGGCCGCTTGTTGAAGAAGATGGGCTGGTGGGCGTCGGACACCGCTGAGCTGTTTTTCGATGACTGCCGAGTGCCGGTGGGCAATCTGATCGGCGCCGAGAACATGGGCTTCGCCTGCATCATGGGCAACTTTCAGAGCGAACGCCTGGCGCTGGCACTGATGGCCAACATGACCTCGCAACTTGCGCTGGAACAGAGCCTGAAATGGGCGCGTGAACGTGAGGCCTTTGGCAAACCGATCGGCAAGTTTCAGGTGATCAAGCATCGCCTCGCCGAAATGGCGACAGCATTGGAAGTGTCGCGCGAATTTACTTACCGGCAAGCGGCGAAAATGGCCGCGGGGCAGAGCGTGATCAAGGAGATTTCCATGGCGAAGAACTTTGCCACGGACACCTCAGACCGGATCACCACCGAAGCGGTGCAGATTCTCGGCGGGCTCGGTTACATGCGTGAAAGTCTGGTGGAGCGGCTGTATCGGGATAACCGCATACTGTCGATTGGCGGCGGGACTCGGGAAGTAATGAACGAAATCATCGCCAAGCAGATGGGGCTTTGAAGCTTGGGTGAAGCTGCTGGCCTCATCGCTGGCAAGCCAGCTCCCACATGTTTTGGGGCATACACAATATTTGTGAACGACCGAAATCCCTGTGGGAGCTGGCTTGCCAGCGATAGCGTCAGTACAGGCGCTACTTATTTGTCGGTCAAGGCAAACTGCGTCAGGCAGAATGTCGGAATGCCCATGTCCTGCAGACGCTGCGAGCCTTGCAGCTCGGGCAGGTCGATGATCGCTGCGGCTTCATGCACGCGCGCGCCCATGCGGCGGATCAGGTTGGCCGCGGCGATCAGCGTGCCGCCGGTGGCGATCAGGTCATCGAACATCACCACCGAGTCGCCTTCGCACAGGCTGTCGGCGTGCACTTCCAGAAAGGCCTCGCCGTATTCGGTGGCGTAGCCTTCGGCGAGCACGTCCGCCGGCAGTTTGCCTTGCTTGCGGAACAGTACCAGTGGCTTGTTCAACTGATAGGCCAATACCGAACCGATCAGGAAACCACGGGCATCCATCGCACCGATGTGCGTGAAGTCGGCTTCGACATAGCGGTGGGCGAAGCTGTCCATCACCAGGCGCAGCGCCGTCGGCGACTGGAACAGCGGGGTGATGTCGCGAAAGATCACGCCCGGCTTGGGAAAGTCGATCACAGGGCGGATAAGGGATTTGATGTCGAAGGAGTCGAAGACCATCGTCGAGGTGTCCTGGCAGGGCTGCAAACGGCGCAGTATACCCGCGGCTGAAACGATTCGCTCAACCGCGGGTCGTGATCGGCCTTCTTAGCCTTCGATCGAGCCACCGGCCAGCGCGCACAGCTGGATCGGGTCGAGGATGTGGATTTCCTTGCCTTCGGCGGCGATCAGTTCGTTCTGCTGGAAACGCGTGAACACCCGCGACACGGTTTCCACCGCCAGGCCCAGATAGTTACCGATTTCATTGCGCGACATGCTCAGGCGGAACTGGTTGGCCGAGAACCCGCGGGCGCGGAAACGTGCGGACAGGTTGACCAGAAACGTCGCGATGCGCTCGTCAGCGGTTTTCTTCGACAGCAGCAACATCATTTGCTGGTCGTCGCGGATTTCCCGGCTCATCACGCGCATCAACTGACGGCGCAGCTGCGGCAGTTGCAGGGCCAGTTCGTCGAGACGTTCGAAGGGGATTTCGCAGACCGAGGTGGTTTCCAGTGCCTGGGCCGACACCGGATGTTTCTCAGTGTCCATGCCGGACAGGCCGACCAGTTCGCTCGGCAGGTGGAAACCGGTCAATTGCTCTTCGCCGCCATCGCTGAGGCTGAAGGTCTTGAGGGCGCCGGAGCGTACTGCATAAACGGAATCGAACGTGTCGCCCTGGCGGAACAGGAATTCACCCTTTTTCAGCGGGCGGCCGCGTTTAACGATTTCGTCCAGCGCATCCATGTCTTCCAGATTCAGCGAGAGTGGCAGACACAGCGGGGCCAGGCTGCAATCCTTGCAATGGGCCTGGGTGTGAGCGCGCAGTTTGACTGGCTCGGACATTTCTTCAATCCTTGTGGGAAAACACACATAAGACGTAAGGGTAACTCACCGAAGGACCTTCAGGCCAGCGCATGGCGATGTTGTCCCTCAGACATAAAGCCCTACCCAAAGCGGCCGATAAACAGGTATCAGACTGCATGAAAGGAAGGATCCGATGACTGCCATTGGCACGCTAGGCCCCGGTAACAGCGGCGTTCCGGCATTGCCGGAGGTCGCCAGCAACGACGTCGCCAACGAGCGCGACGCTGACGCGTTGAACAGCACAACCCCGACCTTGGTCGAGGGCGTCAAAGTGTCGCTGTCCGGTGCGTCGATCGCCAAGGCCGCCAGCGTCGGCGGTGAAAACAGCGATATCGACAACAGCGGCCTGCCGGAAAACATCCAGCAGTTGCTGAAGATGATCCGCAAGTTGCAAAAACAGATTGCCGAGAAGAAGGCGCAAATGAACAAGGTCATGGCCGACAAGAGCCTGTCCAACGAGGAACGAATCAACAAGCTTGCCGCGCTGCGCGGGGCCATTGCCGCGCTGAACAGCGGCGTGGTCACCGCCAACCTGGCCCTGTCCAAAGTCATGGGCCAGTCGGCGATGACCCCGGACCAGAACCTCAAGGTCGGCGCCTTGCTCACCAAAAACTAGATCACCCGCGAAAAGCGCTGACGGTTCTGCTGTTGCAGGTACGCGTCGAACACCATGCACACCGAGCGCACGAGCAGGCGCCCGGCCGGCGACACACTGATCCGCTCGCGATCCAGCTCAATCAGGCCGTCATCGGCCATGCCCTGCAGTTGAGGCCACAGTTCAGCGAAATAGCCCTGAAAGTCGATGTTGAAACGCTGCTCGATGTGGGCGAATTGCAGGCTGAAGTTGCAGATCAATTGCTGAATCACTTCGCGGCGCAAGCGATCGTCGGCGTTGCACACCAGGCCACGGCTGGTCGCTAGCTGTGAGCTCGCCAAGGTGTTTTGGTACTGGCTGAGATCGCTGGTGTTCTGGCAATACAGGTCACCGATCTGGCTGATCGCCGAAACGCCCAGGCCAATCAGGTCGCAATGGCCGTGGGTGGTGTAGCCCTGAAAGTTGCGTTGCAGGGTCTGTTCTTCCTGGGCGATCGCCAGTTCATCGTCGGGCAGGGCGAAGTGGTCCATGCCGATGTAGCGATAGCCGGCGGCAGTGAGCTGTTGGATGGTGCGTTCGAGCATTTCCAGCTTCTGCGCTGGCGCTGGCAGTTCGTGGCTATTGATCCGCCGTTGCGGCATGAAGCGTTCCGGCAGATGCGCGTAGTTGAACACCGAAAGCCGATCCGGTTGCAGGCTGATCACTTCCTCGACAGTGCGCGCGAAGTTGTCCGGGGTCTGTTTGGGCAGGCCGTAGATCAGGTCGATGTTGATCGAGCGAAATTGCAGAGTGCGCGCGGCATCGATCACTGCGCGGGTTTCTTCCAGGCTTTGCAGGCGATTGACGGCGCGCTGCACGGCCGGATCGAGGTCTTGCAGGCCGATGCTGACGCGGTTGAAGCCCAGCTCGCGCAGCAGGCCCATGGTCGACCAGTCGGCCTCGCGTGGGTCGATTTCAATGCCGTAATCGCCGGAATCATCATCGAGCAGATTGAAATGCTTGCGCAGGTGCGCCATCAGTTGCCGCAGTTCGTCGTGGCTGAGAAAGGTCGGCGTGCCACCGCCAAAGTGCAATTGCTCGACTTTCTGGGCCGGGTCAATGTGGCAGGCGATCAGCTGGATTTCCTGCTCCAGCCGTTGCAGGTACGGCGCGGCGCGTCCGCGGTCCTTGGTGATGACCTTGTTGCACGCGCAGTAGTAGCAAATGTTCGCGCAGAACGGCACATGCACGTACAGCGACAACGGGCGCTGAGCTTTGCGGCTGTCGCGCAGGGCATGGAACAGATCGAAGGTGCCGACCTGACCGTGAAATTGCACGGCGGTCGGATACGAGGTATAGCGCGGCCCCGCCAGGTCATAGCGGCGGATCAAATCGGTGTCCCAACGAATGGCGTCGAGCATGCGGGCATTCCCCCGGATAGGCTGGCAGTGTGGGCGAGTCTAGGGGAGGGGGCTGCGGGGCATCTTGATTTGCATCAACAGGGGATTTGTATTGTTTGTGCTGGCCTCTTCGCGAGCAGGCTCGCTTCCACAGAAGATCTGTGTTCACGCGATCAGTGTGGGAGCGAGCCTGCTCGCGAAGGCCGCACCGCCGATCAATGGCCCATAAGCCAATGCTGATGCGGCCCTGGCAAAGTCCAGACACCAAACACAATCACCAGCAACCCACCGGCCATGCGCACACTGCGCTTGCGCAGGATCGCGGTCACCCGTTCCGCCGCCAGCCCGGTCGCCAGCAACACCGGCCAGGTGCCCAGGCCAAACGCAAGCATCAGCAAGGCGCTATCGAGCGCATTGCCCTGACTCGCCGACCACAGCAACGTGCTGTAAACCAGCCCGCACGGCAGCCAGCCCCACAGCGCGCCGAGCAATAAGGCGCGTGGCAGACTGGATACCGGCAGCAAGCGATTGGCGACGGGTTGAATGTGGCGCCACAGCCCGCGGCCGAGGCTTTCGATACGCGTCAGCCCGCTCCACCAACCAGCGAGATACAAACCCATGGCGATCAACAGCAACCCGGCCAGTACGCGCATGAACAGCGCCGCCGGGCTGTTGGCGACCGCCCAGCCGGCGAGGCCGATGAGCAGGCCGGCCGTGGCATAGCTGAGAATCCGCCCGAGGTTGTACGCCAGCAGCAAACGAAAGCGCCGGCTGCGCTGCTCCATGGGAATCGCCAGGGTCAGTGCGCCCATCAGGCCGCCGCACATGCCCAGGCAGTGGCCGCCACCCAGCAGGCCAAGGATCAGAGCGGAAACCAGCAGTGGCGCCAGTTCAAGCATGCGGAGGCGCCTTGTCGTCCGGCTTGCTGGCGTTGATTTCGTCTACTGCAGCGGTGTGATTCGGATCCTGATCATCGAACAGAATGCTGTGTGCCGGGCCGTCGAGGTCGTCGTACTGGCCGCTGTCCACGGCCCAGAAGAAGATGTACACGGCGATGGCCACGATCAGCAGTGCAGCGGGGATCATCACGTAGAGAGCTGGCATCGGTACTCCAGGCCCGCGCGGCTCAGGCCGGCAGCGGACGGGTTTGTGCACGGGTGCTGGTGTGCGGCGCACCCGGCAGGCGAGTCAGGCGCAGGGCATTGAGCACCACGGTCAGCGAACTGATCGACATGCCGACCGCAGCCCACACCGGAGTGATCCAGCCGAGGGCGGCGAACGGCAACATGAGGCCATTGTACAGCGCCGCCCACAGCAGGTTTTCGATGATTACCCGACGGGTGCGTCGGGCTAGCGTGAAGGCTTGCACCAGCGCGTCGAGGCGGTTCGACAGCAGCACTGCATCGGCACTGGTTTTCGCCAGATCGGTAGCCGAGCCCATGGCCACGCTGATGTCGGCCGCCGCCAGCACCGGCACGTCGTTGACGCCGTCGCCGAGCATCAGCACTTTGCGTCCTTCTCTGTGCAGTTGTTGCAGCACTTGCAGCTTGTCGTCCGGGCGCAAACTGCCGCGCGCCTCATCAATGCCCAGTTCGGCGGCGACGCTGGCGACCATTGGTGAGCTGTCGCCGGACAGCAGCAGCGTGCGCCAGCCGCGCCCCTTGCACGCGGCGAGCAGGGCGGGGGCATCGTCGCGCATGCGATCGTCGAGTACCAGCCACGCCAGCGGACCGGCTTCGTCACCGAGCAGCAACCATTGGCCTGGCTCATTCGGCATCGCCGGGACGCTGGCACCGCTCAGCGCGCAAACGAAATCTGCCTGACCAATGCGCAAACGCTGTCCGCCGACTAAACCTTCAAGGCCCAGCCCCGGCGTGCTGTGTACTTCATCTGCGGCCAACGGCGCACGGCCGAAAGCGCGGGCGATCGGGTGTTCCGAACGGTTCTCCAGCGCAGCGGCGAGGCTCAGACACTGCTCGCTGTCGAGCGCGCCGAGCGGTCGGATCGAGCGCAGCACCAGGCGGCCTTCGGTGAGGGTACCGGTCTTGTCGAAAATCACCGTGTCGATCTGGTTCAAGCCTTCCAGCACATGCCCGCGAGTCAGCAATAAACCGAGTTTGTGCAAGGTGCCGGTGGCGGCGGTGAGGGCGGTCGGCGTCGCCAGCGACAGCGCGCAAGGGCAGGTCGCGACCAGCATCGCAAGAACGATCCAGAACGCCCGCGATGCATCCAGTTGCCACCACAGCAGGCCGATGGCGGCAGCGGCGATCAGCGACAGCAGCAGGAACCATTGCGCGGCGCGGTCGGCGATTTCTGCCAGTCGCGGTTTCTCGGCCTGGGCGCGGTCGAGCAGGCGCACGATCGCTGACAGGCGCGTGTCGTGGCCCAACGCCTGAACCTCCACAGTCAGTACGCCTTCGACATTCAGCGTGCCGGCGGTTACAGCATCGCCGAGCGTGCGCGGTTGCGGCAGGTATTCGCCGGTCAGCAGCGATTCGTCGATGCTTGACTGGCCGTCGATGATCTTGCCGTCCGCCGGCAGGACCGAGCCGGGATGCACCAGAATCCGCTCGCCGACGCGCAGTTCGCTGAGCAGGATGCGCTCGCTCTGACCGTTGGCATCCAGCCGCAAACACGAGGCCGGCAGCAGGTTGACCAGTTGCGCGGTGGCGGCCGCGGTGCGCTCGCGGGCGCGCCGTTCGAGATAGCGACCGGCGAGCAGGAATAGCGCGAACATGCCGACCGCATCGAAATACAACTCGCCGACGCCGGTAATCGCTGTCCAGATGCCAGCGATGTAAGCACTGCCGATCGCCAGCGAAACCGACACGTCCATGGTCAGGTGACGTGTGCGCACATCGCGCATCGCCCCTTTGAAAAACGGTGCGCAGCTGTAGAACACGATCGGCGTGGTCAGGAACAGCGCCACCCAGCGCAGGATCGTGTGCAGTTCAGGGCTGAGGTCGATGTTGAATTCCGGCCATGTCGCCATGGTCGCCATCATCGCCTGGAACCACAGCAGCCCGGCGACGCCGAGCTGGCGCAGGGCACGGCGGTTTTCGCTGGCCAGTTGTTCGCTGGCGCGGTCGGCCTGATAGGGATGGGCGGCGTAGCCGATGTGTCGGAGTTCGGCGAGGATCTGGCTCAGCGGTAACTGCGCGTCGGACCAACGCACGTACAGGCGATGGTTGGACAGATTCAGTCGCGCTTCGGCAACCGCAGGCAGGGTGCGCAGATGTTTCTCGATCAGCCAGCCGCAGGCGGCGCAACTGATGCCTTCCATCAACAGCGTGGTTTCGGCCAGCTCGCCTTCGTGGCGCACGAACGGTTGCTGGACGTCAGCGCGGTCGTACAGCGCCAGTTCATCGGTCAATTGCACCGGCAGGGCTTCGGGGTTGGTCGAGGCTTCGCTGCGGTGTTGGTAATAGCTTTCCAGCCCGCCGGCAACGATGGCCTCGGCCACGGCCTGACAGCCCGGGCAGCAGAATTCGCGCGATTGCCCGAGGACGACGGCGGTGAAACGGCTGCCGGACGGGACGGGCAGGGCGCAGTGGTAGCAGGGGAGTGGGGTGGTCATGGCATCGTTGAGGGGGTAAGCCCTTGCATTGGGTGTGTCCGCTTGCCCTCACCCCAGCCCTCTCCCGGAGGGAGAGGGAGCCGATTGGTGTGAGCTGAAAAAGCGGTGTCAGTCGCCGACATTGCTATGGTCATGCGCAAAACCCTGAGGCGCTGAAGATCAGTCCCCTCTCCCTCTGGGAGAGGGTTAGGGTGAGGGGCTTTTGATCTTGACTCACTTTTTCAGGTCTTCCGCACCCTGCAGCGGCTCATCGCCCAGCAGCAGTTCCTTGTCATGGCTGACCAGCTCTTCTTCAAACATGCGCCACACATGTTCATCCTGACTACCCAGCAGCTCGACAAACCGCCGCCCTTCAACCTTGTCATTCAACTGACCGATGTAACGCCCGGTCTCGCTCTCGCTGCGAGTCAGGACAATCTTGCGATCCTTCTCCGGCTGCGTCGGCGAGATCAGATTCAATTCCAGCGTGTTCGGCAGACTGTCACCGCTCAGGCGTAAGTCGACTTCACCGGTGACATCGTCCAGATGCACCGCCGCGCGCATTTTCAGGGTTTGCGCCAGCAGTTCACGGTCCAGCGAACGGTTGATGCCTTTGCCGGCCTCGTAATAGTTGTCGTTGACCAGGTTATCCGGGTTGTTCACCGCAATCGTCACCATCGACAGGGTCAGCGCCACCGAGCAGGCCAGAATACCGATGATGATCCACGGCCAGAGGTGCTTGTACCAGGGACTTGCAGCGTTTGCGGCAGACATATGCAGTTCTCTCAACGAATTTGCGGGCCGATGAATCGGCTCTTGGCTTCAATGTGGACACTGTCGTCATCGGCATCCTTGAGGATGAATTTCACCTCGTTGGTGCTCGATGGCAGTTGTTCCGGTGCGCTCGACAACTCGACCGGCATGCTGACGATATCGCCGGCAGCCACCTTGATCTCGCGCTTGCCTTGCAGGCGCAGGTCCGGCAGACCTTCGGCTTGCAGCAGGTAAGTGTGGTCGCGCTGATCCTTGTTCATGATTTTCAGGCTGTAGACGTTTTCGATCCGGCCTTCGGCGTTTTCGCGGTACAGCACACGGTCCTTGCTGACGTCGAAACCGACCAGCGAGCGCATGAAGAACGCGGCGACCAGCAGGCTAATCATCGCCAGCAACACCACGGCATAACCAATCAGGCGTGGCCGCAGTTTATGGGTTTTCTGCCCGGACAGGTTGTGTTCGGTGGTGTAGCTGATCAGCCCGCGCGGGTAATCCATCTTGTCCATGATGCTGTCGCAGGCGTCGATACAGGCAGCGCAACCAATGCACTCGATCTGCAGGCCGTCGCGAATGTCGATGCCGGTCGGACAGACCTGCACGCACATCGTGCAGTCGATGCAGTCGCCCAGGCCCAGCGCCTTGTAGTCGATGCCTTTTTTACGCGGGCCACGGCTTTCGCCACGGCGCGGGTCGTAGGAAACGATCAGCGTGTCCTTGTCGAACATCACGCTCTGGAAGCGCGCATACGGACACATGTAGATGCACACCTGCTCGCGCAACCAGCCGGCGTTGCCGTAGGTGGCGAGGGTGAAGAAACCGACCCAGAAGTACGACCAGCCATCGGCCTGGCCGGTGAAGAACTCAATGACCAGTTCGCGGATCGGCGAGAAGTAACCGACGAAGGTCATGCCGGTGACAAAACCAATCAATAGCCACAGCGCGTGCTTGGCCGCTTTGCGCAGAAACTTGTTTGCGCTCATTGGCGCCTTGTCGAGTTTGATGCGCTGGTTGCGGTCGCCTTCGGTGACCTTTTCGCACCACATGAAAATCCATGTCCACACACTTTGCGGACAGGTGTAACCGCACCAGACCCGCCCGGCATACACGGTGATGAAAAACAGGCCAAACGCGGCAATGATCAACAGGCCCGACAGCAAGATGAAGTCCTGCGGCCAGAACGTCGCGCCAAAAATGAAGAACTTGCGCTCCGGCAGGTTCCACCACACGGCCTGATGACCGCCCCAGTTCAGCCACACCGTACCGAAATACAACAGGAACAGCGCCGCACCGCCGAGCATCCGCAGATTGCGGAACAGGCCGGTGAAGGCGCGGGTGTAGATTTTTTCGCGTGAGGCGTAAAGGTCGACGCTGTTGTTCGGGTTTTTGCTCGGTGGTGTGACGTCGTGTACCGGAATCTGGTTGCTCATCATTGCATCCCACGGCAGTGGAAAAATGCCTTGGTCGATACGTGCCAACCAAGGTCAAAAAGGGCTGTTGCAGTGGCGCGATGATACGCCTGTCGCTCTGGCTCAAGGGTGCGACCTTTGGTCGCGTTGGGTAAAGGGTGAGGATGGTGTAGCGATTGCGTGAAAGCCTGACGCAGATCAATTGACTTATTGAGTATGGACGGTTTTGCTGCACTGGCTAATTAGCTGTTTTCAAGGGGCTTGGCAGTGCTCAGCGGCCGACCCTGAATTAGAGTTCAATGTAACGATGATTTATAACGGCGCGCGCGGTTTTGAACTCGACTTCAGCTGCCTCGCGCATGACCAGCAGGTCGACAATGCCGGGAGGGGGCAGTTGGTTTCTGGTGCGTCCCGGACCCGGCAGTCTACCGCCGCCGAGGCCGTCCAGACCGCCACCGTTATCCGGGTTGTCCGAGGCGGTTCGGGCAATTGCATGCGCGGGGGGCGCCTGCGTTTTCGCTGACCTGAATTGATTATCAGGGCAGGGTTGGAAGTGTTTGAGCATTGTCCTTTCGTGCATGTCGGTTTCATCCTTGGAGATCAGTCCGATGCGGTTTATCGGCGTGAAAAAACCTACAGGGCGCCGCTGCACCGGTCCATCAACCAAATGTCTCAAGGCGTGAATGCCAGTATGAAAAAGGCCCCGCCAATCGAAACTGGCGGGGCCTTTTTTACATCGAGCGTCGGCCTTATTCGGCGTTCGCTTCCGGTGCTTTTTCACCGTGGGACAGGCTGTAAACGTAAGCCGCCAGCAGGTGCACCTTGTCGTTGCCTTGCAGTTGTTCCTGCGCCGGCATCTGGCCCTGGCGGCCGTAACGGATGGTCTGCTGCAGTTGCGCGAAGCTCGAGCCGTAGATGAATGCCCCCGGATGGGTCAGGTCAGGCGCGCCCATGGCTGGAGTGCCTTTGCCAGCAGGGCCGTGGCAGGCCACGCAGTTGGCGGCAAACAGTTTCTGCCCGTTGGCCGGATCGGCCTTGGTGCCTTCCGGCAGTTTGCGCCCGTCGAGGTTGGTCACGACAAACGCTGCCACGTCGGCCACGCCTTGCTCGCCGATGACTTCCGCCCACGCCGGCATCACCGCGTGGCGACCGCCCATGATGGTGGTCTTGATGGTTTCCGGCTCGCCGCCCCAGCGCCAGTCGGCGTCGGTCAGGTTAGGGAAGCCATAGGCACCCTTGGCGTCGGAGCCGTGGCACACCGAGCAGTTGGAGGCAAACAGGCGACCGCCCATTTTCAACGCTTGCGGGTCCTTGGCGACTTCTTCGATCGGCATCGCCGCGAACTTGGCAAAGATCGGACCGAAGCGAGCGTCCGAACGGGCCATTTCCTTTTCCCATTCGTGCACGCCGGTCCAGCCGGTCTGGCCGTTGGCGAACGCGGTCTGCTTTTCGTTATCCAGATAGTTGTAGCCCGGCAGCAGACCTTTCCAGTTGCCCAGACCCGGATACAGCACCAGGTAGCCCAAGGCGAAAATGATCGTGCCGACGAACAGCATGAACCACCATTTCGGCAGCGGGTTGTCGTACTCCTCGATCCCGTCGAAGGAGTGGCCGACCGTCTCGTCCGTC
>Ga0308159_1003327_pt1 | contig 16421 bp, 15 predicted proteins | sample PhyCR1_FD_201040 | JGI IMG/M metagenome (GOLD analysis project Ga0308159, IMG submission 201040) | Phyllosphere microbial communities from UC Gill Tract Community Farm, Albany, California, United States - DLSLC.R1 | ecosystem: Host-associated > Plants > Phyllosphere > Unclassified | place: USA... | reverse complement strand
GCGTTATCCGTTCGGTCGCTACGCCGATCAGGCTCAGCTGGAGTTGATCTACGCCAACTACAAGAACGCCGAGCCGGAAGCTGCAAAGTCCGCCGCCGAGCGTTTCATTCGTTTGCATCCGCAGCACCCGAACGTGGATTACGCGTACTATCTCAAGGGTCTGACCTCGTTCGACCAGGACGTCGGCCTGCTGGCGCGCTTCCTGCCGCTGGACATGACCAAGCGTGACCCGGGCGCGGCCCGCGACTCGTACAACGAGTTCGCCCAGCTCACCAGCCGCTTCCCGAACAGCCGCTACGCGCCGGACGCCAAGCAGCGCATGATCTACCTGCGCAACCTGCTGGCGGCCTACGAAATCCACGTGGCCGACTACTACCTGACCCGTCAGGCTTACGTCGCCGCCGCCAACCGTGGCCGTTACGTGGTGGAAAACTTCCAGGAAACCCCTTCGGTCGGCGACGGCCTGGCGGTGATGACCGAGGCCTATCAGCGTCTGCACCTGGACGATCTGGCGGCCACCAGTCTGGAAACCCTGAAGCTCAATTACCCGGATCACCCAAGCCTGCAGGACGGCCAGTTCGTGCCACGCGTTGCCGAAGCTGACAACCGCTCGTTCCTGAGCAAGGCGACTTTGGGCCTGATCGAGTCGCGTCCCCCGCTGCCGCCGGGCGAGACCCGCGCCAACCAGGATGTGCAGAAGCAGTTCCAGGACGCGAAAGACGCGATCCCGAACGAGCTCAAGCCGAAAGACGAAAACGGCGACGTGATCGAAGAGCCGGAGCCGGAATCCACCGACACCGACCGCTCGTGGTTCAGCTACATGACCTTCGGCGTGTTCGACTGAGCACACCGGCGGTAACAAAAAGGGAGATCTGCGGATCTCCCTTTTTTATTGCGGCGCTTTAATCCGCTGTGCGCTGCTCGGCTCCTTGGCTAAACTGCCGGATCATCAGTCGAAAAGCCGCCCATCATGCTTCGTTTATTGTTCTGGATCGCCGTGATCTTCGCCGCCATCTGGCTCTGGCGTAAATTCAAGGCCCCCGCCGCCTCCAATCAGTCCCAGCGCAATTCTCGCGAGCAAGACGCTGCGCCCATGGTGCGCTGCGCCCATTGCGGCGTGCACCTGCCCCGCGATCGCGCGCTGGGCAATCAGCAACAGTGGTATTGCAGCCAGGCTCATCTCGAGCAAGGCCCGGGCGCCAGTGGTCGCTGAGGCCGCCACCCCCGACAGCAAACAGGCGCAGCGTCTGCTGCGTCTTTATCACCTGTACCGTCTGAGCGTCGGCATCACCCTGGTGTTGCTGATCTCGAGCAACATGGACAACCGCCTGCTGACGTCGGCCAACGACGATTTGCTGCGCGGCGGCAGTTGGCTGTATCTGGTTCTGAACATTCTGCTGGTGGTGTTTCTCGAAAACACCCGCCGGCCCGGGCAATTGTTCAGCCTGGCACTGGTCGACGTGCTGCTTCTGTGCGGTTTGTTCTTCGCTGCGGGCGGCGTTGGCAGTGCGCTGGGCAACTTGCTGATTGTCTCCGTGGCAATCAGCAACACCCTGCTGCGCCGGCGCATCGGCCTGTTGATTGCGGCCATCGCCGCGCTGGGCATTGTCGGCTCGAGTTTCCTGCTCGGTATCAACCACTCACTGAGCGCCAATGAATACTTGCAGGCCGGCACGCTCGGCGCCTTGTGCTTTGCCGCATCGCTGCTGGTGCAGGGACTGGTCCGTCGCCTCGAGGTCAGCGAAACCCTGGCCGAGCAGCGCGCCAGTGAAGTGGTTGGCCTCGAAGCGTTGAATGCTCTGATCCTGCAACGCATGCGCACCGGCATCCTCGTCCTCGATCACGAGCATCGCGTACTGCTGGCCAATCACAGCGCGCAAACCCTGCTCGCCCGATCACAATTGCAGGGCCACTTGATCGATGAGTTTTCGCCGACGCTGGTCGAGCGCCTGCAGCTGTGGATGAACAACCCGACCCTGCGCCCGCAAAGCCTGAAAATCCCCGGCAATGGCATAGAACTTCAACCGAATTTCATCGCGCTAGAGCAGAGCCCGAATCCGCGCACCCTGGTGTTTCTTGAAGACCTCGCGCAAATCACCCAACAGGCGCAGCAATTGAAGCTCGCCGCGCTCGGGCGATTGACTGCCGGCATTTCTCACGAAATCCGCAATCCGTTGGGGGCGATCAGCCACGCCGCGCAGCTGTTGGCCGAGTCCGAGGAACTCGACAGTGCCGATCGGCGTCTGACGCAGATTATTCAAGATCACTCCCAGCGCATGAACCGAGTCATCGAAAACGTCCTGCAACTGTCCCGCCGCCAGCAGAGTGCCCCGCAACGGCTGGACCTCAAACCGTGGCTGGAGAACTTCGTTGCCGAAAGCCGCGAGCAGGCCAGCGAGCGCCAGCACATTCATCTGCGAATCAATTCCGGGGACTTCACCACGCTGATGGACCCGAACCAGCTGCGGCAGATCCTCGACAACCTGCTGCGCAACGGCTGGCGTCACAGTGCCCTGCTGCACGATCAGGCCGAGGTCTGGCTGGCGCTGTTCACCGACCCCGACAGCCAGTTGGCGGTACTCGAAGTACAGGACAACGGCCCCGGCGTACCGGCCGAGGAACAGGTGCATCTGTTCGAACCCTTCTTCACCACCAGCAGCCAGGGCACCGGCCTTGGGCTTTATCTGTCCCGTGAGCTGTGCGAAAGCAACCAAGCGCGCCTAGACTTTCAATCACGCCAAGGCGGCGGCTGCTTTCGCATCACCTTTGCTCACGGACGGAAACAAAGTTGAATACAAGCCCACGGCAAAAAATCCTCATTGTTGACGACGAACCGGACATCCGCGAACTCCTGGAAATCACTCTAGGCCGGATGAAACTCGACACCTACAGCGCGCGCAATCTCGCCGAAGCGCAAACGCTGTTGCAGCGCGAGACGTTCGCTCTGTGCCTGACCGATATGCGCCTGCCCGACGGCACGGGGCTGGAGCTGGTACAGCACATCCAGCAACGTTATCCACACGTGCCGGTGGCGATGATTACCGCGTACGGCAGCCTGGAAACCGCGATCAACGCCTTGAAGGCCGGCGCGTTCGACTTTCTGACCAAACCGGTCGACCTTGCCCGCCTGCGTGAACTGGTCAGCAGTGCCTTGCGCATGCCCGCCGCAGGTGGCCATTGCACACCGATCGATCGGCATTTGCTCGGCGATTCACCGCCGATGCGCAACCTGCGCAAGCAGATCGACAAACTCGCACGTAGTCAGGCGCCGGTGTACATCAGCGGTGAATCCGGCAGCGGCAAGGAACTGGTTGCGCGACTGATTCACGATCAAGGGCCACGCGCCAGCCAGCCGTTCGTGCCGGTCAACTGCGGGGCGATTCCGTCGGAGTTGATGGAAAGCGAGTTTTTCGGTCATCGCAAAGGCAGTTTCACTGGCGCGGTCGAAGACAAGCCGGGGCTGTTTCAAGCGGCCCATGGCGGCACGCTGTTTCTCGACGAAGTGGCAGACCTGCCGCTGTCGATGCAGGTCAAGCTGCTGCGGGCGATTCAGGAAAAAGCCGTGCGCAGCGTCGGCGGCCAGCAGGAAACGGTGGTCGATGTGCGGATTCTCTGCGCCACGCACAAGGACCTTGATGCCGAGGTAGCCGCTGAGCGCTTTCGCCAGGATCTGTATTACCGCCTGAACGTGATCGAGCTGCGTGTGCCATCTCTGCGCGAGCGGCGCGATGACATCGAAGTGCTAGCGGCGCACATGCTCAAGCGCTTGGCCAAGGACACCGGCCAGCCAGCTGCGCGTCTGCATCCGCAAGCCCTGGAAGCGCTGAAGAATTACCGCTTCCCCGGCAATGTGCGGGAACTGGAAAACGTTCTTGAACGGGCGCATACCCTGTGCGAGAACCGTACGATCGAGGCCGATGATTTGCGCCTCAGTGAAGGCAACTGCGCGTCGGACGGCGCGATTGCCGATCTGACGCAAATCGACAATCTCGAAGATTATCTGGAGAACGTCGAGCGCAAGCTGATCTTGCAAGCGCTGGAAGAGACGCGCTGGAACCGCACGGCGGCGGCGCAGCGCCTGAGTCTTTCGTTTCGGTCGATGCGTTACCGGCTGAAGAAACTCGGGCTGGATTAAAGGCCTCTTCGCGAGCAGGCTCACTCCTACACTTGATCCCTGTGGGAGCGAGCCTGCTCGCGAAAGCGATCTGACAGGCGCGAAAGAACTGACGGGCTAGATACGACCCTCAGGTGCATACGGCGTCGGATCAATAATCGGCGCCCGGCCCAACATCATATCGGCAAACAACTGACACGACGCCGGCGCCAGCACCAACCCGTTACGATAATGCCCGCAATTGAGCCACAAGCCATCGAACCCCGGCACCCGGCCGATGTAAGGAACCCCCTCCGGCGAGCCCGGACGCAACCCGGCCCAATGCCCGACCACTTGCGCATCAGCCAGCGCCGGCAACAGCTCGACCGCCGATGCCTTGAGGCTTTCCAGCGCGACGTCGGTGGGCGTCTTGTCGTAGCCTGCGTGCTCCAGCGTACTGCCGATCAGAATATGCCCGTCGCGACGTGGAATTGCATAACGCCCCTTGGCCAGCACCATGCTCGGCAGAAAGTCCGCCGTGCATTTGTAGAGAATCATCTGCCCTTTGACCGGCTCTACCGGCAGCGCCAGGTTCAAGGTCTTGAGCAAGTCGCCGCTCCACGCCCCCGCAGTCAGTACCACCTGATCGCCAGCGATGACGCAATTGGCCGTTTCAACCCCAATCACACGTTCGCCGTCGCGAGCGAAACCGCTGACTTCGCACTGCTCGTGAATGGTCACGTTGGGCAACGCCTGCAACGCTGCTTTCAAGGATTTGACCAACCGCGGATTGCGCACATTGGCGACATCGGCCATGTAGATCGCGCGCGAAAAACCGCCGCCCAGCACCGGCACCGCGTCATGCGCCGCGGAGATATCCACAGAGCGCAGCGGGCGGTTTTCACGCTCGGCCCACGCCAGTGCTTCGGCCTCGTCGTCCAGATCCAGCCAGTACAGACCGGTGGTGTGGACCTCCGGATCAACGCCAGTGTCGGCAAACAGCCGCGCGCCGAGCTGTGGATAAAAATCCTGCGACCAGTGCGCCAGCGCGGTGACCGCCGGGCTATAGCGCCACGGGTACAACGGCGACACGATACCGCCACCCGCCCAGGACGATTCCTGGCCAAGGTTCGAACGATCCAGCAGCACCACGCTGCGCACTTCGGAGGCGAGATTGTAGGCGGTGAGCAGGCCTATCACCCCGCCCCCGACAATCACCACTTGCTGTTGCCTGGTCATGTTTGATCCAACCGTAAAAAAGACAGTGGGCGCAAAAGGCGCCCGAAAGAAAGCGCCTCAGCGGCCCCAGCAATCCTTGGTGGTCAGTCCGGTGGTCGCGTTGTTCATGCTCCTGACACCGGTGTTGGTCAGGGTGAAATCGCCGCACTTGTCAGTGGCCATCGACGTGCCGCTCTTGCGTGTTGCGGTCAGCACAAAGGTCTGGTCAGTGATTGTCGGCGTGAGGGTATAGAAATCATTGCCGGCACTCAGCCCGGTGACGCCGGTGTAGACATTGTTGCGGGTGTAGAACCGCTCGAGGATCTGCGCCTGTTCCGAGAGCAGCGATACCACCTCGGCGCGACGGCCCTTTTTCAGGTACTCGGTGTAGCTCGGTGCGGCGATGGTAATGACGATCCCGATGATCGCAATCACGATCATGATTTCGATCAGGGTGAAACCTCGGTTGGCTCTGCGCATGCCTCAAATTCTCGCTTACTGGATTTGTCGCCACATGATACGACGGCTGCCGCCACCGCCCTTTTCCACGACGGTGGTGACTACACCACTGGTGTCGGTTACAAGCTTGGTCTTGGCATCGGCGGAAACGACGTTAAGGGTCGGGATGCCCCCAGTGAACACCACGCCGCTGGATATCGTGTCATTGCCGTCGACCAAACGATCAGCATTGGTGTCGATCACGGCGTAGTTGAGCATCTTACCGCTGAACGCCTCCAGTTCGACCAGTTTGCCGGTGCCGAAACTTGCACAGGGATCGGTGGTATCGACGCTGGCCGTGGTAAAGACGACGCGCCCCAGCACAATGCTCGCCTGATTGATCACCCGCTCGCCGGTCAGCACGTTGTTATACACCAGCGGCAAGTACCAGCCCTTCTCGCCCGGATACGTCGTCTCATTCTGCGTGGTGGTCACGAACTGCCCGGTGCTGCCGGAGAACGACCCGGTAATCGCCTGCGCCTGCAAGCTGCTGACAGTAATTTGTCCCGAACCGCCATCGGCGTCCCATACCGAATAGAACGCTTGCAGATCCTTGTTGCTCTTGTCGGCGGTTTCGTTGAATTTGCCGGTGCCGAAGAACACCTGCTTGCCACCCTGCGGGTTATCCGCCAGCAGCGGTTGCGCGGTGATTGGCTGCGTCGCCCCACCGGGGGCGGTAAACAATGGCTTGCCGGCAAACGCCACGCCCCAGCTTTCCGGGGCCGTCGTGCTCAAGTCGAATTTCCACATCCGTCCTTTCAGATCACCACCGTAAGCCGCCTGCACCACGTTCGACGAATTGACCCTAAGTTCGACCGAAGACAGGCCATTGGTGGTTTCCGTATTGTCGATAACGATTTTCCTGATCAACGAGCCATCACGCACATCCAGCACGTACAACGCCGCTACGCCGGAATGGCTGCCGTAGCCATTGGCAATGAACGCGGCCCAGCGACCATCGGCCAAGCGTGCCACTTCCGGGCGTGCGTAGGCGTAACCCAGATCATTGAAAGCGTTGGCCGTGTTGGCGCTGACCGGCGCACTGACTTCCCACAGCGCACGGATCACGTTGCCCGCCGAAGCATCGAACAGTTGCAGCCCGTAGAAGGTTTTACCGCCGGCACCGGTGCCGCCAATCGCCAGGGTTTTCCAGGTAGTGCCGGACTGCACGTCGAACACCCCGACCTGCCCATCCACGAGAAACTTGTGGCTGACGCCGTTGACGTAATTGGTGTCGGCGATCAGGCGCAACGACGGCAGCACGCTGGATGGCATATACGCGTAACGACGCGTGCCGTTCGCCGAATTGATCACGTTAACGAAGCCGTCGTTGGCGTTGACCACCAGACTGCTGTTCATGTTGGCCGCTTTGGTCGCCAGGTAAGTGGTGTAACTGGTATCGGCGGACAGATCGGACGCGGTCTTGTCCGCAGGCGACGCGAGCACCAGCGGCGAATTGATGATGTCGCCGAGCAACACGCTGCGCACTTTGAGCCCGGCCTTGTTGGTGCCTTTGCTCCATTCCACCAGATCATTGCCAGTGATGCCGGTGGGCAAGCCCTGATTGAGCGTGGTTTGCTGAGTGGGGGAAAAGTTGCCGAAGGCCAGGGATATCGGCGCGTTGCTCACGGTGTTCCACGACTGGAAAGTCGGTGCCGTGGCGGACGGTACGATGGTCGTGTCGGTTGTCCACTGCGCGCTGGACGTATTCACCGTACCGGTCGAGGTAAAGCCGAACGATCTGATTGTCCCGCGCCAATCCTTAGGGTCGTAAGTGGTCTGATAAAAACTGCTGCCGCTGCTCAACGAGCTGCTACTGGCGACGCCGGCCCCGCCGGAGCCAGCCTTGGAGGTAATGTCGCTCAATGCTGACGATAATGCCGCGTTGAGTCCGGAGCTGTCGGTGGCCTGGTAATACCGGCCCTGGCCATAACTGGCGGCATCGGACAGCATGTCGTTATCCGCCGCGAAACCGACGGTGTAGGTGTTCATGTTCTGCTTGGGAAAATCCACCGCGTTCCAGCTTTTGCCTGCCGCATCGGTGCCGGTCGAGCGCATGTCGATGTCGAAGGCAAACTTGGCGATGTCATCCAGATACAGCGTATCGCCCTCACCGTCACCGTTGAGGTTGTCGCCGTCATTGTTGACGCCATCCCAGTTCGGCAACCGATTGCCGCCCAAGGGATCGTTGGTGGGAAAGGTTCGGTCGTAGGTCGGCAAGCCGTCGGTAATTACCACGCCGTAGTTTTTCTGGCAGCGATATTGAATCGGGCTGGTGTAGGTGCTCGGCGTGCCGTTGTAGAAAGGGGCGATGCCGCGCATGTAGCGGGTGATCTCGTAATAGCTTTCCGCAAGGGGCGTGTTGGCCACCGCGTTTAATCCATTGATTGATGAAATCAGCGCGTTGTAGTTGGTATCGGCTTGCGCCTGGGTCACGCTGCCCGTTACCGGCGACAGATCGGTAATCGCGCGAGGGATGAAGCCTCCGTTACCGGGGTTGGCGCTGGTCGCCGGGTTGAACGTCGCCAGCCCCATGCGCAAGGTACGGTTGCTGCTGACCAGCGCGGTGGAGACGTTGCGCGCCACGTTCATCCGGTAATCATTGGGAATCGCCCCGGTGGTGAAATCGCGGGTGCCGTTGCTGATCGCCAGACTGACGATGTAGGAAATGTAATCGGCGGAATAACGGGTGTTCTCGTTGCCCACCGGGTCGGGCAACTTCAGGCACAACGGCGCGACGCTGTTGTTGTAGAACGCATACGCGCCGCCCGAGCAGCCGGACGTTGGCAGGCTCGAGAGAAACACCAGGTCGCCGGTGATCTGCGGGGCATTCAGCGCAGAGCACAATCCGAGAAAGGCATTGCACTGCCGCGCCGGTGTGCGGTTGACGTTCGGATCAAATCCGGCGGCATAAATGATGCTGTTCATGCTCCCCGAATCGTCGATCAGCAGCATCACATTCGGCGGTACGGCGGCTGCGCTCAGCAAAGGCGAGTCGGAGGGTGTGAAGGCGTAGGCCGGCGAACTCAGATAAAAACTCAGCAGCATGCCGAGCAACAGCGTCCGGCAGCGCTCAAAACTTCGCATACACACTCTCCAGCACACTGCGCGAGCTACCGGCGAGACCGACAGCGGTGACTCGGTAGAGGGTCGCCGAGGTGCTGCTCGGCACGTTGACCGCGGTCAAGGTCGTGCCGATGTTCTGCACGCCATAAAAGCCGTTGCCGACAGCGATCCAGGTCACTCCCGACGTCGAGTTGAGCCCCGCTGCGCTGACCACCGTCGATTCTGCCGGTGGCGCACATTGATTGCCGCTACACACCGCCAATGAATAACTGTTCAGTTGCACGGCGCTTTCGCCAATGCGCAGTGCGGCTTCGGCAGCCTGGAACGACTGGTTGCGCAGGCTGACACTGCCAGCCATTTTTTCCTGCAGGTTGGCGCTCTGCATCGACGACAGGCCAATCAGAGTCAGCAGCAACAGGAACACCAGACTCACCAGCAACACCATGCCGCGTTGCGCCTGCCGTTGATGCAGAGAAATCCTCATGGTCATCCCCTCACGGCAAGCGGTTGCGCAAGGCGGCAACCACGTTGAAGGTTTGACTGGCGACGCGATTGTTCGGGTCGGTGAGGGTCAGGCTCAGGCGCACACTGCGGATGCGCGCGGCATCGCTGGGGTTGGCGCTGTAGGTCGAAGCCGCGATATCCGTGGCTGAACTGGCCAGCCCGAACATCACGTTGAACGCGCTGACGTTATTCACCAGTACCTGTTGCGTCGGGTTGCCACTGCCGGTGCCCATCAGGATCTGGTTGTTGCTGAAGCTGTAGACCAGCCGCCGGATCGGGAACGCAATCTGCCCGCTGGGCGCCGCACGCAAGCCGGTATACGCGACGGCGCTGTTGCGGCAATCGGAGAGCACCGTCCAGGTTGGCGTACCGCCAGCATTGCCGACGTCGGCGGTGACCAGGGTCAGTTTCAGGTTGGCGTTGTCCCAACTGATCGGCGCGAGTTGCGCCCCGTTGAAATCGCCGGCACTGCTGGAGTCGGTGATGGTACCAAGACAACCAAACATGCCGACCATGCGGATTTCCTGAATCATTTTGCTCAATACGAAGCGCGCATCTTCCTGCATCGCGGCGGCGCTGTTCTGGCTGACGTAGGTGTTCTTTGCGGCGATGAAAATCTGCACCACGCCGAGCACCACGATCAGACCCAGCGCCAGGGCGACCAGCAATTCGATCAGGCCGAAACCCTGTTGCTGACGCTTCATGGCGACACCACCGGATCGACCGCCGCGCGGCTGCTGAGGACGAAGCTGCGCGCAGCACTCGCGGTGTTGGCTGCCCGTGCGTCGTTCCAGGTGATGGTGATGGTGTATACGCGCTGATTGCGGGTGATGCTGCCGGTGGCAGTCGGGCCGCCGAAATTGGCGATGTTGGTGGTGAAATCGTAGAGGTCCTGATCCCGCGCGACCGAGAGATTGCCCGAGGTCGGCGGCGTGGCGGTGTAGTCGGCAGCGGAATTGGCGCGGATGCGGTCCATCATGTCGTAGGCGATGAAACTGGCCTGGCTGGTCATCCGCGAGCTGTCGGTGTACTTCAGCGCATTGAGTTGCACTGCCGCCGCGCCAAGCAAGCCGACCGTGAGAATCAGCAACGCGACCAGCACCTCGATCAGCGTCATCCCTCGCTGCGTGCGTTGACTCCCTGCCCTCATCCGCAATTCCCACCCAATTGAATTCGTCCGTTCAAACACACGTTCAGCGTCCTGCTTTGCGTACCCAGCGTGTAACTGATGACCACCGCCGTCGACGGTGCCGCCAGACCGCCGAGATTATTGAAATCCAGTGCGGTCACTCCTGAGGGTAGCGTCAGAGTCGCGCCGCTGCTCATCGCTGGAACAACCCGCAACACATTGGCCGGATTGCCAGTACTGTCGTAGACCGCCAGCTCACCGGCCCAGATGCTACCGCCAGCCGTTGGCCGCAAACGGGTGGTGACACCGCGGTTGATCGCCTCAAGGCGGGCAAAGTTGATCGCTCGTTGCAAGTCACCCATCTCGGTATCGGCCTTGCTGCCCTGTATCGAACGGGTAAAAGCCGGGACCGCCAAAGTGATCAGGACCAGAAACACGGCGATCGCCACGAGCAACTCGATCAGCGTGAAACCTTTTGTACGAAGATCCATCGATGCCCTCCGTTGCCGTCGGCTATACCTGCTTCTACACGCTAGAACATTCAGCCGACCTGTGTCGGTTGATTTGCCCTGCCCGGCGCACGGAGCGCGCCATCCATCACGTTCCACGGAGGGAGTCTTCATGTCTCAACACGGTTTCAGCCTGATCGAATTGCTTATGGGACTGGCGATCGGCGCAATTGTTCTGCTGCTGGTCACCCCCGCGCTTGCCAGCCTAAAAGAGTCGAGCCACCGCGAGCTGGCGGCGCAATCCTTGTTCGAGGGCATCCGCAACGCCCGCAGCCTGGCCATCACGCGTAATCAGAGTGTGGTGATCCATGGGATCAATGGCGACTGGAGTCAGGGTTGGCGGATCATTCTCGACATCAGTGGCAAGGGCGCCAAAGACGTCAGCAATCCGCTGCTGGTGGAACAGGCAAGTGCCATGCAGGTGCCGATTGTCGGCAATTGGGCGGTGAGTCGTTACGTGCGCTTCAGCAGTCTGGGGCAACCGCTGATGCCCGGGCGGGCCTTTCAGGCAGGGACATTACATGTCTGCTCGGTGCGCGAGCCGGTCAGCCAGCAGCAGATCGTGCTGGCCGCGACCGGTCGCGTGCGCCTGAGCCGCGCAAAGTCGGAACAGGCGTTGTGTCAGCAAGCCGAGCGGGTCAGATCGAACGCACGCGCAGCTCTTTAGGCATCGAGAAGGTGATGTTTTCCTCGCGCCCGGCCAGTTCATCGGCGCCGGTGGCGCCCCAGGCCTGCAATTGCTGGATCACGCCGCGCACCAGCACTTCCGGTGCAGAGGCACCGGCGGTGATGCCGATACGCTCGACGCCATCGAACCAGCTCTTTTGCATGTCCTCGGCGCCGTCGATCAGGTAGGCCGGGGTGGCCATGCGTTCGGCGAGCTCGCGCAGACGATTGGAATTGGAGCTGTTCGGGCTGCCGACCACCAGCACCACGTCGCATTCGTCAGCCAATTGCTTGACCGCGTCCTGGCGGTTTTGCGTGGCGTAGCAGATGTCGTCCTTGCGCGGGCCGCCAATTGCCGGAAAACGTGTGCGCAAGGCGTCGATAACGCGACTGGTGTCGTCCATCGACAGAGTCGTCTGGGTGACGAACGCGAGTTTTTCCGGGTTACGCACCTGCAGTTCAGCCACGTCTTTCTCGTCTTCGACGAGGTAGATCGCGCCGCCATTACTGGAATCGTACTGGCCCATGGTGCCTTCGACTTCCGGATGCCCGGCGTGGCCGATCAGGATGCACTCACGGCCATCGCGGCTGTATTTGGCGACTTCGATATGCACCTTGGTCACCAGCGGACAGGTGGCGTCGAAGACTTTCAGGCCACGACCGGCGGCTTCATTGCGCACGGCCTGAGAAACCCCGTGGGCACTGAAGATCACGATGACGTCGTCCGGCACCTGATCGAGTTCTTCGACGAAAATCGCGCCACGATTGCGCAGGTCCTCGACGACGAACTTGTTGTGCACCACTTCATGACGCACGTAGATCGGCGGCCCGAACACTTCGAGGGCGCGGTTGACGATTTCGATCGCCCGGTCCACGCCGGCACAGAAGCCACGGGGGTTGGCGAGTTTGATTTGCATGCTGTGCCTCGTGTCTTGCGCGCGAAAAATTGGATCGTTGCATGACCTGTGGGAGCGGGCTTGCCCGCGATGGGGCCATGACAGTCAACATTGATGTCGACCAATACATCGCTTTCGCGGGCAAGCCCGCTCCCACAGAGGTTCTGCTTTGTTACTCAGATCGCTTTGACTGAAATGATTTCCACGTCAAAGGTCAATGTCTTGCCCGACAGCGGGTGGTTGAAGTCAACGGTCACTTGCGCGTCGTCGAACTCTTTTACCACGCCCGGCAATTCAGTATTGGCCGCATCGTTGAAGATCACCAGCAGACCCGGCGACAGTTCCATGTCGGCGAACTGCGAACGCGGGATGACCTGTACGTTTTGCGGGTTCGGCTGGCCGAAGGCGTTTTCCGGCTCGACGGTAAGCATACGCTTGTCGCCAGCCTTGAAGCCGAACAGCGCCGCTTCGAAACCCGGCAGCAGATTGCCGTCGCCGACCTTGAAGGTCGCCGGGGCTTTGTCGAACGTGCTGTCGACGGTGTCGCCGTTTTCCAGGCGCAGTGCGAAATGCAAAGTGACTTCCGTGTTCTGGCCGATGCGTTGCTCAGCCGATACCTGTTCAGTCATGAGCGGTCTCTTCGGTTTTCTTCGGTTTGAACATGTCCAGCGCCAGCATGATCGCGCCAACGGTGATCGCGCTGTCGGCGAAGTTGAATGCCGGGAAGTACCATCGGTTCTGCCAGTGCACCAGAATGAAGTCGATCACATGGCCCAGGGCGATGCGGTCGTACAGATTGCCCAGCGCGCCGCCCAACACCAGCGCCAGCGCGATGGCCAGCCAGGTGTCGTTGCGGCCCAGGCGTTTGAGCCAGACCACCAGCACACAGCTGACCACGATGGCGATCAGCGCAAACAGCCAGCGCTGCCAGCCGGAGCTGTCAGCCAGGAAGCTGAATGCCGCGCCGGTGTTGTAGGCCAGGGTCCAGCTGAACAGATCGGGAATAATCACGATCTGCTGGAACATCTCGAGCCTGCCTTCGAAGTAGAACTTGCTGGCCTGGTCGATGACCAGAACCAGCAGGCTCAACCATAGCCAGCTCAACCGTCCGAAACGGCCAATGGCATCAGGCATAGTGACGAACCTCGCCAGTGCCGCTGATGTTGTCGACGCAACGACCGCAGATTTCCGGATGCTCCGGGTTCACGCCGACGTCTTCGCGGCAGTGCCAGCAACGGGCGCACTTCGGGAAGGCCGATTTGACGATCTTCAGTTTCAGACCGCTGACTTCGGTCGCGACCGCGTCCGCCGGAGCCTGAACAAACGGCGCAACGCTGGCGGTCGAAGTGATCAACACGAAGCGCAGTTCGTTGCTCAGTTTTTCCAGATCGGCGCTCAGCGCATCTTCGGCGTACAGCGTCACTTCGGCTTGCAGGTTGCCACCGACGGCTTTCGCCGCGCGCTGGATTTCCATTTCCTTGTTGACCGCTGCCTTGACCGCCATCACCCGGTCCCAGTATTCGCGGCCCAGTTCGACGTTGTCCGGCAGTTCGGTCAGGCCTTCGTACCAGGTGTTGAGCATGACCGATTCGTTACGCTCGCCCGGCAGGTATTCCCACAGTTCGTCAGCGGTGAAGGCGAGGATCGGCGCGATCCAGCGCACCAGCGCTTCGGAGATGTGGAACAGCGCGGTTTGCGCCGAACGGCGGGCCTTGCTGTTCGCGCCAGTGGTGTACTGACGGTCCTTGATGATGTCGAGGTAGAAACCGCCCAGCTCCTGCACGCAGAAGTTGTGGATCTTCGAATAAACGTTCCAGAAACGGTATTCGCCGTAGTGCTCTTGCAGCTCGCGTTGCAGCAGCAGGGTACGGTCGACGGCCCAACGGTCCAGCGCGAGCATGTCCTCAGCCGACAGAATGTCGGTGGCCGGGTTGAAGCCGCTCAGGTTGGAAAGCAGGAAGCGCGCGGTGTTGCGGATACGACGATAGGCGTCGGCGCTGCGTTGCAGGATCTGGTCGGAAACCGCCATTTCGCCGGAGTAGTCGGTCGAAGCGACCCACAGACGCATGATGTCAGCGCCGAGGGTGTCGTTGACTTTCTGCGGCGCGATCACGTTGCCCAGCGACTTGGACATCTTGCGACCGGCTTCGTCGACGGTGAAACCGTGGGTCAGCAGTTCGCGGTACGGCGCGTGGTTGTCGATGGCGCAGCCGGTCAGCAGCGACGAGTGGAACCAGCCGCGGTGCTGGTCCGAGCCTTCCAGATACAGGTCGGCACGCGGGCCGCTTTCGTGGCCCATCGGGTGTGAACCGCGCAGAACGTGCCAGTGCGTGGTGCCCGAATCGAACCAGACGTCAAGGGTGTCGCTGATCTTGTCGTACAGCGGCGCTTCGTCGCCAAGCAGTTCGGCAGCGTCCATTTTGAACCAGGCTTCGATGCCTTCGACTTCGACGCGCCTGGCCACTTCTTCCATCAGTTCGACGGTGCGCGGGTGCAGTTCGCCGCTTTCCTTGTTGAGGAAGAACGGGATCGGCACGCCCCAGTTGCGCTGACGCGAGATGCACCAGTCCGGACGGTTGGCGATCATCGAGTGCAGACGCGCCTGGCCCCAGGCCGGGACAAATGAGGTGTCTTCGATGGCCTTGAGCGAACGCACGCGCAGGGTATCGCCGCTGGTGGGCTCTTTGTCCATGCCGATGAACCACTGCGCGGTGGCGCGGTAGATCAGCGGGGTCTTGTGGCGCCAGCAGTGCATGTAGCTGTGTTCGATGACCGTGGTGTGCATCAGCGCACCGACTTCGGTCAGCTTGTCGACGATCGCCGGGTTGGCCTTCCAGATGAACTGGCCGCCGAAAAATTCCAGCGACGGCACATAGACGCCGTTGCTCTGCACCGGATTGAGGATGTCGTCGTTGACCATGCCGTATTTCTTGCAGGTCACGAAGTCGTCCACGCCGTAGGCCGGAGCGGAGTGAACCACGCCAGTGCCCGCGCCCAGTTCGACGTAGTCAGCCAGGTAAACCGGCGACAGGCGATCATAGAACGGGTGACGGAAGTTGATCAGTTCGAGTTGTTTACCGGTGGTGGTGGCGATGACCGAGCCTTCGACGCCATAACGGGTCAGGCAGGCTTCGACCAGTTCTTCAGCCAGTACCAGCAACTTGTCGCCGATATCCACCAGCGCGTAGTTGAATTCCGGGTGAACGTTCAGCGCCTGGTTGGCCGGGATGGTCCACGGGGTGGTGGTCCAGATCACGATCGCCGCAGGCTTGCTCAGCGATGCCAGGCCGAACGCGGCAGCCAGTTTGGCTTCGTCAGCGATCGGGAATGCGACGTCGATGGTCGAGGACTTTTTGTTCTCGTACTCGACTTCCGCTTCGGCCAAGGCCGAACCGCAGTCGAAGCACCAGTTCACCGGCTTCAGACCCTTGAACACGAAACCGCCCTTGACGATTTCGGCGAGAGCGCGGATTTCACCGGCCTCGTTCTTGAAATCCATGGTCTTGTACGGGTTGGCCCAATCGCCCAGCACGCCGAGACGGATGAACTCGGACTTCTGCCCTTCGATCTGCTCGGTGGCGTAGGCACGGCACAGCTCGCGGGTCTTGTCGGCGCCCAGGTTCTTGCCGTGGGTCACTTCAACCTTGTGTTCGATCGGCAGGCCGTGGCAGTCCCAGCCCGGAACGTACGGCGCATCGAAGCCCGACAGGGTCTTCGAGCGGATGATCATGTCCTTGAGGATCTTGTTCAGTGCGTGACCGATATGAATCGTGCCGTTGGCATACGGAGGGCCGTCATGCAGAACGAACTTCGGACGATCCTTGCCAATCTCGCGCAACTTT
>Ga0308159_1003326_pt1 | contig 16434 bp, 12 predicted proteins | sample PhyCR1_FD_201040 | JGI IMG/M metagenome (GOLD analysis project Ga0308159, IMG submission 201040) | Phyllosphere microbial communities from UC Gill Tract Community Farm, Albany, California, United States - DLSLC.R1 | ecosystem: Host-associated > Plants > Phyllosphere > Unclassified | place: USA... | reverse complement strand
TCGCGGCGCCCTTCCAGCGTGGCGGGCGTGCCGCCGCCGCGGTAGACGGGCAGGAACATCATCACCCCGGGGTCTTCGTCCTGGGCCACACTCCACAGTCCCGAGAGCGCCATCGCTCCGGTATCGCGCGCCCGGTCCATCGCCTCGCGCGCGGCCGGCAGGCTGCCCGTGTCGAAGCCGAGCGCGCTCAGGTTGCCCCGCGTGCGCGGCTCCACGCGGGTGACCAGCGCATAGGCGCCCCGGTCGCCGCGCGAGCGCACCTCGTACCGGTCCAGGCCCTGGGCGCGCATCGCCTGCACATGCAGCCGCAGGTTCTCGTGCGGGACCAGTTCGAGCAGGCACAGCGCCTGCAGGCCGGGACGGGTCTTGTCCAACTGCAGCGCCGTCACATAGGTGGAGAATTCTCCCGGCTCGATGATCTCGGAGCTGTCCACGTAGCCCTTGAGCCCCCGCAGCACCATCTCGTAGCTGCCCATGCGGCCCCGCAGACCGGACACCAGCCGCTCTGCCGCCGCCTCGAAGTTCTGCTGGCGGCGGGTCTCCTGGACCTTCTCCGCATGGTGCCAGTAGAGATAGGTCACGCCCAGCAGCGCCGCGGACAGGACCGGGGCGAAAACGATGCGCACGTGCCAGAACGGCACGGAGGTGCGAGGTGGCGAGCCCGGACGGCGGGAGGGAGGTGAGGGGCTCATGGGCGGCGCAGCGTGGCACGACCGCGGCGCCGTGGCAAGTCCCCCGATCGCCCGCGCGCAACGTGCAGCCCCGGTGCGGCGATCGGATCGCGGCCCAGTCCTACCGGGCGGGATACCGTGCCTTCACCGGGTTGGACTACCATCGCCCCGCGCGCGTGATCCGGCGAGCCGGCCGCGGCGGCGCATCGTCCTCTTTTCGGTACTTTTGCCTTTTTCATGCCGTCGCTCGATTTTTCCAGGGAAGAGAAAGCCTTCGAAGCCTTCTACGAGCAGGAGCTGCCCGCCCTGCAATATGCCTGCGCCTCGTACATCGCCCTGCTGCAGTCCATCCTCTCGCGCACTCCGCACCTGGACATCACCAAGGTGGAAGGCCGTGTGAAGGACCGTCAGGAATGTATCGCGAAGTTCTCCCGTAAATACCGTGCCGCCCTCGAAGAAGCGAACACGCCCTACGAAATTCGCCACTACATCACCGATCTGATCGGCGTGCGCGTGGTCTGCCTCTACGAGGACGAGCTGGAAAAGGCGGCCCACGCGGTGCGCTCGCATTTCGACGTGATCGACGTGACCGACAAGGTGTCGGCGATGGAAAGCACCGAGGGCTCCTTCGGCTACAAGGGCCTGCACCTGGACCTGCGGCTGAATACCGCGCAGGCCGGGCTCCCCGAGCATGCGGCCTATGCCGCGCAGCCGTTCGAGCTGCAGGTGCGCACCATCATCCAGGACTCCTGGAGCGTGCTGGACCACAAGATCAAGTACAAGAAGGCGATTCCCGGTCAGCTCAAGCGCCGCATCAACGTGCTCTCGGCGCTGTTCGAGCTGGCCGACCGCGAGTTCCGGCAGATCCGCGACGAGACCGAGGCCGGGCTGCTGCAGGCCCCCGACGAGACCGACGCGCCCGATACGGCCGACACCGACCCGGCCAGCGAAGCCGCCCGGGAGCGCCCCGTGCCCGCCGGGAGCGAGCTCAACGCCTTCACCTTCCTGAAGATCGCCAACCACTTCTTCAAGGATTCCGACTTCGATCCCCGCAAGGTGGACCTGTTCGTGGCCGACATCCGCGGGTGGGCGCCGGGCATCACCCGGTCGCAGTTCAACACCCTGCTGCGGGCCACGCTCGGCACCGTGAAGCGCTACAAACAGCATTTCGAGGAAACCAACCCGCAGACGGGCTTCAACGCCTACACGGTGATCCGCCACTGCCTCTACCTGGGAGATCGCGTGATGTTCCGCAGGGCCCTGCGCAACAGCTCCCGCGAAGCCTTCGAAGCCTGGCTGCGCGACCACGGCTGACCGCCACGGCCGGCGCAAAAGACGCGTTGCCGACATGGTTACTTCCGCTTACTGCTCCTGAAAACGCAGCGCACGGGGCGCTTCAGTCGTCCGCCTCCGGCTGTCGCCTTGGCGACTCCCCATCCGTAGTTCCACGCCATGCGCCTGGTGCGAACTGCTGCTATATTGCACTGCAACATTTTTCGGCGAATCCCCCATGCTGTACAACCTCTACGAAACCCAGCGTTCCTTGATGGAGCCGTTTGCGGAACTGGCCCAGACGGTTTCCAAGATCTACAGCAATCCGGTCTCGCCGTTCAGCCATACGACCTATGCGCAGCGGATGTCCGCCGGCTACGACCTGCTCTACCGCCTGGGCAAGGATTACGAGAAGCCTGTGTTCGGCATTTCCACCGTGGAGGTGGACGGCAGCGAAGTCGTCATCCACGAGCGCGTGGAGATGGACAAGCCCTTCTGCGAACTGCGCCGCTTCAAGCGCTTCTGCGATACGCCCTCCACGCTCGAGACCATCAAGCGCCAGCCGGCCGTGCTGATCGTGGCGCCGCTGTCCGGCCACTACGCCACGCTGCTGCGCGACACGGTGCGCACGATGCTGCAGGGCCACAAGGTCTACATCACCGACTGGAAGAACGCCCGCCTCGTGCCGCTGTCCGAGGGCGAGTTCCATCTCGACGACTACGTCAACTACGTGCAGGAGTTCATCCGCCTGCTGCAGGGCCGCTACGGCAACTGCCACGTGATGAGCGTGTGCCAGCCCACCGTGCCGGTGCTGGCGGCCGTGTCGCTCATGGCCAGCCGCGGCGAGAAGACGCCGCTGTCGATGACGATGATGGGCGGCCCGATCGACGCGCGCAAATCCCCCACGGCGGTGAACAACCTCGCCACGCAGCGCAGCTTCGAGTGGTTCGAGAACAACGTCATCTACCCGGTGCCGGACAGCTTCCCCGGAGCCGGCCGGCGCGTGTACCCGGGCTTCCTGCAGCACACGGGCTTCGTCGCGATGAACCCCGACCGGCACGCCAAGAGCCACTACGACTACTTCAAGGACCTGATCAAGGGCGACGACGCGAGCGCCGAGGCGCACCGCAAGTTCTACGACGAGTACAACGCCGTCCTCGACATGGACGCCGACTACTACCTCGAAACCATCAAGACCGTGTTCCAGGACTACAACCTCGTGCATGGCACCTGGGACGTGCGTTCGCCCGAAGGCCAGCCCGAGCGCGTGCGCCCGCAGGACATCCGCAGCACGGCACTGCTCACCATCGAGGGCGAGCTCGACGACATCTCGGGCTCCGGCCAGACCGAGGCCGCGCACGGCCTGTGCACCTCGATCCCCGCGCAGGACCGGCGCCATTTCGAGGTGCAGGGCGCGGGCCACTACGGCATCTTCAGCGGCCGCCGCTGGCGCGAGACCGTGTATCCGCAGGTGCGCGACTTCATCCTGGCCCACGATCCGCAGCCGGCCACCACCGTCGACAGCGCCCAGGTGCCCAGCGAAGACGCACCGCGCCGCCGCAACGGCGCAGCCGCGCCGGCTGCCGCTGCCGTGGCCGATCCCGTTTCCGCGCCGCCCGTGGCCCCGGTGGCTTCCGCCACTGCCGCCGCATCGGTGAAGCCCGCGAACCCGGCCGCCGTCGAAATGCCCGCCGAGCTGCCGATCGCCGCCGCGGCGCTGGCCGAGCGCAACCGGCGCGGCGCGCGCAAGGCTTGATCCCCGGAGACCACGCCGTGCGGCAGGGGTTGGCCGCGCGCATCGACGCGGCCCTGCCCCAGACGCAGTGCACGCGCTGCGGGTATCCCGACTGCGCCGCCTACGCGCAGGCGGTGGCGCACGAAGGCGCACCGATCAACCGCTGCCCTCCCGGGGGCGCCGAGGGCGTGGCGCGCCTGGCCGCACTGACCGGGCGCCCCGCGCTGCCGCTCGACCCGGCCTGCGGGGCGGAGGCACCGCGCACCATCGCCGTGATCGACGAGAACTGGTGCATCGGCTGCACGCTGTGCATCCAGGCGTGCCCGACCGACGCGATCCTCGGCACCCACAAGCACATGCACACGGTCATCGCGGGCCACTGCACGGGCTGCGAACTCTGCATCCCGGTCTGCCCGGTGGATTGCATCGTGCTGGAGAACGCGAGCGGCACGGCGACCGGATGGGCGGCCTGGTCCGCGGACCAGGCCGATCACGCACGCCTCCGCTATGCGGACCACCGGCGGCGCAGGGCGGCGGCCGATGCCGGCCCGGACGAGCGGGTATCACCCCAGTTGCCGGCCAGCCCGCAACGCGCCTCCTGCAGCGAGGCAGGGGCTGCCGACGGCACGCGGGACGCCCCGGGAAACGCGGACGCCGCGGCCGCGGCCCGCCGGGACGCGATCGCCGCCGCGCTGGCACGCGCGCGCGAGCGCCGCGCCGGAACCGACGCGCCCCGCTGACTGCCCGCGCGGCGCGGGCAGGCCGGTGCGTGTCCGCCGGCTCACGGCCGTGCCGCGAGCGACTTGTACACGCCGCACCCCAGGTAGAGACCGTCCAGGGCCTGCACGAAGGACATCTTGGTCTGCACCCTGCCGGTGGCCGGGTTCGTGATGTCGTATTCCACCCAGCCCGGCCCGCGCGCAGCCTGCGCGGCGATGTCCGCGACCAGGCGATCCCCATCGATGCCGGGGATGTCCTGCACCCGCGTCCCCACCTTGGCGGGATTGCCGCCGAAGGCCAGGTAGCGGCCGTCCGGATGCAGCACGAACACGTACATGTCACGGTCGTGGAAGGGCTGCGCCGGATCGGTGACGGTCTGCAGGAACGCTTCCCGCGAGCCGGCCGTGCCGCGCCGTGCCGCGGCCCGCTCCACCAGCGCCATGGCTTCGTCCGCCGTGCCCTGCTGCAGCCGGAACGCCTGCACCGCGCGTGCCAGCGTGTCGGCGCGCTGCCCGAGCGCCTCGGCCTGCTGCACGGCCTGCCCCACCATGCGCGCGTTGTGCTGGGTCACGCCGTCGATCTGCTGCACGGCTGCGCTGATCTCCCCCAGCCCCGCGCTCTGCTGCGCGCCGGAGCCCGAGATCTCGCTCACGTGGGCCGCGACGCTGCGGATGCCGTCGGCCATGCCCGCGATGCCCTCGCCCGCCGTGCGCATCAGCCCGGCGCTCGATTCCACCTGCCGCACCGAATCGCCGATCAGGTCGCGGATCTCGCGCGCGGCCTGGCTCGAGCGCTGGGCCAGCGTGCGCACTTCCGCCGCCACGACGGCGAAGCCGCGCCCCTGCTCGCCCGCACGCGCCGCCTCCACCGCGGCGTTGAGCGCGAGGATGTTCGTCTGGAACGCGATGGAATCGATCACGCCGGTGATTTCTGCCATGCGCCGCGCACCCTGCTGGATCGCCTGCACCGACTCCGCGGCCCGGTCCATGGCGAGCGTGCCCGCGTCGGCCGCCGAGCGCAGATCCGCGGCGCGCCGGTCCGCGGCGCTGGCGGTCTGTGCGTTCTGCTGCACGGCGGCCACCAGTTGCTCCACGCTCGCCGCCGTCTGCTCCAGGCTCGCGGCCTGCTGCTCCGTGCGCTCGGCCAGCGCCCGGTTGTCGGCCGCCAGGCTGTGGCCCGCGTGCGCGACCAGCGCCGCATTGCTCCGGATGTCGGCCACCATGGACGAGAGGGTCACCACCATGCGCTCCAGCGCCGCCGCGAGCAGTGCCGGCTCGTCGCGGCCGGCCGCCGCGGCGTTCCGGGACAAATCTCCGCGGGCCGCGGCCTCCATCGCATCCGCCAGGTTCCGCAGGTCGGTGGAGAGCCCGGCCGCCAGCGCCGCACCGAGATAGGCCAGCAGCAGCCCGCAGGCCAGCGCCACGCAACCGCCCACAGCCGGCCCGTGGCTTGCGCAGGCCCAGAGCGTGGCACCGAGGGCCAGCCATGCAGCGGCCGTGCACACGGCGGTCTTGGCCGGAATGCGCAATCCGCGCAGCAGCCTGACGGCCGGGCGCAAGAGCAGGGAAACAGCCATCCTCATCTCCTCCGTGTTCCAGTGTTGCTATTTGTAAACGCCCGGATCGTATTGACCAGTACTTACGGCGGTTTGACAAGGCGGGATTACGCCGAGTCCGCCGGGGCCGGCGCCATGCTGCCCCGATAATGGCGCCCCATGAATCCCCTGCTCTCCCATCTGCAGCCCTATCCGTTCGAGCGCCTGCGGCAGCTCTTCGCGGGGGTGCAGCCTCCTGCCGGCCTCCCGCCCATCAGCCTGGGCATGGGCGAGCCGCGCCATCCCACACCCGCCTTCATCCAGCAGGCCTTCATGGACCACCTCGGCGGCCTGGCCAGCTACCCGGCCACCGCCGGCGACCCGCGCCTGCGCGAGGCCTGCGCGCAATGGCTGCAGCGGCGCTACGGCATCGCCATCGACGGGGCCACGCAGGTGCTGCCGGTGAACGGCTCGCGCGAGGCGCTGTTCGCGTTCGCCCAGACCGTCATCGACCCCACGCAGGGCGGCGCCACGGTGGTCTGCCCCAATCCGTTCTACCAGATCTACGAGGGCGCGGCCCTGCTCTCCGGCGCCCGCCCCTATTACGCCCCCAGCGACCCGGCGCGCAATTTCGCGGTGGACTGGGACGGCGTGCCGGAAGAAGTCTGGCAGGCGACGCAGTTGCTCTTCGTGTGCTCCCCCGGCAACCCCACGGGCGCGGTGATGCCGCTCGCGGAATGGGAAAAGCTCTTCGCGCTCAGCGACCGCCACGGCTTCGTGATCGCCTCGGACGAGTGCTACAGCGAGATCTACTTCCGCGATGAGCCGCCGCTCGGCGGGCTGGAGGCCGCCGCCCGGCTGGGCCGTACCGATTTCCGCAACCTCGTGGCCTTCACCAGCCTCTCCAAGCGCAGCAACGTGCCGGGCCTGCGCAGCGGGTTCGTGGCGGGCGACGCCGCGCTGATGAAGGCCTTCCTGCTCTACCGCACCTACCACGGCAGCGCGATGGGGCCGGCCGTGCAGGGCGCCAGCATCGCCGCCTGGAGCGACGAATCGCATGTCGAGGAAAACCGCGACCTGTACCGCCGCAAGTTCGAGCAGGTGACGCCGCTGCTCGCGCAGGTGATGGACGTCGCCCTGCCCGACGCCGGGTTCTACCTCTGGGCCGGCGTGCCGGAACGCCTCGGCATGGACGACGCCGCGTTCGCACGCGCGCTGCTCGCTCAATACAATGTGACGGTGCTGCCAGGCAGCTACCTCGCGCGCGAGTCCGGCGGCCGCAATCCCGGCGCCGGCCGCGTGCGCATGGCCCTCGTGGCCGAGGTCGAGGAATGCCTCGAAGCCGCGCGCCGCATCGTGCAATTCATCCAATCCCATCCCTGACTCCCGAACGGACCATGACCCAACAACTGCAGAACATCATCGACACCGCCTGGGAGAACCGCGCCAGCCTCTCGCCCTCCGCCGCTCCGCGCGAGGTGCAGGACGCCGTCGAGCACGTGATCGCCGAACTCGATGCCGGCAAGCTGCGCGTGGCCACCCGCGAAGGCGTCGGCCAGTGGACCGTGCACCAGTGGATCAAGAAGGCCGTGCTGCTGTCGTTCCGCCTGAAGGACAACGAACTGATCGAAGCCGGCAACCTCGGCTTCTACGACAAGGTACCGACCAAGTTCGCGGGCCGCTCGGCCGAAGAGATGGCCGCCATCGGCGTGCGGGTCGTGCCGCCGGCCGTCGCGCGCCGCGGCAGCTTCATCGCCAAGGGCGCGATCCTCATGCCCAGCTACGTGAACATCGGCGCCTACGTCGATGAAGGCACCATGGTGGATACCTGGGCCACGGTCGGCTCCTGCGCCCAGGTGGGCAAGCACGTGCACCTCTCGGGCGGCGTGGGCCTCGGCGGCGTGCTGGAACCCCTGCAGGCCAACCCGACCATCATCGAGGACAACTGCTTCATCGGCGCACGCTCCGAAATCGTCGAAGGCGTGATCGTCGAGGAGAACTCGGTGATCTCCATGGGCGTCTACATCGGCCAGAGCACCCCCATCTACGACCGCGCGACCGACACCGTGAGCTACGGCCGCGTGCCGGCCGGCTCGGTGGTGGTGAGCGGCAGCCTGCCCAAGGGCGACGGCAAGTACAGCATGTACGCCGCGATCATCGTGAAGAAGGTCGATGCCAAGACCCGCTCCACCACCAGCCTGAACGACCTGCTGCGCGACTGACGCGCCGCCGCGCGTCCCACCGCAGTCCTTCCGAGCACCCGCGTCTCACCCATCTCCCCCATCCATCCACCACCTTCGCAAAGGGACACCCCATGAGCACGATGGAACGGATCCTCCGATTGATGGCCGAGAAGCGGGCCTCGGACGTCTATCTCTCGGCGAACGCCCCGGTCCTCATCAAGATCAACGGCGAATGCCTGCCGGTCAACAGCCAGCTGCTGCCGTTCGACGCGCCGAAGAACCTGCTCGCCGAGATCGTGCCGCCGGCGCGCATCGAGGAGCTGGAGGAGACGGGCGAGCTCAACATGGGCGTGCCGCTCACCGGCGTGGGCCGCTTCCGCGTGAGCGCCATGCGCCAGCGCGGCAGCTACGCGGTGGTGGTGCGCTTCATCGCGCAGCACATCCCGGAGCTCTCCAGCCTCAACCTGCCGCCGATCCTCGGCGAGCTGATCTTGGAGAAGCGCGGCCTGCTGCTGGTCGTCGGAGCCACCGGCTCAGGCAAGAGCACCACGCTGGCCTCGATGATCGACAGCCGCAACGCGCAGGTCACCGGCCACATCCTCACGGTGGAAGACCCGGTCGAGTACCAGTTCAAGAACAAGAAATCCATCGTCAACCAGCGCGAGATCGGCTCCGACACGCAGTCGCTGCAGACCGCGCTCAAGAACGCGCTGCGCCAGGCGCCCGACGTGATCCTGATCGGCGAGATCCGTGACCGCGAGACCATGTCCGCGGCCATCGCCTATGCGCAGTCGGGCCACCTGTGCCTCGCCACGCTGCACGGCAACAACAGCTACCACGCGCTGAACCGCATCCTGAGCTTCTACCCCGTCGAGGTGCGCCCCACCATGCTGGGCGATCTGGCCTCGGCCCTGAAGGCCATCGTCTCGCAGCGGCTCGTGCGGTCGCCCACGGGCGAGCGCCTGCCGGCCGCCGAGGTGCTGCTCAACACCAAGCTGGTGGCCGAGATGATCGAGCAGGGCAACTTCTCGGGCGTGCGCGAAGCCATGGAGAAATCCATGGCCGAGGGCTCGCAGACCTTCGAGCACGATCTCGCGCGCCTGGTCCTCGAAGGCCGGATCGACCGCAAGGAAGGCCTGGCCTACGCCGATTCGCCCACCAACCTGATGTGGCGCCTGCAGAACGATTTCTCGCAGGCGGCCAAGGCGGCGCGCGACCGCAAGGATGCCGACGCGCACGATGACGAGGACCAGCCCTCGTTCACCGAGATCGTCCTGGACGTGAAGCCCCACTGACCTGCCTGCCGCGGCGCGCACCCTCCGCAAGGGCTGCGCGGCACCCACCCCCACCCTCTCCCTTCCCGGGCCGCCCACCCCGCCGCCCGCCCCACGATGTCCCGTACCCTGATCCTGGCCGAACAGCTCATCTCCCGCCCCTCCGTCACGCCCGAGGACGCCGGCTGCCTCGACCTCCTGGCCGAGCGCCTCGCCCCGCTGGGCTTCGTCTGCGAACGCATGGACAGCGGGCCCGAATCGTTCCGCGTGAGCAACCTGTGGGCCCGCCGGCCTGCCGCCATGCCGGGGGCGAACGGCGCTGCGGCCCGCACGCTGGTCTTCGCGGGCCACACCGACGTGGTGCCCACCGGCCCGCTGGAGCAGTGGGGCAGCAACCCGTTCACGCCCTCGCACCGCGACGGCAAGCTCTACGGCCGGGGCGCGAGCGACATGAAGACCTCCATCGCCGCCTTCGTCGTGGCCGTGGAGGAGTTCCTGGCCGCCACGCCCGATCCGTCCATCGCCCTCGCCTTCCTGCTGACCAGCGACGAGGAAGGCCCTTCGGTGGACGGCACCAAGGTGGTGGTGGAGCAGCTCTCCGCACGCGGCGAGACGCTGGACTGGTGCATCGTCGGCGAGCCCACCTCCGTGCGCCGCACCGGCGACATGATCAAGAACGGCCGGCGCGGCACGCTTTCCGGCAAGCTCACCGTGCGCGGCATCCAGGGCCACATCGCCTACCCCCAGCTGGCACGCAACCCGATCCACCAGGCCCTGCCCGCCCTGGCGGAGCTGGCCGCCACCGAATGGGACAGCGGCAACGACTACTTCCCCCCCACGAGCTGGCAGATCAGCAACATGCACGGCGGCACGGGCGCGACCAACGTCATCCCCGGCACGGTGGTGGTGGACTTCAACTTCCGCTTCTCGACCGAATCCACGGCCGAAGGCCTGAAGACCCGCGTGCACAACCTGCTGGACCGGCACGGGCTCGAGTACGACCTGTCGTGGACGCTGGGCGGCCAGCCCTTCCTGACCACGCCCGGCGAACTGGTGGAGGCGGTGCAGCAGGCCATCGCCGACGAGACCGGCATCGCCACCGAACTCTCCACCACCGGCGGCACCAGCGACGGGCGGTTCATCGCGCGCGTCTGCCCGCAGGTCATCGAACTGGGCCCGCCGAACGCGACCATCCACAAGATCGACGAGCACGTGGTGGTCGCCGACGTGGAGCCGCTCAAGAACATCTACCGCCGCACGCTGGAGCGGCTGAACGCACAGGTGGCCGCATGACGCATCCGCAGCAGCCCGCCGTATCCACCGCAGCCAGTGCGCCTGTCCGCGGCGACACGGTCCCCGCCTTGGTGGCGAGCGCCGCCGCCCGGCTCGAAGCCGCCGGCGTCGCCTTCGGCCACGGCACCACCAATGCGCACGACGAAGCCGCGTGGCTGGTGCTCTGGCGCCTCGGCCTGCCGCTCGACACGGCGCTGGACGAGGCCGCGGTCGTCACGGCCGCGCAGCAGGCGGACGTGGCCGGGCTGATCGAGCAGCGCATCGCCACGCGCAAGCCCGCGGCCTACCTCACCCGCGAGGCCTGGCTGCAGGGTGTGCCCTTCTACGTGGACGAGCGCGCCATCGTGCCGCGCAGCTTCATCGCCGAACTGATCGCGGACGGCGGCATCGACGGATTCCTCGGCGAGCACACCCGCGACGTGCTCGACCTGTGCACCGGCAACGGCAGCCTCGCGGTGCTCGCGGCCATGGCCTATCCGGACGTGCGCGTGACCGGGGCCGACCTCTCGCCCGACGCGCTCGCGGTGGCCCGCATCAACGTGGACCGGCACGGCCTGCGGGACCGCATCGTACTGCAGCTGTCGGATGGCCTGGCGGAACTGCCCGGTCCGTGGGATCTGATCCTGTGCAACCCGCCGTACGTCAATGCGCAGAGCATGTCGGCGCTGCCGGCCGAATACCGCGCCGAGCCCGAGCTGGCGCTGGCCGGCGGCACGGACGGCATGGACTTCGTCCGCCGCCTGCTGGCCGACGCGCCCGCGCGCATGTCCGAGCATGCCGTGCTGGTGCTGGAGATCGGCAACGAGCGCGCGCATTTCGAGGCGGCCTTCCCGGAACTGCCGGTCTTCTGGCTGGACACCAGCGCGGGCGACGACCAGGTGCTGCTGATCACCCGCCAGGCGCTCGGGTCCGGACTCCAGTCGCGGGACAGCGGCACGCCGCCATGAGCGCTCCCGCAGCCGCCGCCATGCGCCCGCCACGCGGCGCGCCCCAGGCGCGCGACGAGTGGTGCCGGCTGCTGGCCATCGCCTGAGCCATCCCCACCCTGCCCTCTCGGCCTCCCGACCCCGACGCCCTGCGGCACACCGGCCCGTGCTTCCGGCCGGCGTGCCGCCCGCTCCCTTTTCCTGAATCCGGTCGCCTGCCCCTGCCCGGCGACCCCGGCATCGATGGATGCCCCGCAAGGTTTTTTCCCCATGATCACTCTCCGAAACGTCACCCTGCGCCGCAGCGCCAAGGTCCTGCTCGACAACGTCTCCGCCACCATCAACCCGGGTGAGAAGGTCGGGCTGGTCGGCCGCAACGGCGCGGGCAAGTCCACGCTGTTCGCGCTGTTCAACCGCACGCTGCATGAGGACGGCGGCGATTTCTCCATGCCCTCCCAGTGGCGCATGGCCCAGGTCGCGCAGAACATGCCCGAGACCTCGGAATCCGCCACCGAATTCGTGCTGTCCGGCGACACGCGGCTCACCGAGCTGCGCGCCCAGCTGGCCGCCGCCGAAGCCGCCGACGACGGCATGGCCATCGCCCATGCCTATACCGACCTGGCCGACGCGGGCGACTACGACGCCACGTCGCGCGCCCAGGCGCTGATCCTGGGCCTGGGCTTCAAGTCCAGCGAACTGGACAGTCCGGTGGACAGCTTCTCGGGCGGCTGGCGCATGCGCCTGCAGCTGGCCCGCGCACTGATGTGCCCGAGCGACCTGCTGCTGCTCGACGAACCCACCAACCACCTGGATCTGGACGCGCTCGTCTGGCTGGAGTCGTGGCTCAAGGGCTACCCCGGCACCATGATCGTCATCAGCCACGACCGCGAGTTCCTGGATGCCGTGACCCAGGTCACGCTGCACATCGAGAACGCCAAGCTGAACCGCTACGGCGCCAACTACAGCAAGTTCGAGGAAATGCGCGCCCTGCAGATGGAGCAGCAGCAGGCCGCCTTCGCCAAACAGCAGGACAAGATCGCCCACCTGCAGAAGTTCATCGACCGCTTCAAGGCCAAGGCCAGCAAGGCCAAGCAGGCGCAGAGCCGCGTCAAGGCGCTGGAACGCATGGAAAAGGTGGCGCCGCTGCTGGCCGAGGCCGAATTCACGTTCGAATTCAAGGAGCCGGGCCACATCCCGAACCCGATGATGTCGATCGACAACGCCTCCTTCGGCTACACCGCCGAGGACGAGGCCGTACCGCCCAAGATCATCCTCACGGGCGTGAGCAAGTCGGTGATGGCGGGCCAGCGGATCGGCATCCTGGGCGCCAACGGCCAGGGCAAGTCCACCTTCGTGAAGACGGTGGCGCACGACATGAAGCCGCTGGCCGGCCAGATCATCGAAGGCAAGGGCCTGCGCATCGGCTACTTCGCCCAGCAGGAACTGGACGTGCTGCGCCCGCAGGACACGCCGCTGGAACACATGATCCGCCTGGCCAAGGAAATGGGCGCCGATGCCAAGCAGCCCTCGCGCGAGCAGGACCTGCGCAGCTACCTGGGCACCTTCAACTTCACCGGCGACATGGTCAAGCAGGCCGTGGGCACCATGAGCGGCGGCGAAAAGGCCCGGCTGGTGCTGGCGATGATGGTGTGGCAGCGCCCGAACCTGCTGCTGCTGGACGAGCCCACCAACCACCTGGACCTCGCCACGCGCGAGGCCCTGGCCATAGCGCTCAACGAATTCGAGGGCACGCTGATGCTGGTCAGCCATGACCGGGCGCTGCTGCGGGCGGTGTGCGACGAGTTCTGGCTGGTCGGGCGCGGCGTGGTCGGCCCCTTCGATGGCGACCTGGACGACTACCAGCGCTACCTGCTGGACGAAGCCAAGCGCCTGCGCGAGGAAGAGCGGATCGCAGCGGCAGCTCCCGCCTCGGCGGCCCAGGGCAAGGCGGCTCCTGCCGCAGCCAAGGCGGCAGCGCCCGCGTCGGCTTCCGCGCCGGCCGTCCCAGCGGCCACGCCGCCGGCGGTTTCCGCTCCGGTGCGCGACTCCCGCGAACAGCGCAAGCTGGATGCCCAGGCCCGCCAGCAACTGGCGGAGAAAACCAAGCCGCTCAAGCGCGAGCTGGAAAAGATCACCCAGCGCCTCGCCACCCTGGCTGGCGAAAAGGCCGAGCTGGAACAGCGCCTGAGCCAGCCACTGCCTCCTGCCGAGATCGCGGAGGGGGGACGGCGGCTCAAGGCCTGCGGCGACGAGACCGACCGCCTGGAAGAGCGCTGGCTCGAGATTTCTGAACAGATCGAAGCGCTGGAGCAGACCGCGGACAAGTAAAAGGCTGTAACCCCATCCTGCAATTTGTTGCTTTAATCCTTTGCGGCGCTGGCGGTGCAGCTCCCGTTTCGATAGCAAAAGAATCGTCTTCGGCCGGTTGCATTTTTTTTCGTTCTGCTGTCAACGCGGTTTCAGGCCTCCGCGTTGTCTACCCATCAAGGAGCTAACGATGAACCCCTCTGCAATCCTGTCTGCCTGGCCCGAAGACGAACGCGACCGCAAGCGCGCCCCCTTCCGTTTCTGAAGCGCCGGAAGCGGTCCACGGGTGGGTTAGGCTCATTGCTCCCCCCGACATTCCTCTACCCATTGAAAAACCCCGCCGAGGCGGGGTTTTCTTTTGCCCGAAAGCACAGGGCCCACGTCCACCCAGGGCGGGCGTGGGCAAGTGGCCTCAGCCCATGTGCAGACCGCCGTTCACCGAGAAATCGGCGCCGGTCGCATAGCCGCCCTCTTCCGAGGCCAGCCAGGCGATGATCGAGGCGATCTCGCTGGGTTCGCCCAGGCGCTTCACCGGCACCGTCGCTACGATCTTCTCGAGCACGTCCGGGCGGATCGCCTTCACCATGTCCGTCCCGATGTAGCCCGGGCTCACGGTGTTCACCGTGACGCCCTTGGTCGCCAGTTCCTGCGCCAGCGCCATCGAGAAGCCGTGCATGCCCGCCTTGGCGGCCGAGTAGTTGGTCTGGCCGGCCTGGCCCTTGGCGCCGTTCACGCTGCTGATGTTGATGATGCGGCCCCAGCCCTTCTCCACCATGTCGCCCACGACCTGCTTGGTCACGTTGAACATGCTGTTGAGGTTGGTCTCGATCACGGCGTCCCAGTCTTCACGGGACATCTTCACGAACATGCGGTCACGCGTGATGCCGGCGTTGTTCACCAGCACGTCGACCGTGCCGTGCTCGGCCTTGGCCTTGGTGAAGGCCGCGACCGTGGAATCCCAGTCACCCACGTTGCCGACCGATGCGTGGAACGTGAAGCCCTGCTCCTTCTGCTCGGCCAGCCACTTCGCGTGGTCGCGCGTGGGGCCGCATCCCGCGATCACCTTGAAGCCTTCCTTGTGCAACCGCTGGCAGATGGCCGTGCCGATGCCACCCATGCCCCCCGTGACATACGCTACTTTCTGGTTCATATCATGTATCTCCTGATCAACGATTCACACAATCACTCTATCCAAGTTCCAGGGGCCCGGGGCTGAGGTAAACACCCAGCAGCGCCCCCTCGAACCGTTCAGACCCGCTCGACGGCCAGCGACACGCCCATGCCGCCACCGATGCACAGCGCGGCCACGCCCTTGCGGGCATCGCGGCGCTGCAGCTCGTGCAGCAACGTGACCAGCACACGGCAGCCGGAGGCGCCGATGGGATGGCCGATGGCGATCGCACCGCCGTTGACGTTCACCTTGGCGGCATCGATGCCCAGGCCCTTGTTGACGGCGCAGGCCTGCGCAGCGAACGCCTCGTTGAGCTCGAACAGATCGACGTCGCCGGCATCCCAGCCCGCGCGCTGCAGCACCTTGCGGGTGGCGGGAATCGGGCCCAGGCCCATCGTGGCCGGGTCGAGGCCGCTCGTGGCGTAGGCGACGATGCGGGCCAGGGGCTTGAGGCCGAGTTCGGCCGCCTTCTTGGCGCTCATCACCACCACGGCGGCAGCGCCGTCGTTGAGGCCGGAGGCGTTGCCCGCCGTCACGGTGCCGGCCTTGTCGAAGGCCGGGCGCAGGCCCGCGAGGGCTTCGGCACTGGTCTTGCGGTTCAGGTATTCGTCGGCCTCGAACAGGACGGGATCGCCCTTCTTCTGCGGCAGGCTCACGCCCACGATCTCGTCCTTGAAGCGGCCGGCGTCCTGCGCCGCGGCCGCCTTCTGCTGGCTGGCGAGGGCCAGGGCATCCTGCTGCTCGCGGGAGATGCCCTCCTGCTTGGCGACGTTCTCGGCGGTGATGCCCATGTGGTACTGGTTGTAGACGTCCCACAGGCCGTCCACGATCATCGAATCGACCATCTTCCAGTCGCCCATGCGCTGCCCGTCGCGCGAGCCGTTGAGCACGTGGGGCGACAGGCTCATGTTCTCCTGGCCGCCCGCGACCACGATCTCGCTGTCGCCGGTGGCGACGGCCTGGGCGGCGAGCATCACGGCCTTCAGTCCCGAGCCGCAGACGGCGTTGATGGTCAGGGCCGGCGTCTCTTTCGCCACGCCCGCCTTCATCATGGCCTGGCGGGCGGGGTTCTGGCCCGCACCCGCCGTCAGCACCTGGCCCATGATCACTTCGCCCACTTGGTCGAGCGGCACGTTGGCGCGCGCCAGGGCTTCCTTGATCACGATGGCGCCGAGTTCGGTGGCCGGGGTCTTGGCGAGCGCGCCGCCGAACTTGCCCACGGGCGTGCGGACGGCGGAAACGATGACGATATCTTCCATGTCGATCCTAAGAATGGTGAATGAACGAATGAGGTGAAAATTCAGGAGCGCTGGCGCACGTAGCGCCCCGGTGCCGGCTCGATGGCCTG
>Ga0308159_1003324_pt1 | contig 16438 bp, 11 predicted proteins | sample PhyCR1_FD_201040 | JGI IMG/M metagenome (GOLD analysis project Ga0308159, IMG submission 201040) | Phyllosphere microbial communities from UC Gill Tract Community Farm, Albany, California, United States - DLSLC.R1 | ecosystem: Host-associated > Plants > Phyllosphere > Unclassified | place: USA... | reverse complement strand
GCTCGTCGCCGGCGTCATCCCGAAGCGGGACACCAGCTACGCCATCAACATGGCGGTGCTGGGTGCCCTGCTGCTGTCGGGCGTGCTGGTGCTGGCGCAGCCGGAAGGCACCGCCTTCGCCGGCCAGTATGTGTCGGACGCCTTCACCAAGTTCACCAAGCTGCTGGTGGTGGCCGGCGCGGCGCTGGGCGTGCTGGTGGCGATGGACTGGAACGCCAAGCAGGGCCTTGCCAAGTTCGAGTTCCCGATCCTGCTGCTGTTCAGCACCATCGGCATGATGATCATGCTGTCGGCGAACGACCTGCTGACGCTGTATATCGGGCTGGAGCTGCTCTCCCTCTCGCTCTACGTCATCGCGGCATTCGACCGGGATAACGGCCGTTCGTCGGAAGCCGGCCTGAAGTACTTCGTGCTCGGCGCGCTGGCCTCCGGCCTGCTGCTCTACGGCGCCAGCCTGATCTACGGCTTCTCCGGCACCACCAATTTCGACCGGATCGCCGACGCCATCGGCACGGCGGAAGCGGTGCCCTTCGGCCTGGTGGTCGGTCTGGTGTTCGTGCTGGCGGCGCTGGCCTTCAAGGTTTCCGCCGTGCCGTTCCACATGTGGACGCCGGATGTCTATGAAGGCGCGCCGACGCCGGTGACGGCCTTCTTCGCCTCCGCCCCCAAGGTCGCGGCCATCGGGCTGCTGACCCGCGTGGCGGCCGGCCCCTTCGGGGACCTGGCGGGCCAGTGGCAGCAGATCATCATCCTGTGCTCCCTGGCCTCGATGGTGCTGGGCGCGCTGGCGGCGATCGGGCAGACCAACATCAAGCGCCTGATGGCCTATTCCTCCATCGGCCATGTCGGCTACGCGCTGATGGGCCTGGCGGTGGGCAGCGAACTCGGTGTCCGCGCCCTGCTGGTCTACATGGCCATCTACCTCTTCACCAATGTCGGCGCCTTCGCGGTGCTGATCGCGATGCGCCGTAACGGCCAGTCGCTGGAGAAGGTGGATGACCTCGCCGGCCTCGGCCGGACCGACCCGGCCATGGCGCTGGCGATGACGCTGTTCATGTTCTCGATGGCCGGCATCCCGCCGCTCGCCGGGTTCTTCGGCAAGTACTTCGTCATCGGCGCGGCCATCCAGGGCGGCTTCATCACCCTGGCGGTGGTGGGCGTGTTGTCCTCGGCGGTGTCGGCCTACTATTACCTCCGCGTCATCAAGGTGATGTATTTCGACACCGGCATCGGCGCGCTGGATGCCCGTCCGGCCAGCCTCTCCGTGGTCCTGGCGGGGACCGGACTGTTCACGCTGTTCTTCTTCGCCTTCCCCGGCCTGTTCCTCTCGGCGGCCCAGGCGGCCGTCGCGGCCCTGGTGGGGTGATACAGTCCGGCGGATGGCGCCTCGCCATCCATGACGAACTGGCCAGCACGCAGGATATCGTGCTGGCCGCCGCACAGCGGGGCGAGCCGGAAGGGCTCGCCTTGCTGGCCCGGCGGCAGAGCGCCGCGCGGGGCACGCAGGGCAGGCCCTGGACCTCGCCCGCCGGTAACCTCTTCATCTCCATGTTGCTGCGGCCCACAGGGCCGGCGCGAGACCTGCCGCAATACGGGCTGCTGGCCGGCGTGGCGCTGGCCGATGCTGCCGCCACCATCCTGCCGCCCGGCACGCAGCTGCAACTGAAATGGCCGAATGACCTGCTGCTGGATGGGGCCAAGTGCTCCGGCATCCTGTCCCAGGGCGCCATCTCGCCGGATGGCGGCATCGACTGGGTGGTTTTCGGCATCGGCGTCAACCTGGCCGTGGCGCCGGAGCTGGCGGACCGGCGCGCCGCCAGCTTCGCCCAGACCGGCATCGCGCCGCCGGACCCGGTGGATTTCGCCCACCTTCTGCTGGGCAGGGTGGCGCATTGGCGCAAGGCCGGACTGGCGGCGGTGCGGCAGGCCTGGGTGGCACGCGGCCCGGCGCTGGCGGCGCCGATGGTGCTGCGCCAGGGCGACGTGTTCCGGGACGGCCATTTCGGCGGCCTGGATGCCGATGGCCGGCTGCTTTTCACCACCCCGCAAGGGGTGGAGGTCGTCTCCGCCGGCGAATGGCTGGCGGCGCGGTGATTTCGGCACGGCCGCGCAACGCTGTGCCCGTCCATGGGTTTGATCAACGCCCCGGGGGAGGGGAAGCCGATGCTGCTCGCCATTGACGCCGGCAATACCAATGTCGTCTTCGCCATCCATGATGGCGCGGAGTGGCGTGGCCGCTGGCGCATCGCCACCCGGGCAGACCGTACCAGCGACGAATACGCCGTCTGGCTGCTGGCGTTGCTGCAGTTGAACGGCCTGCGCCCAGGGGATGTGGAGCGCTGCGTCATCGGCACCGTGGTGCCTGCCGCCCTCTATAACCTGCGCCGCCTGTGCCGCGAGTGGTTCGTGGCCGAGCCGCTGATCGCCCGCGCCTCGCTGGACTGGGGCTTCCAGATCAAGGTGGACCATCCGGAGGAAGTGGGCGCCGACCGCCTGCTGAACGCCCTGGCCGCCCACTACCACTACCGCGGCCCACTGGTGGTGATCGATTTCGGCACCGCCACCACCTTCGACATGGTGGACCATGACGGCGCCTATCTGGGCGGCATCATCGCCCCCGGCATCCAGCTTTCGATCGAGGCGCTGCACCGGGCGGCGGCACGGCTACCGCGCATCGGCATCGGCCGTCCCCAATCCGTGATCGGCCGCAGTACCGTTCCGGCGATGCAATCGGGTATCTTCTGGGGCTATGTGGGTCTGGTGGAAGGAATTGTGTCCCGCATCAAGGCTGAATTCGGCGCTCCGCTCAAGGTTGTCGGCACCGGTGGGCTGGCGCCCCTGCTGGCCGAGGGCACGCCGGTGATGGAACGCACCGACCCCGATATCACCTTGGAAGGGCTCCGCCTGTTGGCGGATCGCAATCCCATCCCCATTTTCCATCGGACCGCCTTGCCGGATATCCTGCGGGCCGAAACAGATTGAGCGACGAGAGCCGGACGCCGCGCCTTTCCCCAAGGGGGGAGAACGGCGCGCCCGGTGCTGTCGCTCCAGACGAGACCGAAGTGACTATTAACCCCTGTTGTGAGACTCGATGAATCTGATCACTGGCGACCTATCCTTCATCCCGCTTGGCGGGTCCGGGGAGATAGGCATGAATCTCAATGTCTATCGCTGCGACGGCAGGCTCCTGGCCATCGATTGCGGCATCGGCTTCGGCGGCAACGACAACCCCGAGGCGGAGGTCATGACCCCCGACCCGTACTGGCTGGCGCAGCGGCGCGACCAACTGGCCGGGCTGGTCATCACCCATGCGCATGAGGACCATATCGGTGCCGTGGCGCATCTGTGGCCGCAGCTGAAGTGCCCGGTCTATGCCGGCCCCTTCGCGGCCTCCGTCCTGCGCCGCAAGCTGGCCGAGGCCAATCTGCTGCACCAGGTGCCGCTGCACACCATCCCGCTCGGTGGGAACTTCCAGCTCGGGCCGTTCGACCTGACCTTCATCCGCGTCACCCACTCGGTGCCGGAAGCGCAGTCGATCGCCATCCGCACGCCCTACGGCACGGTGTTGCACACCGGCGACTGGAAGCTGGACCCTGACCCGCTGATCGGCGAGCCCGCAGACCTGGAAGCCTTCGCCCGCCTGGGCCAGGAAGGCGTCCTGGCCATGGTGTGCGACAGCACCAATGCGATGGTCGAGGGCCATTCCGGCAGCGAGGCCGAGGTGCGCCGCAACCTGGTGCCGCTGCTGCGGCCTCTGAAGGGCCGCGTCGCCGTCACCTGCTTCGCCACCAATGTCGCCCGCGTCGAGTCCATCGCGCTGGCGGCCAAGGCGGTGGGGCGCCGGGTGGCGCTGTTCGGCCGCAGCCTGCGCAATGCCGAGGCCTCGGCGCGCGAGTGCGGCTACCTGAAGGGCGTCGGCCCGTTCATCAGCGAGGATGACGCGGACGGCCTGCCCGACAACGAGCTGCTGATCATCTGCACCGGCAGCCAGGGCGAGCAGCGCTCCGCCATGGCCAAGATCGCGGCGGATACCCATCCGCGCATCTCGCTGGGCGAGGGCGATACCGTCATCTTCTCCTCCCGCATGATCCCGGGCAACGAGAAGGCCGTGCTGCGCATGCAGGACGAGCTGGCCCGCGGCGGCTGCAAGGTGATGACGGCCGAGGAATACAAGGTCCACGTCACCGGCCATGCCTGCCGGGATGAACTGCGGAAGCTGTACTCGCTGGTGAAGCCGCGCTTCTCCGTGCCCGTGCACGGCGAATGGCGCCACCTGCAGGAACACGCCTCCCTGGCGCGCGAGATGGGCAGCACCCCGGTGCTGATCGAGGATGGCGACGTGCTGCGCCTCGCCCCGCTCTCCGGCAACGAGGCGCCGGACGTGGTGGAAGGCGTGCCGACCGGCCGCCTGGTGATCGACGGGGACCGGCTGGTGCCGCTGGATGGCGGCGTCATGGGCGCGCGGCGCAAGATGCTGTTCAACGGCGTCGTCATCGCGTCCCTGGCCGTGGACAAGTCCGGCCGCGTCCTGGGCACGCCCCAGGTCTCCGCCCCAGGCCTGTTCGAGCCGACGGACCAGGAGCCCCTCCAGATTGCCGCCGAACTGGCGCGCAGCGTGACGGAACTGCCCGGCAACCTGCGCCAGGAAGACGACTCCCTGCGCGACGCCGCCCGCGCGGCGCTGCGCAAGGCCCTGGGGCGCCGGCTGCGCAAGCGGCCGACCGTCGAGGTGCACCTGCTGCGGGTGTGATCCCGTGCGGCTTGGCGGTTCGCCAGGTTTGTGTTGAAGGCAGGTCGGGGAAGCAATTCTCCGGCCTTTTCTTTTAAATGCTGCCGGGTTCGGCTTTGCTGGTGATCGCCGGGCCGCTTGAGCTTCTGGCGGGTTCGAGGTGGCTCCGCCCCCTCGAGCTCCCCCGGCAGGGGATACGATCCCCTGCACCCGCGATTCAGGGGAATGCTGCTTCGCCCTTCACAGCCAGACCTTGCAGCTTCAGCTGTTGACCACTCATCGGGCGACGATGCGGTTGGGAAGGGTTCCAATGAGACGAATGAACTCCGTCTCGAAGAGATTATTTAATAAAATTCTTATAAATCAATGATCAAGCCCAGTATCGTACTGGGGAGGTTGGTCCTCACAGGCGCGGGGAGACGCAGCGGCGAATGATTGTCCCGCACGCTCCAGTAAAGATCATGACCGCCTCCAACAAAGGAATGCACCTTCAGCGCTTAGGCCGTCACCGCTTGAGATCTCTTGAGGTCTTAAAGAAGCATCGTCCCATCAGCCCCAGCCCCACGCCAAACTCGAAGAAAAAAGATGGGGGCCGGGGAATTCCTTCCCCGGCCTGCTCTGACCTAGCTCTCGACAGCAGCCTAGCCCGGCGGGGGCGCCGTTCCTGTCAGCAGCCCGACCAGGGATGCCTGGCGTCGCAGGCCGGTCTTGGCCAGGACGGCGGCAAGTTGCTTGCGCACCGTCTCCACCGAGACGCCCTGGCCCAGGGCGGTCATTTCCGGCGTGCTGCCGCTGGCAATGCTGCGGGCGACGCGGGCTTCCGCCGGCGTCAGGTCGAACAAGCCCTGGATGATGTCCGGTTGCGCCACGCCACCATGGGTGACGGGGGTGACGACCAGCAGCGCCAGTGTCTCGCTGAAGACATCCCGCGCCTGGCCACGCACCGGCACCAGGTGCACCACGGCCGGTGGCTGCCCTTCCCGTGCCGGGATGGGAATGGAGCGGGGGGAGGTGGCCTGTGCCGCCCGCAGGTTTTCCAGCGCCGTGGCCAGCAGCAGGTCGGCGTCCTTGCTGGTCATCTGCACGCGGTCGTTGCGGTCTTGCAGCACCTGGGGCGTCATGGCGGCCAGCAGGTTGTTCATGGCCAGGACCCGGCCGGTGCGGCCCAGCATGGCGGCGGGCAGGCCCATCAGGTCCAGCGTGGCCACGGCGGCACGGGCCTGCTCCAGATGCAGCCGGCTGGCCACCAGGGCGGCGCGGGCCAGATGGGGGCGCAGCGCGTCCAGTTGTTCCAGCATGGCCGGCGTCGCGGGGCCGTCCTGTTCCAGGCGCTCGATCGACAGCACCATGACGTCGCCGGAAGGGGGGCGGATCAGCGTACCGGCGCACCAGCCCATCCGGTTCGGAAACAGGAAGCGCCGGTGCAGGACGGATTGCAGCCGCTCTTCCGGGGCGAACAGGTGCTGGTCGCCGACGAAGCCGGCATGGTCCAGCGCCAGGGCGCGGGCATGGCGGTCGTTTCCCCGCAACTCGCCGCTTTCGACCATGCTGCGTACCAGCTCGTACAGGCCGGGGGTGGCCAGCCAGCGCATGGGGCCGTTGTTGGAGGTGAACAGTGTCGTACCCAACCCGCCACCGATGCGGTTGAGCGCCTCCAGCACCTTGTCCCATTGCTCCGGGATCAGGGCGGCCTCGTAAATCCGGTCGATCAGCGAGTCCATGGCCGAGGTTCCGGGGCAGTTGTAACGTTAGGTTGGCGGTAACAGGGGCCCTGGGTCCAGCGCCGTGGTGAGCCAATTCACTCCCAGGTGAAGATGCGGGCCGGTGACGCGCCCGGTGGCACCCGTCGCGCCGATGCGCTGGCCCTGCCGTACGCTCTGCCCTTCCGCCACGCTCATGGCTGACAGGTGCGCGTAGAGGGTGGTCACGCCGTGCCCGTGGTCCAGGATGATGGTGTTGCCGGTGAAGTACAGGTCCGCCGCCAGCAGCACGCGGCCGCTGCCCATGGCGAGCGCCGGGGTGCCGGTGGGGGCGGCGATGTCCAGCCCCAGGTGCGGCGCGCGCGGCTCCCCATTCAGGATACGCTGGCTGCCATAGATGCCGCTGATGCGCCCCGGGGCGGGGCGGATGAAGGGCTCGGTGAAATAGGGCAGGTCGCTGTCCACCGCGCGGGTGGTGGCGATGCGCTTGCGCTCGGCATTGATGCGTTCCAGCTGCCGTGCGTTGGGGGAGACCATGGCAGCGGGCAGGCCGCTGAGGCGCTGCACGTCCCATTCCCGCTGGGTGATGGCCAGCTCCCGCTGCTCGGTACCGCGGCCGGGGGTGGTGACGGCCAGGCGGGCGACCGGCGCGGCATCGCGGCTGAAGCCGAGGACGAAGCGGCCGTCGGGCGAGACCTGCACCGGCTTGCCATCCAGCGTGACGCGGCTGCCCGGGGTGGCCTGGCCGAACGCCAGCCCGCCCTGGGCCAGCCCCTCGGGGCCGATGCGGAGCGGTTGCGCGGCGGCGGCCGGTTGTGCCCCAGGCGCTCCCTCCGGCCCGCGGGCGCAGGAGGGGGCGGCGGCCAGCAGGGCCGGCAGGGCAAGGAAGTAGCGGCGGATGATCACAGCAGCGATCCCTGTTCCGGTTTGGTCGGGCGTTTGCGAGGTGGCGCGGGGGGCGCGGGCGGGGCGCCGGCGCCATCGGCGGTGGCGGCGAAGCTGCCGTCCCGCATCGTGACGGCCAGCCGGGCGCCGGGGGCGACATCGGCGGCACCGGTGATGGCGTGGCCATCCTCGGTGCGGATCAGCGCGAAGCCGCGCGCCAGCACGCCCTGGTAGGAAGCGCCATCCAGCCGCGCGCCGAGGCTGGACAGGTGCAGCCGGGCCTCCCGCATGCGTCCGGCCATGCCTGCCGAGGGGTCGGCGATGCGGGCCAGCCGGGCATGGCTCTGGTCGGTCAGGCGCTGCAGGGCGGCGCGGGCACGGGTGTCGGATTGCGCGACGGCGTGGCGGTGCGCCGCCAGGGTCTCGCGCGGGTGGGGCAGGCGGGGGGCGATGGCGTCTAGCGCGCCGCGCTTACGGTGCAGCAGCGCGGTGGGGGCCAGGGTCAGCCGCTCGGCCCGGTCGTCCAGCCGCTGGCGGGCGGCGCCGACGATGCCGGGCAGGTCCGGCATCCGCGCCTCGGTGCGGGAGAGGTGCAGCCGTGCCTGGTTCAGCATGGCCTGCCCGCAACCGAGCAGCCGGGCGGAGGTCTGTTGCAGCCCGGCCAGCAGCTCGGCCCGCGCCGGCACCGCCAGCTCGGCCGCGGCGGTCGGCGTCGGCGCGCGGCGGTCGGAGGCGAAGTCGATCAACGTCGTGTCCGTCTCGTGCCCCACCGCCGAGATCAGCGGGATGGGGCAGTTGGCGGCGGCGCGGACAACGAGCTCCTCGTTGAAGGCCATCAGGTCCTCCAGGCTGCCACCGCCGCGCGCGACGATGATCACGTCCGGGCGCGGGATGCCGGCGGGGAGGCGGGAGAAGCCCTCGATGGCGGCGGCGATCTGCTCGGCCGCACCCTGGCCCTGCACCGGCACCGGCCAGAGCAGGATATGACTGGGGAAGCGCCGGGCGATGGTGGTGCGGATATCCTGGATCACCGCGCCCTTCTCGCTGCTGACCACGCCGATGATGCGCGGCAGGCGGGGCAGGGGCTTCTTGCGCGCGTCGTCGAACAGGCCCTCGGCGCCCAGCTTCTTGCGCAGGGCGTCGATGCGGGCCAGCAGGGCGCCCTCGCCGGCATATTCCAGCCGGTCGATGATCAGCTGGTAGTCGGAGCGCTCACCGTAGGCGGAGACCTTGCCGGTGGCGATGACCTCCACCCCGTTCTCCGGCTTCAGGGTCAGGCGCGGCACGGCGAAGCGCCAGATGATGGCGCGGATTTTTGCTCCTTCATCCTTCAGCGCCAGATAGATGTGGCCGGAGGGGTAAGCTTTTAGCTCGGTGATCTCGCCGCGCACCCGCACGCGGCCGAACTCGCCTTCCAGGGTGCGCTTGATGGCGCCGCTGATCTCGGAGACGGTGAATTCGGGGGCGTTGGTGCGGGGCGCTTCGTCGGTCGTATCCATCGCCGCCCAGTATGCGGCGGCGGGCGCCGTGTGGCGAGGGTTAGGGTGGCACGGGGCCAGATGGCGGTACGGCTTTGGAATTGATCGATATTCGGGGTTGGAGGTGGGAAGGGAAGGCCGGGGGAAAGAATTCCCCTGAAACCCCATCTTTTTTCTTCGAGTTTGGCGGTGGCTTCGGGACTGGGAGGTGAAGCCATGAGGAATATGAATAGCCATCAGGGCTGAATCGTCAGTCGCTAGAGGTCCTGGACCTCCGGCGCGACCACGGCGAGGTTTGAAAAGGCCGACGCCCACACGCCCACACGGCCACACCCTGAAGACTCCCAGAAAGAAAAGAAGGGGTCCGGGGAATTCCTTCCCCGGCCTTCCTGTCTCAAGCTGAATAGCCAACGGCACAGGGCCAGCGGCCATAAGCGCCAGGGGAAGGGTGACGGAAGGCGCGTGCCATGCTAGCGCCACGCCGTTTCCAAGCGGGGGTCGTGATGAAGGTTTTGCTGGTGGGCGGCGGTGGGCGTGAGCATGCGCTGGCCTGGGCGCTGGCGGCGTCCCCGATGCTGACGAAGCTGTGGTGCGCGCCAGGCAATGCCGGCATTGCCGAGCTGGCCGAATGCGTGCCGATCGGTGCCGAGGACGTGGCCGCCCTGGTCGCCTTCGCGCGGGACAAGGCGGTGGACCTGGTGGTGGTTGGCCCGGAAGCGCCGCTGACCCTGGGCCTGGCCGATGCCTGCGCCGAGGCCGGGCTGCGCTGCTTTGGCCCGAGTGCCGCCGCCGCCCGCCTGGAGGGCAGCAAGACCTTCACCCGCGAGGTGACCACCGCCGCCGGCGTGCCGGGGGCCGAGTGGGCACAGTTCGATGATGCCAATGCCGCCCGCGCCTATCTGCGGCAGAAGGGCGCGCCCATCGTGGTGAAGGCCGATGGCCTGGCCGCCGGCAAGGGCGTGGTGGTGGCGGAGACGGTGGCGGAGGCGGAAGCCGCCATCGCCGACATCATGGAAAGCCGCGTGCATGGCGAGGCCGGCGCGACGATCCTGCTGGAAGAGTGCCTGGTCGGCCAGGAGGTCTCCTTCTTCGCGCTGTGCGACGGCACCACGGCGCTGCCGATGGCGGCGGCGCAGGACCATAAGCGCGTCGGCGATGGCGATACCGGGCCGAATACCGGCGGCATGGGGGCCTATTCCCCGCCCCCCGCCTTCACTAGCGCCATCGAGGCCGAGGTGATGAGCCGCATCGTCCGCCCCTCCCTGGAGGAGATGGCGAAGCGGGGCACGCCGTTCCGTGGCGTGCTGTTCGTCGGGCTGATGCTGACGGCGACGGGGCCGCGGCTGATCGAGTTCAATGTCCGCTTCGGCGACCCGGAATGCCAGGTGCTGATGCTGCGCCTGCAATCGGACCTGCTGGCCGCGCTGGTCGCTGCCTGCGATGGGGAGTTGAACCGCTTCTCCCTCCGCTGGTCGGACGAGGCGGCGATGGTGGTGGTGATGGCGGCGCAGGGCTACCCCGGCGCCTATGCCAAGCTCACCGAGATCGAGGGGCTGGAGGATGCGGCCCGTGTCCCCGGCGCCCAGGTGTTCCATGCCGGCACCGCGCGGCGGGAGGATGGCGCGCTGGTCTCCACCGGCGGGCGGGTGCTGGGCGTCGCAGGCTCCGGCGCCACGTTGCGGCAGGCGCATGACGCCGCCTATGCGGCAGTGGACGCCATCCGTTGGCCGCAGGGCTTCTGCCGGCGGGATATCGGCTGGCGGGCGCTGTAGCCGAGCCATCTGACGATCCTGGGTGGGGGCTGGTTCCGCGCCGCGGCAGGTACATATTGGCTGAGGCCGTGCATGCCGGGGTGCGGCAGCCACTCTGCCAAGGGATCATCAGCATGCGGAACCAGCCTGGACATCGCCCTGCCGCCCGCCGACAGGCGGGCACGGAACCGCAGGGGCCGACCCTGTCGCGTGGACTGCTGGCACTCTCCCTGCTGGCCGGGGGGCTGTTCCTGGGCGCACCGGCCTTCGCTCAGCCGCGCGGCCAGGCCCCGGCGCAACCGGCCGCCTGCGGCAACAACCTTGAGATCACCCGCTCCACCCAGCTGGAGCCGAATTGCCGCTACACCGGCACCACGGTCATCACCGGCTCCAACCTCGTGCTCGATTGCCGGGGCGCGACGCTGGATGGCGAGTACAAGGTGCCGCGGACGCTGGTTGTGGGCGGCCAGCGCGGCGTCTCCCAGGTGCAGATCCGCAACTGCAACGTCACCGGGGCGCGCGGCAACGGGGTGTATATCGGTTCCACCGTCACGTCGGTCCGCATCGTGCAGCCCGGCGGCGGGCGGCCGGACAGCAACCTGCTGCCGCAGCATGTCACCCTGCAGAACGTGACATCGCGCCGGAACTCCGGCGGCGGCGTGTATATCGACGGCTATGTCGACGACACCACGGTGCTCGACTCGCTCGTCGAGGAAAACGGCAGCATCGGCATCTACCTGGACCACGATTCCCGCCGCAGCCGCATTGCCAACACCCGCGTGCTGCGCAACGGCTTCGGCAATGAGGGCGACGTCCCCTTTGCACGGGAGCGGACGCGCGAAGGCATCGCCATCGACTCCTCGGCGGACAACATCATCGAGGGCAACACCATCGTCGGCAACAAGGCCGGTGGCATCTTCCTGTACCGCAATTGCGGGGAGCGGCCGAACGACCCGGACGCCTTCCTGCGCGTGCAGCCTTCCACCAACAACACCATCCGTAACAACACCATCGATGGCGGCAGCCTGGTCGGCATTGCCGTCGCATCCCGGCAGGAATCGCGGCTGCGGCCGGAAGCCTGCATGCTGCGGCTGGACCCCGCCCGCGGCGTGTTCGCCGATGCGGCGCCGGGCAACCGCGTCATCGGCAACACCATCCGCAACGTGCCTGTCGGTATCAGGGTCTCCGACGACAGTAACGTGGTGGAGGACAACCGCATCGCCGCTGCGTCCGACTGTATCCGCCTGGGGTCCGACCAACGCAACCGCCTGCAGCACCCGGTGCGGGACCTGACGGTGAAAGGCAATACCTGCCAGAGCGGCAATGTCACCGTGCTACCGGGTACGGCGACGGTGCAGGGCAATGGGCCGATGACCCGCTGATCGTTCGGGAGGGATAGGAAGGCCAGGGAAGAAATTCCCCGGACCCCTTCTTTTTTCTGCGAGTTTGGCGTTGGACTCTGAAGGTAAGTGTTTGGGTCTGGCGGATGGTTCGCTGACGTCTGTTCGTGCCGTTCACGCTGGCAGCACTGCCAAATAACCTACGTTGGCGCAGCATCACCTCTGACAGATGAACATTTCCGCATCAGCCGCAGCCAGTAGAATGTCAGCGCAGCCGAGAGCCAGCGCTCCTGAATATATTTAAAATGGGCCACCTGGGCTGAACCCGAAGTCACCGGAGGACATGATCCTCCTGCGCGAACCGGTCGTGTCTCAATCCAGACAGACCTGGCCACAGCCACGCCCAAAAATCGGGAAAAGAAAGAAGGGGTCCGGGGAATTCATTCCCCGGCCTTCCTTCAAGCCTCAGAACAACTGAAGCTGCGTCGCCACCCCCGGCATATGCGGTACGCTGAACAGGTCGCAGCGCAGTCCGGATTGCGAGGTGTGGCCTTGTTGGGTGCGTTCCAGCCCCAGCCGCCGGGCCGCGACATGGAAGCGGTGGCGGAGCATATCCGCATAGGGGCCGGTGCCGGTCTGGCGCTGGCCGAAGCGGCTGTTATAGGCGGCGCCTTCGCGCGTTTGCCGGACCAGCGACATCACGCGCTCCGCCCGGTCGGGCATGTGTTCGCGCAGCCAGGCTTCGAACAGGTCGGCGATTTCCAACGGCAGGCGCAGCAGCACGTAGCCGGCGCGATCGACGCCGCAGGCGGCGGCGCGTTCCAGGATGCGTTCCAGTTCCATGTCGTTCACGGCGGGGATCATTGGCGCGGCGAGCACGGCGGTGGGGATGCCGGCGGCGGCCAGCTTGGTCAGTGCGTCCAGCCGGCGGGCGGGGGTGGCGGCGCGGGGTTCCAGGATGCGTGCCAGTGCCGGGTCCAGCGTGGTGACCGAGATGCAGACGCGTGCCAGCCCGCGCTGCGCCATGCGGGCGAGGATATCCATGTCCCGCAGCACGCCGGCGGATTTGGTGACGATGGTGACCGGGTGGTTGAACCGCTCCAGCACTTCCAGGATGCCGCGCATCAGCTTCAGCGTACGCTCCACCGGCTGGTAGGGGTCGGTGTTGGTGCCGATGGCGATGGGGGCGGGGCTGTAGCCGGGCTTGCGGAGTTCCTTCTCCAGCAGCTCGGCGATTTGCGGCTTGAAGAGCAGCTTGGTCTCGAAATCCAGCCCGGGGGAGAAGCCCAGATAGGCGTGGGTCGGGCGGGCGAAGCAGTAGATGCAGCCGTGCTCGCAGCCCCGGTAGGGGTTGATGGAGCGGTCGAAGCCGATATCGGGCGACTTGTTCCAGGCGAGCGCGCTGCGGCTGCTGTCCTTGATCAGGGTGGTGGCCAGGGCGGGCAGTTCGTTGGCGTCTTCGCCCAGCGTGTCCCAGCCATCGTCGAAGGCGGCGGTGGAGTGACGGTCGAATCGCACGGCGGGGTTGGTGGTGGCGCCCCGGCCTTTGCGGACCCCGCTGAGCAGGGTGGAGGCGTCGTGGATGCTTCCGTCAGGCATGCCGCGTTCCCCTTTCGTTCAGAGCGATCTTTGCGACGCGGCCTGCCGAGAGTCAAGAACATCGATAGAACGAATGGTTAATGATTGCGAGACCATAGGGGGAACACCAATCCCCACTGAAGGACTCGGGCTGCGGATCGTGGCCAGCCCGTCCAGGGCCTGACGCCTCCAGCGCCCAACGCCCTGCCGCCGGAGCCTTGAAAGCCGCGCCCCAAGACTCGAAAAAGAAGACGGGGGCCTGGGGGAATTCCTTCCCCCAGCCTTTTCCCGTCCGCTCAGCGCAGCGGTGGCGCGTACATCAGCCCGCCCTGGTCCCACAGGCGGTTATTGCCGCGCGGCAGGCCCATCGGTGCCACGTTGCGCTGCCAGATCTCGCCGTAATTGCCGATGGCGGCGATGGCGCGGGCAGCCCACGCCTTGTCCAGCCCCATGCTGGGGCCGACTTCGCCTTCCGCACCCAGCAGGCGGCGGATGTCTGGGTTGGTGGCGCTGGCAGTCTGTTCGCGCACGTTGGCGGCGGTAATCTCCATCTGCTCGGCGGCCAGCAACGCCAGCTGGGTCCAGCGGACGATATCCAGCCAGCCATCGTCGCCCTTGCGGATGAAGGGGCCGAGCGGCTCCATCGAGATGAATTCCGGCAGCAGAGTGAAGTCCTCCGGCTTCTGCTGGCGGGCGCGGAAGCCGGAGAGGCCGGTGAGGTCGCGGGTAAATACGTCGCAACGGCCGCTGAGGAAGGTGGACTGGATCTGGTTGGGATCGTCGATCACCACCGGGCGGAAGGTCACGTTATTCTTGCGGGCCCAGTCCTGCATGATCAGCTCGGTGGTGGAGCCCGGCGGGACGCAGACGGAGGCGCCGTCCAGCTCCTTCAGCGTCTTCACGCCCAGGCGCGAATGCACCAGGAAGCCCTGGCCGCTGTAGTAGTTGGCGCCGGCGAAGACCAGGCCGAGGGCGCTTTCCCGCGTGGTCGTCCAGGTGGTGCTGCCGAACAGCACGTCGATCTCGCCGCTCTGCAGGGACGGGAAGCGCGTCAGGCCGGTGACGGCGCGGATCGTGACCTTGGTGGCATCGCCCAGGGTGGCGGCGGCCAGCGCGCGGCAGGAATCGACGTCCAGCCCACGCCACTGCCCCTGGCTGTCCGGCAGCGAGAAGGGCGGGTTGTCGTTCTGCACGCCGCAAATGACGCTGCCGCGCTCGCGGATCGCGTTCAGGGTGCGGGAAGCGGCTGGCGGGTCGGCCGCGAAAGCTGCCTCGGTCGCCAGCAGGCCGGCGCAGAAGGCGCCCAGGGCCAACAGGCTGCGTCGCGCTCGTCCAGTCATGCGGCTCATTCGGCGCCTCCATCCTGAAAAGGGGGGAAGTGCAGAGTAGAGCGGATTGGGGGTTGGTGAAGTGCAAGGGAAGGCCGGGGGAAAGAATTCCCCCGGACCCCCTACTTCTTTTTACTCATTCGAAGATTGGGGCCCAGAAAGCCGACCGGCGGCGCCATTTGGCAAAGCCAGGATGAATCCAAAGGCCGCCAGTGCTGCACCGTTAGTCGCAGGTGATGGACCTCCGGCGCGCCCACGCACGGATTCAAGAAAGCGGACGTCCCAACAGCCACAACCGAAAGACTCGCAGAAAAAAGAAGGGGTTTTAGGGGAATTCATTCCCCTGACCTTACCTGGCTTTGCCTCTTCCGCCCTCAGCCCCGCAGATGCTCCAGCAGGCGCGGCATCAGTTCCACCAGGTTGCAGGGCTTGTGCCGCACATCCAGCTGGAAGCGCAGGATGTCGTCCCACGCATCGCGCACTGCGCCGGAGGAGCCGGGCAGGGCGAAGAGGTAGGTACCGCCGGCCACGCCGCCGAGGGCGCGGGACTGCATCGTGCTGGTGCCGATCTTCTGGTAGCTGAGCATGCGGAACAGCTCGCCGAAGCCGGTGATCTCCTTGTCCAGCACCCGGGCGAAGGCTTCGGGCGTGACGTCCCGGCCCGTGATGCCGGTGCCACCGGTGGTGATGCCGACATCGATCTCAGGGTCCGCGATCCAGCGGCGCAGCACGGCCTCGATGGCGTCCGCGTCGTCGCGGACGATGCGGCGGGAATGCACCACATGCCCGGCCTCGGCCACGCGGTCGGCCAGCAGCTGGCCGGATTTGTCGGTAGTCAGGTCACGGGTGTCGGAGACGGTGAGGATGGCGATGTTGACCGGCAGAAAGGTCAGGCTCTCATCGATCGGCATGGCGTGCCCCTGTTACTGATCCCGCTCCACCCGGTTACGGCCGGCGCGCTTGGCCGCATAGAGGGCGGCATCGGCGGCGGAAATCAAGGCCTCCGGTCCCTCATGCGGCAAGCTGCCGGCGATGCCGGCGCTGTAGGTGACGCTGAAGGGGCCGTGGGCGCCATCGAAGGGCGTGGCGCCGAAGCGCTCGCGGATCTTGTCCAGCCGGGCGGCGGCCTGCTCGGGGTTGGTGCTGGGCAGCAGGGCGGCGAATTCCTCGCCGCCGTAGCGGCCGATGACGTCGGTGCGCCGCAGGTGCTTGCGCAGGCTGCGCGCCAGGCCGCGAATCACCCGGTCCCCCACCAGGTGTCCATGGGTGTCGTTGACGCCCTTGAAGTGGTCCAGGTCGATGATGGCCAGGCTGAGTTCCTGGCCCTCACGCCGCGCCCGTTCCAGTTCCAGCGCCAGCCGTTCCTTGAAGCGGGCGTGGTTGAGCAGGCCGGTGAGGCTGTCGCTCTCCATGACGGCGCGGAGAGAGCGGGCGCGTTCCGCCCGCAGCCGCACCAGCGTCACCAGCCGGTCGAGATCTACGGGCTTGGGGATGAAGTCGTCGCCGCCCAGCTTGCGGGCCAGCAACTGCCGCGCCGTGTCCTGCTCGGCGGAGAGGAAGACGATGGGCAGGGAGAGGTGGCGCCGCGTCTGGCGGATGACGCGGGCGAGCTCGATGCCATCGACCTCCGGCATCTGCACGTCCATCAG
>Ga0308159_1003321_pt1 | contig 16445 bp, 15 predicted proteins | sample PhyCR1_FD_201040 | JGI IMG/M metagenome (GOLD analysis project Ga0308159, IMG submission 201040) | Phyllosphere microbial communities from UC Gill Tract Community Farm, Albany, California, United States - DLSLC.R1 | ecosystem: Host-associated > Plants > Phyllosphere > Unclassified | place: USA... | reverse complement strand
GCAGATACTGTCAACATGCCCTAGCGGCGGTATCAGCAGAGGTCTAGTATGAGCCGCACTCACGTCAGCCAGGAGGTAAACCATGTCGGCCACCAAGAAGCCTGTAAATACTCCGTTGCACTTACTCCAACAGTTGTCGGGCAGCTTGCTCGAGCATTTGGAAAACGCTTGCTCGCAAGCCTTGGCTGATGCTGAAAAACTGCTCGCCAAGCTGGAAAAACAGCGTGGCAAAGCGCAGGAAAAACTGCACAAATCGCGCACCAAACTGCAAGACGCCGCCACCGCCGGCAAAGCCAAGGCGCAGAATAAAGCCAAGGCCTCGGTGAAAGAACTCGAAGACCTGCTCGACGCGTTGAAAGATCGTCAGTCCGAGACCCGCAGCTACATTCTGCAGCTCAAGCGCGATGCTCAGGAAAGCCTGAAGCTGGCCCAGGGTGTTGGCCGCGTTCAGGAAGCAGTGGGTAAGGTCCTGTCGTCGCGTTCGGCCAAACCCGCAGCCGCTCCAGCGAAGAAAGTCGCTGCCAAACCTGCTGCAAGCAAAGCCCCGGCGAAGACCGCTGCGGCCAAACCTGCTGCTGCGAAAACCACCGCCAAACCCGCCGCCAAGGCACCGGTAAAAGCGCCTGCCAAACCAGTGGCGAAAACTGCAGTGAAGAAGCCGGCGGCGAGCGCGGCAACACCGGCGGCTAAAACCACTGCAGCCAAACCTGCAGCCAAAACCACCACTGCCAAGCCCGCTGCGAAACCGGCCGCGACCAAAACTGCAGCGGCTAAGACCGCAGCCGCAAAACCTGCCGCCAAGACAGCGGCAAAACCAGCAGCCAAGCCTGCTGCAAAAACCGCCGCTGCGAAGCCTGCAGCCAAGACCGTGGCTAAACCTGCCGCGGCCAGACCTGCTGCGAAAGTGGCGGTAAAACCGGCTGCCAAACCAGCCGCAACATCGGCAGCAAAACCTGCAGCAAAAACCGCTGCGAAACCGGCCGCCAAGCCTGCTGCTGCCAAGCCTGCTGCGGCGAAACCAGCGGCCAAGCCAGCCGCAAAACCAGCGGTGAAAAAGCCTGCTGCTGCCAAGCCAGCCGCTACCAAACCGGCTACCGCTCCAGCGGCCAAGCCTGCGCCTGCGGCTTCCCCGGCGGCTCCAGCTACGTCGGCACCGTCGTCCGCCGCTCACTCGACCCCTTCGACGGCGCCAGCGCCAGCCGCTTCGTCGAGCGTCAGCAGCACCCCGACCAGCGCTTCCTAAGTGCCGGTTGCCGCGACGCGCAGCACTTGCAGCGCGTCGCGGTTCAGGCTGGCTGCACTGCCGGCCAAGCCTTCAAGCCAGGTCACCGAACCTGCCTCGTTGCGCGTCCACTCCTGCGCCACACCTTCCAGCCGTGACAACAAGGTTCGTTCAGCTTCAAGCTCAAGTGACTTGATCTGCTCGCGCATGCCTGCCACCACCGCATCATCGACGGCCCGCACTTTCCATTGCATGCGCAGGCTTCGCAATGGCTGCACCACTTCGACATCCCACGGCGCGGTCAAGGCCTTGAGCAGGCGTACGCGCGGTTCATCGCAGGTCACCGCTCGCTGCTCCAGCCACAAACCGCATAGCAACAGGCAGACATTGGCGCCCGCCGTTTGCAATCGCAGGCAGGCATCTTCCACGCCCGGTCGGGCGTAGACATCAAGGGCAAAGCTCCACAGGTCAGAGGACATCGTGCTACTCGCGCCAGTTGTGAGCGAAGCTGGTAGACTCCGCCGCCATAGAAGACGCCGAGCTGACCCTGCACGCCGGCCACAAAGCCGGCCTCATCGGCGCCAACGGTGCCGGCAAATCCAGCCTGTTCGCCTTGCTGCGCGGCGAGTTGCATCCGGATTCGGGCGACTGCCTGCTGCCGGTCGACTGGCGCATCGCGCACATGCGCCAGGAGGTCGACACCCTTGAGCGCCTGGCGGTCGACTATGTGCTCGATGGCGACCTGCGTCTGCGTGAGGTGCAGCGCGAGCTTGCCGCCGCCGAGCAGGCCCATGACGGCACCGCGCTGGCGCGCCTGCACGCCGAACTCGACAGCGCCGACGGTTACACCGCCGATGCACGGGCGCGCAAGCTGCTCGCCGGTCTTGGTTTCACCAATGAGCAGATGGATCGTCAGGTCGGCGATTTCTCCGGTGGCTGGCGGATGCGTCTGAATCTGGCACAGGCACTGATGTGCCCCTCGGATCTGCTGCTGCTCGACGAACCGACCAACCACTTGGACCTCGACGCAATCATCTGGCTCGAAGAGTGGCTGAAAAGCTATCCGGGCACCTTGCTGCTGATTTCCCACGACCGCGACTTCCTCGACGAAGTGGTTGATCACGTCGCCCATGTCGATCAGCGCAAACTGACGCTCTACCGTGGAGGCTACACCGCGTTCGAACGCGCCCGCGCCGAGCGTCTGGCCCAGCAGCAACAGGCCTACGAGAAGCAGCAGGCGCAGCGTGCGCACATGGAAAGCTACATCGCTCGCTTCAAGGCCCAGGCAACCAAGGCCCGTCAGGCGCAGAGCCGGATCAAGGCGCTGGAACGCATGGAAGAACTCTCGGCGGCCCACGTCGATTCGCCGTTCGACTTCGTCTTCCGTGAGTCAACGAAGATCTCCAGCCCGCTGATCGACCTGTCCGATGCACGCCTGGGTTATGGCGACAAGAGCATTCTCGAGAAGGTCAAACTGCAACTGACTCCGGGCGCGCGGATCGGTCTGCTCGGGCCGAACGGCGCGGGTAAATCGACGCTGATCAAGAACCTCGCCGGTGAGCTTGAACCGCTGGCCGGGCGCCTGACCCGTGGCGAGAACACCGTGGTCGGCTACTTCGCTCAGCATCAACTCGATTCGCTGGATTCCAAGGCCAGCCCGTTGCTGCACTTGCAGCGGCTGGCGCCGGGCGAGCGCGAGCAGACCTTGCGTGACTTCCTCGGCGGCTTCGACTTCCGTGGCGCGCGCATCGATGAGCCGGTGCTGAATTTCTCCGGTGGCGAGAAGGCTCGTCTCGCGCTTGCGTTGATCGCCTGGGAGCGGCCAAACCTGTTGCTGCTCGACGAACCGACCAACCACCTCGACCTGGAAATGCGTCTGGCACTGACCATGGCCCTGCAGGAATTCAGCGGTGCGGTGCTGGTGGTGTCTCACGATCGGCATTTGCTCAAGAGCACCACCGACAACTTCTATCTGGTCGCCGACGGCAAGGTCGAAGAGTTCGATGGCGACTTGGAAGATTACGCCCGCTGGCTGGTGGAATACCGCCAGCGTAATGCGCCGGTCAGCAACACACCGGTCAATCCGGACAAGACCGACAAGAAAGCCCAGCGCCAAGCGGCAGCAGCGTTGCGCCAACAACTGGCCCCGCACAAGCGCGAGGCCGACAAGCTTGAAGCCGAGCTGGGCAAGCTTCACGAGAAACTGACCAAGGTCGATGCCAGCCTCGGCGACAGCGATATCTACGAGCCGGCACGCAAGAATGAACTGCGGGATCTGCTCGCCGAACAGGCCAAATTGAAGGTTCGTGAAGCCGAGTTGGAAGAAGCCTGGATGCAAGCGCTGGAAACCCTGGAAAGCATGCAGGCGGAGCTGGAGGCGTTGTCCTGATGGAAGCCTTCAAACTGCCCTTTGCGGCGGTATGGGTCGAGCCGCTCTGGTTCACCGCGCAGATTCTGCTGATTCTGCTCGCGGGTTACCTGACCCAGCGTTTCGTCGCCAAAGGCCTGACTCGCCTGGGTGAGCGCTATCCTTTCCCGCCGCAATTGCTGATGCCGCTGCGTGGCGTGCTGCGCTGGCTGATCATGGGCAGCGCGCTGCTCTTCGTGCTTGAGCGCCTCGGCGTTTCGGCGACAGTGCTGTGGACGGCGCTGTCGGGTTTTGTCGCGGTGGCGGCGGTGGCGTTCTTCGCCATGTGGAGCGTGCTGTCCAATCTGCTCTGCGCGATCCTGATCTTCACCGTCGGACCGTTCCGCCTCGGCGATGTGGTCGAGCTGGTGGACACCACCGACAAGCCTGGCGTCAAAGGCCGGGTGATCGCGATCAATCTGCTCTACACCACGCTGGTCGAGGCCGAAGAGCTCGGCACCGGCAGCGCCATGGTGCAGGTGCCGAACAGCCTGTTCTTCCAGCGTTCGGTGCGGCGCTGGCGCGGGACGGATGTGTTGCCGTCGAGCGGGTTCGAGAAGTAGCTTTTTCAGCAAGATCAAAAGATCGGACGATCGCGGCCCGAGCCTTCGGACGATCTTTTGCTTTTAAGCCCAAAGCGCATTAGCTTGAGCGTCTGTCACGATTCAGAGCCGAGGTGTGCGATGGAGCTTCAAACATGGCTGGCATTCTTTGCCGCCTGCTGGGTGATCAGCCTGTCCCCGGGCGCGGGCGCCATCGCGTCGATGTCCAGCGGTCTGCAATACGGATTCTGGCGCGGCTACTGGAACGCGCTGGGCCTGCAGATCGGCTTGGTGGTGCAGATCGCGATTGTCGGCGCGGGTGTGGGTGCCGTGCTCACCGCATCGGCCACAGCGTTCCATGCGATCAAATGGTTCGGCGTCGCTTATCTGGTTTATCTGGCGATCAAGCAATGGCGGGCGCTGCCCATGGACATGAGCGATGACGCCGCGGTACGGCCGATCGGCAAGCCGCTGGCCCTGGTGTTTCGCGGCTTTCTGGTGAACATCAGCAACCCCAAGGCGTTGGTGTTCATGCTCGCGGTGTTGCCGCAGTTCATCAATCCCCACGCGCCGCTGCTGATTCAGTATGTGGTGATCGGTGTGACGATGGTGTTTGTCGATCTGATCGTGATGGCCGGTTACACCGGGCTGGCGTCGAAGGTGCTGCGTCTGTTGCGCACGCCCAAACAGCAGAAGCGCATGAACCGCACCTTTGCCGGGTTGTTCATTGGTGCGGCGGCGTTTATGGCGACGTTGCGTAAAGCGGCGGCCTGAAGCACTCGGGCAGAAAAAAGGCGACCTTTTCGGGTCGCCTTTTTGTTTCTCTCGGTCGGTCAGCGCAGAATCACCGGCGCCGTATCACGCGGTAGATTGTTGCGCTGCGGCGCCTCGCGCGGTTGCTCGTAACCGCCACCACCACCGAGCTGCATGCTCAGTTGCCCGGCCACGTCTTCCCCCAAGGCCTTGGACACGTCACGCACCACCCGCGGACGATTCAGCGAGATCTTGATGTCGCGATGGTTCACCAGTTTGGTGTCCTGCGCTTCGCCCATCGCCGTGAAGGCCGAGGTGATCTCGTAAGTCTTGGTGTTGATCAGACTGAAATCCGCCACCAGTGTCAGGCCCAGTACCGCCGAGTAGCTGTCGGTATGCGCCAGCTCGTTGACGTCCTGGGTGAAGTCGATGTCGGACACAGTGCCGAACAACACGTAGTCGGCGCCTTTGAAGTTGCCGGCCTTGATGCGTTTGATCACGTCATACACATCGCCTTTGGACGAGGCGGTGTACGGCGTGCCCTGCACCAGCTGGAACATGCCGGTACGCAGAATTTCACCCTTTATGTCGCCGGTGAATTTGCGCAACTCGCCCTGTTCGATGTAGCTGGTGGTCGCTTCGATCTCGTTGTAGCTCGAAGAGCCGCTGGCGCTGTAGTAGCTCTCGCGGTGATTGCTCTGCGCCGAAACGATGTGGATGTATTGCTCCACGCGCTCCTGATACGCCAGATCCGTCACCGCCACTTTCGGGGCCGCCTGCGCGCTGAACGCGCAAGCCAGGGCCATCATGCCAATCCATGTGCGCATTGCTTAACGCTCCGTGGTTTTGCGGATCTCTTTTTCGTCCATCCACTCGGCCAGACCGCTTTCAACATCGATCAACTGCAGGCTGAATTTGTAGAAGACGTCCTTGTAATCGCTGCTGCGCTTGACGATCGAGCTGATCGAGCCTTCGATGCGGTACTTGGCGGCAACCATATTGCCGGTCTTGGCCACGGTGCTTTTCTTGTACAGACCGCTCTGGTTTTGCAGTTTGAGCTGGTCAACCTGGCTCTGCATTGCGTTGTTGTCGCTGGCGAAGCGCGCGACGCCGGTCTTCATCAGCTGGGTCTTGATGCTGGTGGTGATTTCGCGGGTATCGATGTACTCGCTGGTCTTGTTCTTCACGTCGTAGACCTGAACCACGGGACGACCCTGCAGAATGCCGGACTGGGCCAGCGAGCGGGTCATCGATTCGGCGATCATTTGCAGGTCGGTCGAACCGAATTCGTTGGTCACGGTTTCAACGGCTTTGGTGTCGCCGTAACTGATGTTCTTGCTGCCCAGGGTCGGCGAAGTGTTGGCGCAACCGGAGGCCAGCAGGGCGATGACGGCGATGCAGGAAAAGCGTGCAAACATGAGAAAGCTCTCTCAATCAGAAAAAGGGTGGCGGGCTTAAGGCGTTTTGATTTCCAGACGGAAATCCACGGCTTTCGGGGTCGGAGCGATGGCTTGAATGAAGCTGGTCTGAGCGCCGTACATCATCTGGCTTTTCCAGACCTCTTCTTCGGCAACCGGGAAACCTTCGGCGCCAAGCCAGGCGAAGCGGTAGTAGAAGATCTTGTTGCTGTTGAGGGTGTTGCTCAACTGCACATTGACAGTCATGAAGCCGTTTTCGCGGGCCACGCGCATGGCGCCGACGACGATGTGTTTCTGCGGCCCCATGGCCACGACTTTGCTCGCGGCGCTGCCCGGCTCAGGTGGCGGCGGGGTGGCGCAGCCTGCCAACAAGGCGAGGGCGGCGACGGCGATAATCTTCAAGCGCATTGCAAGACTCCGTTCTTAAGGTTGTTTGAGGCTGGCGACGTTGGTCGCGCCAGCGCTCGGCATTACGTGAGCAGCGATGCCGCCAGCGAACACCTGGTTGCCAACGGCGCGCAGGCTGACCACTTGATAACGCTGATCGACGGTGACCTTGATCACCGAGCCGCCCACGGCGCTCGGCAGGGTAACCTGATGCTCACCCTTTTTCAGGCGCAGGCGCACCACTTGGGTGTTGTCCGGCAGGGTGCGCCACGTACGGGTATCGGCACCTTCCAGTACCGCTGAAGAAATGCCTACGGCGAGACCGGCCAGCGGATTGGTTTCGTTGATCTGCTTTTGCGCCACGCCTTTGGTGATCGCCCGCACGGTGGTGCGCACGATGATCCCGGGCATGTCATCGCGCAGCGCGCGGCGTGACATGGCGGTGGTGCTGTTCAGCGCGGTCAGGTCAACTTGCTTGCCATCGACACCGATCTGCGCGAACGGCGCGGTGGAAGTGTCCGGTTTGATGATCGGGAACGACAGCGGGGTGATCACCACATTGTTGGAAATCGGCAACGGCAGCGGTACGCGAATCGAGTCGCGGGCCGGGGCCAGGCCGCTCTGCACTACGATCAGGATATCGCTGTCGTCAGACTTCGAAGGTTTGTCGAGGTTGACCAGCGCCTGCTCGAGCAGCGGCGTGTTCGGGCGCAATTCGGCAGCCTTGCGATAACCCGGCGCGGCCAGATCCTTCTCGCCCAGGGCTTCGTAGACGAAACCGGCGAGGTAATGGCTGAACGCGCTCTGATAGCTGTTTTTCAGGCCGACCACTTCCGGCGCGTCGAGGCTGGCAACCGGATAACCCTGAAGATCCTTGTACTGAGTCTTGATGCCTTCTTTCTCGGCCTGTTCTTCGCTCTTGAGGTATTCCTTGTCGCGCAGGTCGGCGATCACCGCTTCGCGTTCGTGGGTCTTTTTGATCGCCGTGCGGGCGCCGTCGAAATCGTTGACCGCCAGCAGGTTCAGGGCCATCTGCGTGGTCAGCATGACTTTTTCGTAGTCGTAGCCTTCGTAGCGGCGCACCTTGTCGTTGACGATGAAGCTGCCGAACTGTGCCAGGTACTTGGCGGAGTCGAGCTTGACCGCGTCTTCCCACTGACCGACTACCTTGTCCGCGCTGCCCCAGGCGTTCTGGCTGCCCGACAGATCGCCCTTGGCGCGCAGCAGTTCACCTTTCTCGAAGTAATAGAGCAGGTCTTTGTCGGTGCCGCTGTTGTTCTTTTCCAGCAGGGTCAGCGCCGCGTCGACGTTGCCGGAAGCCAGTTGCTGGTTGGTCTGGGCCAATTCGGAATCGTAGTTGCGAAACGCTGCACAGCCGGACAACAGAGTGACGGCGCTGAGCGCGAGCAGAGTGGGGGCGCGGAATGCCATGGGTACTTCTTCCCTGAGTAGCAAAACTTGCAGCCGCGGGTGCTGGTCGGGCTGGTGTGACCTATCGACGGCGGCGTTGGCCTCCTGCCAATTCCTCAAGTGTGAGGAGCTTGTGTTGCCGGCTCGCTGAGCGAGGGCGCGGCATTATAAACGCGAGGTGATGGCCATGTAATATCTTTTCGCTTTCATTATTCGGTGGTGTGCCATCACTCGTTCGCGGAATCAGGTGGGCTTGGCGCAGGTTTATGCTGTGGCACGAAGGCTGATCCAACGGTAAAAACCTGGTCGCGCAATACACGCAAATGCAGAACCTGCCGATCCTGATCGACGCGAAGTTCAAATGGGCTATCAATGGGCGCTGCCGCAAAACGGAAGGTGTGCAGGCCTTTCTTCAGGCGCAGGCGGGCGATCAGCGTCTTGTCCGGCAACGCTCGCCATGTACGGGTGTCGGCTTCTTCGAACGGATCATGCTGAGTGACGATCAACGAGGCTTTCGCCGGGTTGCGCTCGTTTTCCTGCGCTTGACCGATGGCGGCCATGTTGGCGCGGAACATCGCCCGCGAGATGATTTGCGGCATGTCGTCGCGCAGTGTGCGCATGGACATGTCGGTCACGCTGTTGATCACGGCCAGCGGCTGTTTATGGCCATCCACAGTTATATGCTTGAAATTGGGTGTGACCGAATCAGGCACCATCACCGGGAATGAAATGGGCGCGATGATGACCAGCGTTTCGTTCAGACGAACCGGGATCGGCACCTGTACGGAACTGCGAGCCGGGGCCAGCCCACTCTGGATAATCAGCAACACATCGCTTTCATCGGCTTTCGCTGGCGGTTTATCGAGATTGCGCAGGGCCTTTTGCAACAAGGGCATGTCCGGCCGCAATTCGATCGCCTGACGATAACCGGCCGCTGCCAGGGCGCGCTCGCCGAGGGCTTCGTAAGTGAAGCCGGCCAGATAGTGGCTGAACGCACTCTGGTAGCCGTTTTTCAGTTCCACGACCTGCGGCGCCTCGAGCAGGCCGACCGGATAACCCTCCAGGTCCCTGTAATGCAGGGTTTTGCCTTGGGCTTTTGCCTGTTCCTCGGCCGCTTCGTATTGCTTTTCCCGCTGGCGGGCGATCAATGCTTCGCGTTCGTGGGTTTTCCTGATGTCTGCGCGGGCGCCGGCAAAGTCATTGACGGATAGCTGGTTCAAGGCCATTTGCGTAGTCAACATGACCTTTTCGTAATCGTAGCCTTCATAGCGCCGCAGCTTGTCGTTGACCAGCATCGTGCCCATTTCATCGCCGAAGCGCGCCAGCAACTTCATCGCGCCGGACGGGTTGGCCTCCTCTCGCAGGAAGATCATCCGGTCGGCATTGCGCCAGGCGTCCTGGCTGTCGGGCAGGTCATTGCCGGCGCTGAGGATCGCGCCTTTTTCCAGGTAATACAGCAGATCCTTGTCTTCCCACGGGTTGTGCAATTCCACCAGTGCCAGAGCGCCGTCGAGATTGCCTCGGGTCATTTGCTCGGTGGTCTGCTGCATTTCAAGATCGTAGTTGCGATAGGCGGCACAACCGCTCAACTGAACAGCCACGCAGAGCAGCAAAACGAACGGAAGACTGCGCATTGACCTTGGTTCCTTGCACGCAATGGCTCTGGGGCGGGCAGTATAAAGTGGATGATGGCAAATGGCTGCGTTCTTCATCAGGCGTGTCGGGGACAATCGGCAGCGGGCGGTGTGGCCATACTCAGCGACAAATGCTGCTGCCGTCTGCCGGGTAATTCCTGCCAATCAAAGCGAAACGCCGACAAAGCTTGAGAGAAATGTCTTCGAAGTGAACAATATGTAACTTCGCATTTCCATTTGAGATTCGTTCATGACTGCCTCGTCCCGATTGCTGGCCTGGCTGCTGTTCCCGATATTGTCTCTGAGCAGCCTGCCGCTGCTGGCCGATACCGTGGAAGGCGCGCCGCAAGCGTTGCACCTGCTCGACTACATCAGTGCCGATTACCCGCCGACGGTCGCGGCAGGCAAAGTCATCGACGACGGCGAATACCGCGAACAACTGGAATTCACCCAGGTTCTGCAAGGCTTGATCACTGCGTTGCCAGCCAAACCGGAAAAAGCCGCGCTGGAGCAGGGCGTCAAGTCGTTGCATGCCGCCATCAGTGCGAAGCAGGACGGCGCCGATGTTGCCCGTCAGGCCCGGCAGTTGGGCGCGAAACTGGCCGTGGCGTATGAGGTCAGCCAAGCGCCGATCATCACCCCGGACCCGGCACGCGGTGCGCCGTTGTATGCGCAGAACTGCTCGGTGTGCCACGGCGAGACAGGCGCTGGCGACGGCCCGGCCGGCGTTGGTCTGACGCCCGCGCCGGCCAACCTGCGTGACGCCGCGCGCATGGATCACCTGAGCCTGTACGCGATCTACAGCACCCTCGGCCAAGGCGTCGAAGGCACAGACATGCCGGCGTTTGCCGATCAGCTCGATGATCGCCAGCGCTGGGATCTGGCCACCTACATCGCCGGCTTCAGTGCCGATGCGGCGGCCGCCAAGTCCGACAAGGTCTACAACATCGCCGACCTGGCCCGGCAGACGCCGGCCGAAGTGCAGGCTGCCGAAGGCGCAGAGGTCGCGGCAACTTTCCGCGCCCAGCGTGCGCAACCGCCGCAGGTCAAGCGCGGCCCGGCGCAGTTGCTCGACTACACCGCCGCCACGCTGGACAAGAGCCTCGCGGCCTACCGCGCCGGTGAGCACGATCAGGCCTATGACCTGTCTGTCGCGGCCTATCTGGAAGGCTTCGAGCTGGTCGAGAGCTCGCTGGATAACGTCGATGCCAACGTGCGCAAGGACACCGAAAAATCGCTGATGGCGTACCGGCAGTCGCTGCAGGACGGTCTACCTGTCGAGCAGGCCGAGCAGCGTCTGGACGCGGCCAAGGCCCAACTCAAGGAATCCGCCGGCCTGCTGGGCAGCGATGGTCTGAGCTGGTCGCTGAGCTACATCTCCGGTCTGCTGATTCTGCTGCGCGAAGGCCTGGAAGCGATTCTGGTGCTGGCGGCGATCCTCGCCTTCCTGCGCAACACCGGCCAGCAATCGGCCGTTCGCAGCGTCAACGTTGGCTGGGGCTTGGCATTGCTGGCGGGCTTGGGTACCTGGGCGCTGGCGGCGTATGTGATCGATGTCAGCGGTTCGCAGCGTGAGTTGCTCGAAGGCGCCACGGCGCTGTTTGCCAGCGTCATGGTGTTGTGGCTCGGCGTATGGATGCATGACCGCCGTCACGCGGCGGCCTGGCAGGATTACATCAAAAGCAGCCTGGTCGGCGGCGGTGGACGTTTTGGCTTTGCGATCCTTGCGTTTTTCTCGGTGTACCGCGAGCTGTTCGAAGTGATCCTGTTCTACGAAACCCTGTGGCTGCAGGCCGGGCCTGCCGGGCACAACGCGGTGCTGGCCGGTGGTGCGACGGCGCTGGTGCTGCTGGTTGGCCTGGCGTGGGTGATTCTGCGCGGCTCGGCGAAACTGCCGCTGACGCTATTCTTCAGCATCAACGCCGCGCTGTTGTGCGCGTTGTCGGTGGTGTTTGCCGGGCACGGCGTCAAGGCCTTGCAGGAAGCCGGGATCTTCGGCACACGGCCGGTGGCGTTCTTTGAATTCGACTGGCTGGGGATTCATGCCGATGCCTATTCGCTGACCGCGCAGGCAGTAGCGATTGTGGCGATCGTTGTGTTGTATGGGCGCAGTTGGGTGGCGGAGAAGCGCCGGGTTTCGGCTGCCTGATTGAGCGATCCCAAAAGATCGCAGCCTTCGGCAGCTCCAACAGCGTCGTGCATGTCGCAATGTCACCCCGCGACGCGCACTCTGTCGGAGCTGTCGCAGGCTGCGATCTTTTGCTTTTAGAGGTAAAGAACATGCGTGTATGGATCGATGCCGACGCCTGCCCGCGGGCGGCGAAGGATCTGGTGGTGAAGTTCGCGCTCAAGCGCCAGTTCGAAGTGGTGCTGGTTGCCGGGCAGCCGCAGACCAAGCCGGCGCTGGCCATCGTCAAACTGATTGTGGTGCCGAGCGGGCCGGATGCGGCGGATGACTATTTGGTCGAGCACGCCGTGCCGGGCGAGCTGGTGATCTGCAGCGATATTCCGCTGGCTGATCGGCTGGTCAAGAAGGGCGTGGCGGCGCTGGATCCGCGTGGCAAGGAGTTCGATGCGCAGAACATGGGCGAACGCCTGGCGGTGCGTAATCTGTTCACCGATCTCCGGGAGCAGGGCCAGATGAGCGGCGGGCCGGCGCCGTTTGGCGAGCGCGAGAAACAGGCGTTTGCCAATGCGTTGGACCGGATTCTGACCCGGCTCATCCGCAAGCCCTGAGTCTTGCACAATGATGATCGTTCCCACGCTCTGCGTGGGAATGCAGCCTTGGACGCTCGGCGTCCGCTGCTATTGGTCGTACATCTGTGGTGAGGCCGGAACGCGGAGCGTCCCTGAATGCATTCCCACGCGGAGCGTGGGAACGATCAGGTGAAAGAAGGGGGATCAAGCGTCGTTTTCGTGGGTCAGTTCGAGCACGCGGTCGACCAGTTTGTTGATGCCCGAAGCCGCTTCACTGATGGTCTGCGCCAGCATGTAGGCCGGGGTGGTGACCAGTTTGCGCGCCTTGTCTTCGACGATCTCGGTCACGGCGCATTCTTCGTGGGTCGCGCCCATTTTGCTCATCGCCGCGGCGGTGTCGGCATCGTTGCCGATGGTGCAGGTCACGCCGGGGCCGTAGATTTTCGCTGCCAGCGCCGGGGAAATGCAGATCAGCCCGACCGGTTTGCCCGCTTCGGCAAATGCCTCGGCCAGGGCCAGCACTTCCGGTTGCACGGTGCAGCCGGCGCCTTCGATGGCGAAGTTCGACAGGTTCTTCGCCGCGCCAAATCCGCCGGGCACGATCAGTGCGTCGAAGTCTTCGACGTCGGCGTCGCGGATATCCTTGACGTTGCCCCGGGCAATCCGCGCCGATTCCACCAGCACGTTGCGCGATTCCGGCATTTCTTCGCCGGTCAGGTGGTTGATCACATGCAATTGCGCAATGTTCGGCGCAAAGCACTGCACCTGCGCGCCGCGCTGGTCGAGGCGCAGCAGGGTGATGACACTTTCCTGGATTTCGGCGCCGTCGTACACGCCGCTGCCGGACAGGATCACTGCAACTTTTTTGCTCATGGGCTTCTCTCCAGATTCATGGCGCTCAATGTCCCTTAAATCGTCGCGCGTGGCCATAGGGGCATGGGCGACGCGCGCGGGGGCAGAGCGCTCTCTCAATGGATCGCAACGGCGGCGGGGTGTTCATTATTTGCCTGGACTGCACCTGGCAGCTGCCAGCGAACGGCTTATTCGGCTGGCGTTTTTGGCTCGGCAGGATTGTTCGTTTCGGCCAGCGGCAACTGCTCGGCCGCAGCGGCTTTGGCGAGCTGCTCGTCCTGATGGATTTTCTTCGCCAGTTGCGCATTCTTGAAGCGGCGCCGCAGCCACAGGCCCAGCCCGAGGATCAGCAAGGCGCCGAGCACCCACAGCTCGTACTTCTTGATGCTGCCGAGCATGCCTTCCAGCACTGCACCGAAGTGATAAGCCGCCGCAGCCAGGGCGGTGGCCCAGATCGCCGCGCCGATGCCGTTGAGCAGCAGGTAGCGTCCCGGCGGATAACCGGACAAACCGATTGCCACCGGCATCACCGTGCGCAGGCCGTAGACGAAGCGGAAGCTCAGGACCCAGATGTCCGGATGCTTGCGGATGTGCTCCAGCGCGCGGTCGCCCATCAGCTGCCAGCGCGGTTTGCGCGCGAGCAATTTGCGCCCGTGCTTGCGCCCCAGGAAGTACCACAGCTGATCGCCGGCATAGCTGCCGAAGAACGCCACGACCACCACCAGGTTGATGTCCATGTATCCACGGAACGCGAGGAAGCCTGCGAGCACCAGGATGGTTTCGCCTTCGAAGAACGTGCCGAGGAACAAGGCAAAGTAGCCAAAGTCGTGCAGAAATTGTTGGAGCATTGTCTGGGTGCTGGCGAAATGAACGCGCAGCCTAACCCTTCAGGCACATTCGTGAAAGTATCGAAATGTGTCTCGACGTGAACAATTCCTACACTGAGAATGGAATGCGGCTACCTGTCACAGGTCTCACACAACTGTCATCCGTTCGTCATAATGGCCGTCTATAACTGTCACGCTCGCCCGTTTGCGCGGGCTCAGGAGTCTGCCGTGAGCTTTACCCCCGCCAATCGTCTGTTCCCTGCCACCCGGTTGCGCCGCAATCGCCGTGATGATTTTTCCCGGCGATTGGTGCGTGAAAACGTGCTGACCGTCGATGATCTGATCTTGCCGGTGTTTGTACTCGACGGTGAAAACCGCCGCGAAGCCGTGGCCTCGATGCCGGGCGTCGAGCGACTGACGATTGATCTGCTGCTTGAAGAAGCCGCCAAGTGGGTAGAGCTGGGCATTCCAGCGCTGGCACTGTTCCCGGTCACGCCGCCTGACCTGAAATCCCTTGATGCCGCCGAAGCCTGGAATCCGCAAGGCATCGCCCAGCGCGCCACGCGCGCCCTGCGTGAGCGTTTTCCGGAACTTGGCGTAATCACCGATGTGGCGCTGGACCCATTCACCACCCACGGTCAGGACGGCATTCTCGACGAAGACGGTTACGTGCAGAACGACATCACCGTCGATGCGCTGGTACGTCAGGCGCTGTCCCACGCTGAAGCGGGCGCGCAGGTCGTCGCGCCATCGGACATGATGGATGGCCGCATCCAGGCGATTCGTGAAGCGCTGGAAATCGCCGGTCACGTCAACGTGCGCATCATGGCCTACTCGGCCAAGTACGCCAGCGCCTATTACGGGCCGTTTCGCGATGCGGTGGGTTCGGCGTCGAACCTCGGCAAGGCGAACAAGGCTTCTTATCAGATGGACCCCGCCAACAGCGACGAAGCGCTGCACGAAGTCGGTGCGGACTTGTCCGAAGGCGCGGACATGGTCATGGTCAAGCCGGCCATGCCCTACCTGGACATTCTTTTTCGGGTCAAAGATGCCTTCAAGGTGCCGACCTTCGTCTATCAGGTCAGTGGCGAATACGCCATGCACATGGCCGCTATCCAGAATGGCTGGTTGAGCGAAGCGGTGATCCTCGAGTCACTGACCGCCTTTAAACGTGCCGGTGCAGATGGCATCCTGACTTACTTTGCCGTTCGTGCCGCTCAATTGTTACGAGAGCAGAAATAGCCCTCCCAGGAACATTCCATGAATACCGAAGGACTCACTGAAGTTGCCGTAAAAGAAGCTCAGCCGGTGGTCGAGCAAATCACCGAAACCCCGCCGGAACTGGAGCCTGCGCCACCCGCGCCGGTTGCCGAAACCGCTGTGGCGGTACCGGCGATCGCCATTCCCGGCCTGGATGACAGCAGCCTGTACATCCACCGCGAGCTTTCGCAATTGCAGTTCAACATCCGCGTGCTGGAACAGGCGCTGGACGAGTCCTACCCGTTGCTGGAGCGGCTGAAGTTCCTGCTGATCTTCTCCAGCAACCTCGATGAATTCTTCGAGATCCGCGTCGCCGGGCTGAAAAAGCAGATCACCTTCGCCCGCGAACAGGCCGGCGCTGACGGCTTGCAGCCGCATCAGGCGCTGGCGCGGATCAGCGAGCTGGTCCACGGTCACGTCGACCGCCAGTACGCGATCCTCAACGACATCCTCCTGCCGGAGCTGGAAAAGCATCAGGTGCGCTTCATCCGTCGGCGCAACTGGACAACCAAGCTCAAGACCTGGGTTCGCCGCTATTTCCGCGACGAGATCGCGCCGATCATCACCCCGATCGGCCTCGATCCGACGCACCCGTTCCCGCTGCTGGTGAACAAGAGCCTGAACTTCATCGTCGAGCTCGAAGGCATCGACGCCTTCGGGCGCGATTCCGGTCTGGCGATCATCCCGGCGCCGCGCCTGCTGCCACGGATCATCAAGGTCCCGGAAGAAGTCGGCGGTGCCGGCGACAACTATGTGTTCCTGTCGTCGATGATTCACGCCCACGCCGATGACCTGTTCCAGGGCATGAAGGTCAAAGGCTGCTACCAGTTCCGTCTGACCCGAAATGCCGACCTGGCGCTCGATTCCGAAGACGTCGAAGACTTGGCCCGCGCTCTGCGTGGCGAGTTGTTCTCGCGGCGCTACGGTGACGCGGTGCGTCTGGAAGTCGCCGACACTTGCCCGAAACACCTATCGGACTACCTGCTCAAGCAGTTCAACCTGAGCGAGACCGAGCTGTATCAGGTCAACGGCCCGG
>Ga0308159_1003319_pt1 | contig 16454 bp, 16 predicted proteins | sample PhyCR1_FD_201040 | JGI IMG/M metagenome (GOLD analysis project Ga0308159, IMG submission 201040) | Phyllosphere microbial communities from UC Gill Tract Community Farm, Albany, California, United States - DLSLC.R1 | ecosystem: Host-associated > Plants > Phyllosphere > Unclassified | place: USA... | reverse complement strand
GACGAAGGGGCGAGCATCGGGAGATTGTCACCCTCGTTGTACGGGCGCGCGGGCGGGGCGGGGTCGAGCCGCGATGTGCGAGCCATGTTGCGGCGGAACGAATCGACTCGATGCCGCCGACTTCCCTCGCGCTGGCGGCTCGGCGGAGTCGGGCTATAATGACGGGCTCGGCGCTTTAGCTCAGTCGGTTAGAGCGATGGAATCATAATCCACAGGTCCGCGGTTCGAGTCCGTGAAGCGCCACCAACACTAGCCTCGCGATAATGCGCGAGGCGCAAAAACCCCTAGGTGGATCAAGCACTTAGGGGTTTTTTGTTTTCGCGGAAGGTCGCAGGGATTCGCGTGCTTGCGGGCGATTGTGCAGTAACTTCAACGGTAACTGTGCCAGTGCCAGCATGTCTCCTGCACAGTTACTGCAAGCAGCGAGAAGATCAGATGCAACCGCAGCGTTTCTTGGTTCAAGGCGTCATGCAAACGTGGCCAGGCCTCGCGTTGGGGGCCTACCGCCCGCTGTTCGTGCGAGTCAACGGTGAGCGGATCCGGAATCCAGAGTTTGACAATCACTCCCAACAGATCCTGAACCTTAAGGAACCAGGCAAGGGTTGGTTCGCCGGAGCCGTGGCCTACTGCTCCAAGCTTGTCATCGCTCATGCTGCGAGCCTGAGTGGCTTTGATCGCGCCCAGGTCATTGTGATGCCCTCAAGCCAACAGGGAAAGGTCTCCGCTGGGCTCGAGCGGGTTGCACGCAACCTTGCGAATGCTGACCGTCGTTTTGTCTTTACCCCTGGTTCGCTGGTCCGGTCGAAGACGATTGAGAAGCTCGCTCGTGGAGGTGATCGCTCGCTGAGCGTGCACTTGGCTTCGCTTCAATATCACTCGAAAGATCGAGACCCTGTGGTGAAGTTCGTCCTCGACGACGTTTGCACGACCAGCAACTCACTGGGCGGAGCGATCACCGTGATTCGACAATCATCGTGGGGGCCGGTCGACGCGCGGGCGCTTGTCCTCGGAAAGACAACGCATGGTTGATCTTGACTTGTCTGTCAGCGTTGCGGCGCTGGCGCTCGCGCGGTCCGGGAAGCTCGGCTCAGCTGCTTTACGTCAGCTCTTGGCACAAGTGGCTGAGGAGGAAACGCAGGGGCGATCTATGGCCCTCAACGATATTCTCGCTACCGCAGGAGTTTCACGCCCAGAAGTGAACATGTCGGTCTCGGACGCCGAAAGGGACATTGAAAAGGGTATGGCACTCGGAATAAAAGCGGTGCCGCTGAGCTCGAGCCTTTATCCAAAGACACTACGCGAGATAAACGATGCGCCGCCGATCCTTTTCGTGCGTGGCAACATTGAACAACTGCGGCACCTTCCAGGCGTCGCGGTGGTCGGCACGCGTCAGGCTACGCCTCATGGCTTATTGATCGCATCGCGAATTGCTCAAATGCTTTCGGACGCAGATTGGCCGATCGTAAGCGGCCTCGCCATGGGCATCGATGCTGCAGCGCACGAAGGTGCCATGAAGGGCAAAAGCTACACCATTGCAGTGCTCGCGCACGGGTTAGAGAAAGCATCCCCAACGATGAATCGGCCGCTAGCCGATCGAATCTTGGACTCGGGGGGATTATGGGTCTCTGAGCACCCAGTCGGCGTAAGCGCTAAGCCAAGTGCATTCGTTCTCCGCAATCGAATTCAGGTTGGTCTTTCCTGCGCTTCGGTGATTGTTGAAGGCGCCGACAAAAGTGGGTCTAAAACGCAGGCAGAATTTTGTTTGCAAAATAGACGGGCTCTTTTTACCGTGATGGCAGATCCCAGTTCTGGTGTCGCAACAATGCACGAGTTACCTCGGATATTGGTACAACGAGGCGCTGTGCCGCTTCGTTCCAAGGCCGACTATCCGCACATGCTCGAAATAATTGCCAAGCGCGCGGACGCATTGGTCAACGATTAAAGCTCTTCGAACAAGTCCGCATACGCAGAGGCGCTCGGTACGCGACGAGCTAGGAAAAAACCGAGTACAGTACAGTCCGGCCATTGCTCGCGGATCGCAGCCTTGGCCGCCACAAAATGGCATCCGGTTGTCAGCATGTCGTCGAACAGAATTACCGTAGACCGAGGGCGCGCTTTCGCAATCTTGTAAAGCGGCTGCAATTCCTCTGGTCGAATGCGATGGCCGTCTTCCTGTTCGTGAGCGGCGGCATAGCTTTCCGTTTGCAGAATCAGCTCTCGAACTTCAGCATTCGTTCCGGTAGCGGCTCCCCGAATCGCTCGCATGACACGATCGTCGAATTCGGGATGTGTTTTGATCTTTGACGGTGGGATTGGCGCCAAAGTCAATTCGGCCGTGGTGAGTCCTCCGAGGACTTTCTTCCAGCGCCGCGCTGCCTCTTCTATGGCAGCAGTTTTGTACCGATATCGGGCCTCCTGCCGATGTCGGACCTTCATTTTAAAGTTGAAAATATACTGATTTGCAGGACTAAAGCTGAAGCCCTTTTTTGGTGTGTACTCATGAAAATAATAGCAATCATCATCGGCGCTTAACCAATGATGATCGCCAATGCTACTCTCATCAATCCGATGAAGATCCCAGCGCAAGGTGTTCAACTATGTCCCCGTAGTTACGCACACGTTTTGCGCCACGACCCTCGAACCGTAGCGGCCAAGTTAATTTGGAGTGGAAATTGCGCTCCAAAATGAGAAGTTTTCGACCCTGCGCGAGCGCCGCGCGAGCCTGAGTAAGGGTCCCAGACGTCTCGCCAGCTTCCACAATTATTGTGGCCTGCGTCAGCGCGGACATGGTGACGTTTCTTTCAGGAAAGAAAAAACGGTTCAGTCTGAAATCCTGTTCAAGATATCGCAGAACAGGAATTTGGCTAATAAGCAAATGTTCGTCAGCAATCTTTTTCTGAAGATCGCGGTTATTTTTCGGATATGCCTCGGAAAGAGGAGTGCCAATGACCGCGATTGTTTTGCCGCCGCTTTCCATTGCAGCTTCATGAGCCACTGTATCTATGCCAGCTGCCAATCCCGAAACAACAACAAAGTTATCGTTTACTAAGTCCTTTACTAAGGCTTTAGTAGACCTGATTGCCTCGTTGCTCGGCGTGCGTGTTCCGACCACGGCAACCCGCCGAGGCGAATATACAAGATCCCAGTCGCCTTGGTAATAGAGCAATTCCAGCGGGTTTTCAGCATCCGTCAACATTTCAGGGTAGTCGCCTGCTTTGTGTAGGCGAATACCGAAATGGTCAATACCTCGACTCTTAAACTGCTTCAACACCTCTTTGCCGCACGCCATCGCCTCGTCCAGCGGCACTAAGTCTGAAGGCAGGGCCTTCGGGTGTTGGCGGAAGAACTCTGCGATAGATCGAAACGTAGGCTTGATCTCTGAGCCCTGCTGCTTCCACAGCCACTCATACGCCCCCATCTCTTCGAGAGGCGACACGGCACCCAAAGGTCTTGGCGCTCGAGCTTCTAGCGGAACATACATAGAGAACCCCAGTGTGGTGATTCGACAGACAGGCGCTGCACAACTTACAGCACTGTACGTTTATACAGTGTTATGCCCAATGTTGCAAGAGTACCGCACTTGAGCTAGGGATACGTCCCAATCGCCCCAATCGGGTCAACTTTGTAGGTGAGGTGCACACCGTAAAGCGCTATCGCGAAGGAAGATGGCGCGTCCCCTGATGTGCTGTATGCGACAAGCGCCGCGTCGCATACGGGGTGCCCGCCATGGGTGGTCGTTCGGCAGCTATGGCGAACTTCTCGCTTGCCGACGGGCGGGGCGCGATGAGCCGCCCCGCCTCGCATGAACTTAGAGCGCCTGGTCGTCGCCGTTGCTCTTGACCCAGCCGAGCGGAGCGCCCCAGCCGCAGCCGAAGTCCAGACGTGCCTTGATTTCAATGCCGTCGACCTCGAAGCCCTCCCGCTGGGTGATCTGCACGCCCTCATTGCCGTCCAGGTAGCCGTATTCCAGGGCGGTTTGGCGGGAAGCCACGAGATACCAGGCGGTGGCGCTCACAGCATCGAGACGCGGCTCGACCGCCACCTTGAGCGTGAACGGCTGGACGTCGCTCGCCTGCATGGCCGTGAAGCTTGCGACGAGCTGGCGTGCACGCATTTCCAGCGCGGCCGGCACCACGAGATAGGCCGGCTCCTGCGCGATGAGCGCGCCGGACAGGTCGCGCTGCTTGCGCAGCGCCAGCACTGCGGCACTAAGGCCATCGAGATCCAGCGCATCGCCGATCAGCGTCGAACGCTCCGCCGAGAACAGCGGAGCGCCGTCGATGACCGGCGGGGTGGTCAGCACCGCATACAGTTCGTCGGCTTCACGTCGTGCAGCGGCATCGCCGAAGCTCGACAACAGACTTGCGAAGCCGCCAAGGTCGTCGTTCACGAGCGACTGGCGGGTCACGCCGATGATCTTCCCGTAGGTCGCCAGCTTCCAGGAGGCCGACGCTTCGGACGCGGTGCCGTACTTGAATTCGCCATGCTCGCCCACCTTCTCCAGCGACGGAGCGGTCGACATGCGCACAATGCTGCGCTCTCGGAAATCGGCCGCGTCGACGCGACGGGCAAGCGCCTTAAGCGCGACAGGAGCAGCCTCATACGCCTCGTGGAGCACGCGGCGTGCCGCCGCACCCAACAACGCGGGGAAATCGCTCGTCGTGTGCATGCCCATGGCACGCTGGATGATCTCCGAGCGGTTCCAGCCGTCGTCAACACGAACACCGGCCATCGCCAGCGCACGCGACGCCAGCCCGACGCAATCCACAGAACTGATGACAGGGCCCTGCACCCTCACGCCCATGCGCGACGCCAGGGTGTTCACGATGGCATCGCGATCCGTGGCGCCGCCCGACTCGTGCCGACGCGGCGCACCCGCGCCGGCATCACGCACGGCGATTGCGGTCAGGATGGTGTCTTTCGCGTCGGACAGACTCACACCTCGGCGAATGAGGTCCGCCGCAAGGTGGCCCACCGCGTGGCGATGGCACAAGTCGCTGATATCGGCCGCGCGGGTTTGGGCTTCCGCAGGTTCTTGGCCTTGTTTGACGATAGTCATGGTCGAATTTCCTTGAGGGACGAGAGGAATGCCTGCACCGCGCGTGGCGGCTGGCTGGGACTGAAACGCGAATTCGCACGGCGCTTCGGCCGGCTGGTCGGCCGTCGGCGCGGCCCGTGTGGACGATTGCGGGTCCGCGGGCACACTGACGAAGGAGATTTCTTGCGGCATCCACCGGACCGCCGTCCAATGCGGAAGGCCGCTCTCGTGCTCTTCGTCGACTTCGTAGCGCTGCACCGTGTAGCCAACGCTGATGGCGCGAATGATCCCGGCCTTGATGTCCACAACGGTGCCGGATTTGGCCGGGTCGCGCGTGAGCCGCACCAGCGCACGCGCCTCGCCGTTTTTCACCCAGCCGCGCTCAACCACCCCCAGAACGCTGCGAGTCCCGCTCCACGCGTCGTGGTTGTCGAGTACCTGTACCGCGCCGGCCTCGATTCGAGAGAGGTCCACGGCGTCAGGTGTCACCAAGAGTTCTTCGGAGTACCGCTGTCCGTTGAAGTCGACCCGCTGCACGAGGGCACCCTTGGAGAAGACCACTTCAACGGTGTTTTCCGCATCGTCGAAGGTGGCCGGTGCCATTACGCTTGTTCGGACCTGCGAGGGAAGCGAGCGACGCACCAACGTGCGCCCATCGCCTCCCTGTTCCAGTACCGCGCTCATCGATCAGCCTTGCGCGTCTGTGGCTGCGAGGTCAACCACCGGCACGGGATGGTCGGCGGCACGCCACGCCGCCCGCTCGTCGGCCGAATAGCCCTGCGGCCAGGCGTCGAGCTCTTGCGTGACCTCCGAGGTCAGCAGCATTGCCAGCGTCAGCGCTTCGACTTTGGTCAGGTGACACACGACCTGCGCGGGCTGGCCGTTAATTTCCATGTCCAGCACGAGGTGCGCGCCGGTTTTCCCGTAGCTTCGATCCGCGGCAGAGACCGGAGAGACGTTGACGTTGCTTACGATGACGGTGGGCACGAGTGCCTGTTTGGTGGTCATTGAAATCTCCGAAGAAGTCCGAAGTTTTGCCGCAAGCCACCCAACTGTGCTCATAGTGATCTATGGGCGTCACTGCGTGATTCCGCCCTCGCGATCCGGCCTCGAATGGCTCGCGCCGTAGTGGCTTTCACGCCGAGCTGCCGCACGACCTCGAGGCGGCCTGCCAGCTCCGGCGTCATACCCACGACAGGCCGCGTCGCGTGGCGTCCGCTGAGCTGCTGCGCGATGAACTCCGCGCGCGCGGCGGCTGTCTGCCCAGGCGCTACGTCCAGCACGTCACGGAGTGCCTGGGCCTGGCGGCGCGCCTCGTCCAATGCTGCGGGAGTTTTGGCCTTGCCGCCTTGCGGGACGACAACGCCAATCGCGCGAAGTAGATCGCGGTCCCTAGCCTTTCGCCCGGCTAAGCAGCGCCGCAGCGCCGCCGCCACGAGCCGCGCAGCGGATGGCTCAGGCACCCGGCCCTCATCGAGCGCAAGGGCGACGCGCCTGACCGCCTCAACCGGCGACATGGCGGTGCCAACACCAAAAGCCCCCTCAAGGGAACGATCTGCCATCAAAGCCGCCCGGACAACCGGTCGATGATGACAAGCCGCAGATGCGTGAGATATCTGTCGAGCCATGTCTGCGCGCTCTGGTCAGGCAGCAGAATCCCGCGCCTCATCAGGTCACTCACCGCCTGTTGGGTGATTCCCACCATCTGGCCGAACTCCGCTTGGGTGCATGGCTCGCTCAGTTCGATCTGTAGCACCCTCCAAGCATTGCCACTCACGGCACAACCCCCTTAGAAAGGTCGGTGAACAGTCCGAGAGCGCGGAGCGAATTACCCGTCTCGGAGGCTCCCCGGGAGGACCCGACCGATCCCGACGCCAAATGCTTGAGCGATACGGCCGCCCACGCCCTTGCCTCGCGCTCGAAGTGTTCGGCCAAGTCGGCATGCTGCGACTCTGGAAGCTCGCCGGCTCCGACCAGCAGCTCAGCCAAGTAGGCATCGCTATCGCCGCGTGCATCGCAGCAGTTCATGATTGCGACGCGGAGTCGCTGGCCTACGCGTGTCATGTTGTGACCCTCTCACCTTTGATGGCAGCCCGCACGCGCGCGGTGTAGGCCGCGAAGGTTTCACCGTCTCCGACTTGGAAGGCTCCTTCGTTCCACCTGCCCAAGCCGAGTTCGATGCCTTTAGCCTCTATGCTGCCCCGACCGGAGTCCCAGGCCACCGAAGGGACGTCAGCACCGGCGGCAACGCCAGCAGCAGCAGCCAAACGATCGGCAACGACAGTGAAGGCGTATGCCACCGGGCTACGTGCTCGGCGCGTGGCCGCCTCTCGCGCTGCGTCGGCCAGCTGGTCCACCGTCACGCCCTTGCTGAGCCACGCGCTGAGTTCCGGGCGGGATGCTTTGATGCTCGACAGCCCAGCCGATCGCATGGCAGCGGCGGCGCTTTCGGCGTCGGGATGAACTGGATTCGTCTTCGCTCTCTCCCCCTCGGGAGAGGGGCCAGGGGAGAGAGAGATTTCTTCTCTTCTCTTCTCTTCTCTGGTAGACGCATCTGTAGACGCTCTACCGTCTACAGTATTTGGAGCCTTTACCGCGGCCTTTCCCGCCCTCCATCTGGCCTGTCTTTCACTCTTCAGCGTGCGCTCGCGGGCGGAGTGGCCGTTGTGCCTGTCGTGGTCCGGAATCTCTATGCCCTGGTCGTCGATACGCAGCCAGCCGACGATCGTCATCGCCTCCGCGAAACCCTGTAGACAGGCCACGTCGTCTACTACATGAGACGACGCACCGTCTACACGACCGTCTACAGCGTGCTTGCCGGCCCACGACCAAACAGCATGAAGCCTACCGACTGTGGTGAATCGACTATCTTGGGTGGCTGCAGCAATGCGATACACCGCCGGGTCGTTTGGCAGGTCCACTCGCATCTTGATCCAGTCGCCCGCCACTTCACCCCCCGCTAGAGTTGGCCGGAGGCTCGGTCGTCATGGCTGCTTGGATCTTCTGCGTTACCCAGGCGTCGATTGCGGACTCAGGCCACGCGACCGTGCGCACACCCAGCGGAATGCTTCGAGGGAACCTCCCCTCGCGCATGAGCTTGTAGATGAGCGTTGTGCGCATCCCGACGCGCTGCATGACCTCATCGAGGCGGAGAAGGCGGTCGCGGGCAACCGGTGGGGATTGGAAAGTTTTCATCACTGAGCTCCATAAGGGGTGCCGGTATGCTGAGCCGGCGCCTGTTCCAAAACTACGGAAAAGTGGGACGCTTCTTTCGGGGTTTGAGCGGTGCTCGCATGCGCCTGCGTGCGCCTGAACGCGCAATGGAATTTCGCGGATTGGTTGTCTCAAAGTAAGGCAAAAACTGAGACAGCCTTCGCGCGCCCGGCGCGGCCTAGCGCTCGAGGACCAATGCTTTCAGCCGCTCGCGCGCAACGCTCGCGGGCAGCGCACCTACCAAGACAGTGCGTTGAAGCTCAGCAAGGTTGAGCATGCGGGCCTTGAACCGACGCCGGCTAGCTCGCGGCGCCACCCGCTCGGGCCGCAGCCTCTCGGCCATTACCGCCATTTCCATCGCGATGCGCCACACGAGGTTGATGCGGTAGCTTGGAATCGAGTTGCACCGCATGTCCTCCGCCTGGTCGCCCAAGTCAACCAACTCTGCCGGCGTGCGCTCGCGAAAGGCCAGGAGGCCAAAGCCTCCGCGTCGCACAAACCACGTGTGCCCATGAGCGTCCACGGCTTGATATACGCGATCACAGGCTTTGCCGACGCTGGACAGGTCGACCGAATGCGATCGCTCTAGCGCCAGCCAACTACCGCTGAATTGCAGCGAATCGGGGCTGGGAAGTGGGGAGTAGGGGCCGCACGGCCCCTTGACCAGATGAGACTTTCTCCAGTCGAAAAGCCGAAATGTTTCGGATCGGGGGCGCGGTGATGCGCCCGACTGCTTTACAGTCGGTGTAGCCATGATGTGCGGACCTCCTACGGCTGTGCACGTTGTGGTTAGGCCGGTTGGGTGTTCCACCACCCCTCCGGCCGCCTAAATCGCTCAGATTCCAATGCCGTTCCACCGGCATTGGACGCCCTGAGGCGCGGCGTCAATCAGTGGGGTCTTTTGCCCTGTCGATCCTCTCGCGCACCCACGCAGGCCCGCCAAGGCGTTTAAGCTTGTCCTTCTGAGCCTGCGTCATCTTGATCATCACCGGCACGCCAAGCGCGCCGCCCTGCAGCGGCTTTCTACCGCTGCCAGGGCGTGATCCGCCTACCGTCTTTGTTGATGGCATGCTCGAAATAGTAAACCCGAAGTCAAAGAATGGGTTAACTTTTTCACATGGATTACCCTAGGCGGCCACTGCTTGTGGCGCCCTGAGTACATCCAGATAGTCCGCCCACTGCTGCATCATCTGCGCACGTTTCACGCGAAACTCGGTCCGGTTGTAGGCGCGGCCGAGCGCATCCTTGACCCTGTGTGCAAGTTGCGCCTCTACGATCGCCTCGGGCACCTCCAAGTGCTCGACCATGATCGTCCGGGCCGTGGCGCGGAAGCCGTGCCCTACGACCTCTTCCGCGCCGAAACCCATCGCGCGAAGCGCAGCATTGACCGCAGCATCGCTCATCGGACGATCGTGATGGCGCTCCCCCCGGAAGACAAAAGAGCTGCGCCCGGTCAGCCGCTGCAGTTCCAGCAGGGCGGCCGCAGCCTGACGAGGTAGCGGCACAAGGTGCGGGTCGCCGTTGCGCTTCCCGGCCCGCGTCCGCTTCATCCGCTCAGCTGGCACCGTCCACACGCCCGCCTCAAAATTGAATTCATTCCACTGCGCTTTGCGCAGCTCGCCAGGCCTCAGCAGCAACATCGGCGCCAAGTAGAGCGCCGTACGAACGACGGGTGTGCCGCGATAGCCGTCTATCGCGCGCAGCAGTTCGCCGAGGCGCATCGGATCGGTGATGGCTGGAAAGTGCTTCACCACAGCCTTTTTCAGGACGTCCTTGAGGTCGCGAGCGGGGTTGGTGTACGCGCGCCCCGTCGCGATGGCATACCGGAAGATCTGGCCCATGCTCACGTGCACGCGATGCGCCGTTTCGATCACGCCGCGCGACTCGACCCGTCGCAGCACCTCAACCAGCTCGGGCGGCCCAAGCTCGGCGACGGGCCGCGTTCCGATGTAGGGAAAGACGTCGGCCTCCAAGCGCCCAATGACCTTGGCAGAGTATGCTGGCGCCCACTCTTCCTTGCGCAAGCCAAACCACTCGCGAGCAACCTGCTCGAAGCTGTTGACCTTGGGCAGCCCGTTTGCCTCTCGCTGAGCCGCGTTAGCCGCCTCGATGGCGGCCGCCCGGGCGGCTTTTCGTTGAGCGCTGGGGTCGTATCCCTCGGCCACAAGCCGGCGCGCGTCTTGGGCCTTGTTTCGGGCCAGCGCCAGGCTCACAGTGGGGTAGGTGCCGAGTGAGAGGGTCTTCCGCTTGCCGGAGAACACATAGTCGAAGCGCCAGCCATGCGCGCCGCCGTTGACGAAGAGCAAGAGATAAAGGCCGTCTCCGTCGCTGATGCGGCGTCTTGGGTCGCCGATCTTGATTGCGCGCAGGCTGGTGTCGGAGTTGATGAGGTTGCGGGGCATTTTTTGACTTGCGAATGCAGTAACATGGACAGTAACGTCGCATCGCGCAGGACCCCGCATATAGCGTTTATGCGGCTTTCCGACCATCTTGTGATAGCGTGAAGCGCCACCAGTCAAGACCCTCGTGGTCATTTGAAAGCCTGCTATCGAATCGGTAGCGGGCTTTTCTCTTTGGCGCCTTGCCTTCAAAGCGAGCCAGGGAGAACCACCCGAACGAGCATGAGCACCACTGCCTTTCGAATCCACATCGGCCCCCGCTGGGCCGCCTTTGCGCAAGCCCGCCCCGACGCGACGATGCTCGGCACCGTGCAACGCGGCATGCAGATCGGCGCCCTGGCCCTGCTTTCCGATGGCCGCTATGCACAGGTGAACGGCGACGTCGTCGAGGTGCTGAATGCCAGCCGCGTGCGTCACGCGATGCGCAGCCAGCACGGCACGGCACTCGCTCCGCAGTCCGCCCCTGCCGCCGTTGCCGCCCCGGTCGTGGTGACGATCAAGAAACGCCGCCGTCTGGCAGGCCCCTAACGTCCGCTGGCGTGGGGCGCCAAGCGCCGGCTGTTGCGGCCCTGCGTGGCGGGAGTGCGACACGTCCGGTCACTTGAATGCAGGACGGGGCCCACAAAGTTAGTAAGAGTGATTATCATTTGTCTCGTTCACCTTACCGGTGACGCTGCATTTCGACTATCCGCTGACCAGCCAGCCCCTCCCCCGTCGCGCCACGTGATCCGCGGGGATCCTCGAGCAAGCCATGTCAGGTCCTCGACCGATGCCCTCAAGGAGGAGGGATTCCCATGGCTTACATCAAGACCCGCAAGCACGCCGTCGCGCGCGCCGTTCCCCCGCTGACCGCGGCCGCCACGCTGATGGCCCTGTCGCTGCCGACCCTGGCGCAGACGGCCCCGGGCACGCTGCCCTCGGTGCAGGTGCAGGACTCGGCGCCCGCTGCCGACTACAAGACCGAGACCTCGGCCAACCCGAAGTTCACCGCACCGCTGGTCGACACCCCGCAGACCGTGCAGGTGATCCGTGAACAGGTGCTGCGGGAACAGGGCGCGACGACGCTGACCGAGGCCCTGCGCAACACGCCCGGTGCCGGTGCCTTCTACCTGGGCGAGAACGGCAACACCAGCACCGGCGACGCGGTCTACATGCGCGGCTTCGACTCGTCGAGCAGCATCTTCGTCGACGGCATCCGCGACACCGGCTCGATCGCCCGCGACACCTTCAACATCGAGCAGGTCGAGGTGGTGAAGGGCCCGGCAGGCAGCGACACCGGCCGCACCTCGCCCACGGGCTACATCAACCTCATCACCAAGAAGCCGACGCTGTCGGACAGCTTCTTCGGCTCGGTCGGTGCCGGCAGCGACAGCTTCAAGCGCGCGTCGATCGACTGGAACAAGGCGCTGAGCGGGCCCAACGGCATCGGCGCGGCCTTCCGCCTGAATGCCGTGGCCGAGGACGCCGACGTCTCGGGCCGCGACGTGGTCAAGAACAAGCGCTGGGGCATCGCGCCCTCCTTCGCCTTCGGCCTGAACAGCCCGACGCGCTTCTACTTCGACTTCGTCCACGTCAAGCAGAACAACATCCCCGACGGCGGCGTGCCGACCATCGGCCTGCCGGGCTACTCCAACCCGGACCCGACGACCATCAACGCCGGCATCCTGCGCCGCGGCTACCTCGACTTCGCGCCGCGCGTGAACTCGAGCAACTTCTACGGCACGAGCTCCGACTTCGAGAACATCACGCAGAACATGTTCACGGCGCGCGTCGAGCACGACATCGCGCCCGACATGACGCTGCGCAACACCTTCCGCTACGGCAAGACCGAGCAGGACTACATGCTGACCGCCTTCATGGGCGCGGGCCTGAGCTCGACCCGCGTGGGCACCAGCAGCACCTACCGCGGCGGACTGCCGGCTGCCACCTCGGGCTTCATCAACACCTTCGTGCCCGGCACGACCACGGTGGCCAACCCGCTGGCCTGGACGATCACCCGCAACCTGCCGACCAACAAGACGCAGGACAACACGATCCTCACCAACCAGACGAACCTCAGCGCCAAGTTCAACACCGGCAGCGTGGGCCACACGCTCAACGCCGGCGTGGAACTGACGCGGGAGGAGCAGAACAACCTCGGCTACTTCAGCCAGAGCGCGACGTTCAACGGCCGCCCGCTCAACAACGGCATGTGGCCGGCAGCCAACCTGTATGCGCCGAACCCCTACGTGGTCGGATACAACCGCGTGCGCAGCGGCGCCGACAGCGAGGGCCGCACCACCACGGTCGGCGCCTATGTGTTCGACACACTGAAGTTCAACGAACAATGGTCGCTGACCGGCGGCCTGCGCTACGACCACTACGACACCGACTATCACGCCACCACGCTGTCGACCGCCACCACCAACCCGACCCTGCCGGTGGGCACGCTGGTGCCGGGCAGCTATGGCACTTCGGGCAGCCTGTGGACCGGCAAGCTCGGCGTGGTCTACAAGCCCACCGACTACAGCAGCGTGTACCTGGCCTATGGCACCGCCGCGCAACCGCCGGGCGGCAGCAACTTCACCCTGGCCGCCGGCGGCTCGGGCAACAACGCCAACCGCACCGACTTCAATCCGCAGAAGACCAAGACCTGGGAACTGGGCACGAAGTGGGACGTGCTGAACAAGAAGCTGGCACTGACGGCGGCCCTGTTCCGCACCGACGTGAGCAACGAGGTGGTGCAGGACGCCGTGAGCGGCAACTACTACCAGACCGGCAAGAAGCGCGTGCAGGGCATCGAGCTCGGCGCGGCGGGCGCCATCACCGAACGCTGGGGCGTGAGCGCCGGCTTCACGCACCAGGACACCAAGGTGCTGAGCGGCCCCTCGGTGCTGGCCGATGGCAGCTCGGCACTGGCATACACGCCCAAGAACGCCTTCACCGCCTGGACCACCTACCAGTTGCCGGTCGGGCTGACCGTGGGCTTCGGTGCCCGCTACAACGGCAAGCTCAACCGCGGCACCGACGGCGCGGTCGGCACGCCGGCGTACGTGGATTCGTACTGGGTCTTCGACGCCATGGCGGCCTACCGCATCAACAAGAACGTCGACCTGCAGTTCAACATCTACAACCTGGCGGACAAGGACTACGTGGCGGCCATCAACAAGAGCGGCTACCGCTACACGCCCGGTGCACCGCGCACCTTCCGCCTGACGGCCAACTTCGCGTTCTGATCGGCAGCGGGCCTTGCGCCCGCGGTGCGGGCGGCTTCGTCGTGAAGCGGGCCATTCATGCCGGGGCGGCCACGACCGGTGCCGCCGGCACGCCGCCCTGCGCAGCTGCTCGCATCTGTGCCGACCAATCGAGAATTTCCAGCGTGCCGTCGGCATGCTCGGCCAGCGCCGTGAGGCTCTCGACCCAGTCGCCGTCGTTGCAGTAGAGGATGCCGTCGATCTCGCGCATCTCCGCATGGTGGATGTGTCCGCAGACCACGCCCTGCACGCCACGCTTGTGGGCCTCACGTGCCACGGCGTGCTCGAAGTCGCCGACGTAGCTCACCGCCCGCTTCACTTTGCCTTTGAGGTACTTGGACAGCGACCAGTACGGCAGCCCCATGCGCGCACGCAGGCTGTTCAGGTGCCGGTTGAGCCTGAGCGTGAATTCGTAGAGCGAGTCGCCGACGTAGGCCAGCCATTTGGCGCACTGGACCACGCCGTCGAAGAGGTCGCCATGCATCACCCACAGCTTGCGCCCGTCGGCCGTCTCGTGGATCCACTCCTCGGCCACGTCGATGCCGCCGAAGTTGTGGTGCAGGTACTTGCGCGCGAACTCGTCGTGGTTGCCCGGGATGAAGATCACCCGCGTGCCCTTGCGCGCCTTGCGCAGCAGCTTCTGGATCACGTCGTTGTGCGCCTGCGGCCAGTACCAGTGCCGCTTGAGCTGCCAGCCGTCGATGATGTCGCCCACCAGGAAGAGAGTGTCGCACTCGGTGTGCTTGAGGAAGTCCAGCAGCGCCCGCGCCTGGCAGCCGGGCGTGCCCAGGTGCAGGTCGGAGATCCACAGCGTGCGGTAGCGCTGCGGCGGACGGCCGGACTCGTCGTCCTCCGGCGCCAGGGCCCGGGCTGCGGTGTCGCGCCATGCGCGCAGGAAAGCATCGTCGCGTTGCATGGCCTCGCAGCATCCCCCCGGCGCGTGACCGGTCCGTGTCCACGGGATGACAAGCGGATGACGCGGCGCAGGCGCAACGCCACGCCACGTCGCCGCGACTCAGTCGCAGCGCTGCACTTCCACCGTGCTGTGGCGGATCTCCTCGTGCATCGCGAAAGTGGCCCGCACCTGTTCGGCCGTGAGGGCGGGCGAATGCGTGACCACCGTCACGGCGCACGCATAGGCCGCGCGGCCCACGCGCCACACGTGCAGGTCGGCCACGCGGGTCTCGGAGTCGGCCAGCGCGGTCTCGATGCCCTCGCGGATCTCTTGCGTCACCGGGTGGTCCATCTCGCGGTCGAGCAGCACCTTGCCGGTTTCCTTGAGCAGGCCCTTGGCCCACAGCGCCACGAGCACCGCGCCCACCAGGCCCATCACCGGGTCGAGCCAGGCCCAGCCGAAGAACCAGCCGCCCAGCAGCGCGGCGATGGCCAGCACCGAGGTGGCCGCATCGGCCACCACGTGCAGGTAGGCCGAGCGCAGGTTGAGGTCGTGATGGTGGTTGTCGTGCGCGTCGCCATGCGAATGGCCGTGTCCGTGGTGGTGGTCATGCGCGTGCTCGTGCCCATGACCTGCATGCAGCAGCCGCGCGCAGACCAGGTTGACCACCAGCCCGAGCACCGCGATCACGACCGCCTCGCGGTAGTGGATCGGCGAAGGCGACCACAGCCGCTCCAGCGAGCCGAACACCATCAGCGCCGCCACGCCCAGCAGGAACAGCGCACTCGCGAACCCGCCCAGGACCTCGATCTTCCAGGTGCCGAAGGCGAAGCGCGGGTCGCTCGCATAGCGCCTCGCCGCCGCATACGCGAAGGCGCTCAGGCCGATCGCCACCGCGTGCGAGCTCATGTGCCAGCCGTCGGCCAAAAGCGCCATCGAGTTGAACCACCAGCCGGCGCCGATCTCCACCACCATCGCCACGGCAGTGATCCACATCACCAGCCGCGTGCTGCGCTCCGCCGCGGTATTGCCGGTGTCGAACTGGTGGCTGTGCTGCCAGGGGCTGAGGTCGTGGGTATGCATGCGGCCATTGTCGGCCGCAGCGCCCTCAGGGGCCGAACAAGTCCGCGTCGTTGGCACGGGCGCTCGGCGCCGCCACCCCCAGGTGCCGGTACGCCGCCAGCGTGGCGATGCGCCCGCGCGGCGTGCGCTGCAGGTAGCCCTGCTGGATCAGGTAGGGCTCGATCACGTCCTCGATGGTGCCGGACTCCTCGCCGATGGCGGCGGCGACGTTGTCCAGGCCCACCGGGCCGCCGTCGAAGCGATGGATCACGGCCTCGAGCAGCTTGCGGTCCATCAGGTCGAAGCCCTGCGGATCGACGTCGAGCATCGCGAGCGCCTTGTGGGCGATGTCCTGGGTGATGCGGCCGGTGCCCTTCACGTCGGCGTAGTCGCGCACCCGGCGCAGCAGGCGGTTGGCGATGCGCGGCGTGCCGCGCGAGCGGCGCGCGATCTCGAAGGCCCCCTCGGCGTCCATGGGCGCGTTGAGCAGGCCGGCGCTGCGCGTGACGATGCGCGTCAACTCTTCGGCCGTGTAGAACTCCAGCCGCGCCACGATGCCGAAGCGGTCGCGCAGCGGGTTGGTCAGCATGCCCGCGCGCGTGGTGGCACCCACC
>Ga0308159_1003318_pt1 | contig 16458 bp, 16 predicted proteins | sample PhyCR1_FD_201040 | JGI IMG/M metagenome (GOLD analysis project Ga0308159, IMG submission 201040) | Phyllosphere microbial communities from UC Gill Tract Community Farm, Albany, California, United States - DLSLC.R1 | ecosystem: Host-associated > Plants > Phyllosphere > Unclassified | place: USA... | reverse complement strand
CCCGACATGCTGAGCGAACTGGTGTCGCTGTTCGAGGCTGGAAAGCGCGACGAGGCGCATGACCTGTTCGACGCGCATCTGCCGCTGATCCGCTACGAGCAGCAGCTTGGCGTTGGTCTTGCTGTGCGCAAGCACGTGCTCAAGCGCCGCGGCGTGATTGCCTCCGATACGCAGCGCAAGCCCGGCCAGATGCTGACACCGACCGCCAGAGCAGAGGTGGATTATCTACTGGAGCGTGTCGCACGATACGATAATCGCGCCTCGTTTCGGCAAATTTCGTAGCTAGGAACTGTCTTCGCTATCGGCGGCAACGTTGCTCCCAGAGATACCGTTACTCCCGGGTTCAGCGTCCAAAATGACCCGTTGACGGATCTCAGAACGTCGGTGGTATAAGTCTGTACAATGAAATAGTGTTGCTTTCCTATGCTCACTCGACAAAATTCAAGTGGTCTCTAAATAAGCTCTTACGCTCACGATGTGAAGTACCATCGGACGAAACGATCTCTGACGCCATCGACATGAACTTCCATCGCTTTTCGGGCTCCTGCCGCATCTCCCCCAGCGATCGCCTCCAGGACAGCAATATGCTCAAGGGCCTGTTGCTCGAAATTCTTTTCCATGCGAACGACGTGGCACATGCGCGCGCGTTGGCGAATATTCTGCACATGCTGCTTGAGAATGGGCCGTCCGCTTGCATTGGCAACAAACTCGTGGAATTCGTCGTCATATTTCCAGAACGGCTCGAAATCCATTTCAGGATGGCTCGCGAGTTCACGGCTCTTTTCCAGGATAGAGTCAACGCTGTTGACTGTATGTCTTTGAGCCGCCTGGGCCGCGGCCTCGCCCTCGAGAAGTCTGCGAATAATCAAGATATCCATCAACTCCTCGATCGCGACCTGCTTAATGACGATCGTACCATTTGAAAGTCGCTCTACTAGGCCCTCGCCAACAAGGCGGTTGATGGCGGCGCGCATCGGGGTTCTCGACGCATTCAACTGATCCGCCAATGCGCGTTCCGTAAAGACTTCGCCGGGTTGTAGTTCCTGCGCCAGGATGAGACTCCGTACATACTGATATGCTTGCTCCGTCAGGCTTGCGGGCTTGCGCGCGGTGTCTTTCATTTTTGTCGCAACGTCATCCATCTGAAGCAAGCTCCTCCGCCTTTGATGTACGGTTTCCGATCATTTCCAACCGCCATTTCCTTAAACCACTGTCACCATAAGCGCCAGTTGCGCAAATTTTAGCCTCTGAATAAAAAGTGTGCTCAATTGACTTCAATCGCTTTACAGCGGCACCAATGGCGCATAGAAATCCTTACGGTATTCGTTTGGGATACCACGTGTACTCACCAGTCGCAAAGCGCTCACACGCGGAGTCCAGCCTTGAATTTGCATGCTCAGTCATTGTCAGTCGACGCGTTTTCAGAATTCGGAGAAGTGATAGAGCATCACGGAAACGAACGCAGGCATCAATTTACGATGGTTGCCGACGACGGCGTTCAGCAGGCCTACTGGGTGACCAAGGTTACGAGTGCCATCACGTTTCCGTTCGAAATTGATCAGCTTGAATACCACCCCCATACGGACCAGGCGTTTTTCCCGCTTTCGGGTCAGCGTATGCTGGTGGTGGTTTGCCCCTCGCTCGAAGATGGTGCCCCAGATCTCAAGAAGGCGAAGGCGTTCGTGAGTACGCCGGGGCAAGGCGTCCTCTATCGCCAAAACGTCTGGCATGCGGGCATGTCGGTCCTTGAACTTCCGTCGCAGTTCGTCGTGACAATGGCGGTCGGAGCTGACCTGCAAAACGATGTGTTCCGGAAGCTTGCCGAACCTCTGACGGTCAATTTTGCGGAGTGTGTATGATGCTAGCAGATCACCTCAAGCGCAATTTTCGGGGCTACGGGAGCAGGCCGCCGAACCCGATGTGGCCTGGCGCCGCAAAAGTGGCGCTCAATTTCGTCGTCAATGTCGAGGAAGGATCGGAGCCGTCGGTCGACGACGGCGATCCCGAAACCGAATCCGGCCTGACAGAAGGCGCGTCGGGCAATTTCAAGGTCCGGGACCTGGCTGCGGAATCGATGTTCGAGTTCGGCAGTCGCGTCGGCTACTGGCGGATCGTCCGGCTGTTCGAGGAGCGCGCCATGCCGGCGACCATCATGGCGTGTGCCCTGGCCCTCGAACGAAATCCGGATATCGCAAGCCACGTGCGCCAAACCGCGCTATTCGACGTCTGTGCACACGGATGGCGATGGGAACATCACCGCGGCCTTGACGTCGCGGAAGAACGCTTGCGCATTGCACGCGCGGCTGCATCCATCTTTAACACCACTGGCAAGACTGCGGACGGCTGGTACTGCCGTTACGGGCCAAGCATCAACACGCGCAGGCTGCTCAGCGAGGCCGGTTGTTTCCTCTACGACAGCGACGCCTACAATGACGAGTTGCCATATTGGATTGACGTCGACGGCAAACAGCACCTTGTCGTGCCCTACAGCCTGACGAACAACGACGCCAAGTTCATGCGCGGCTCGATCGACAGCGGCGAGGCGTTCTTCCGCATGCTGCGGGAAAGCTTCGACATGCTGATGTCCGAAGGCCAGACCGCGCCGAAGATGATGTCCGTCGGGCTCCATCTGCGGATTGCCGGGCATCCCGGCCGTGCCGCCGGCCTCCGGCGTTTCCTGGACTACGTCGCAACCCACGGAGATCAGGTCTGGGTCTGCAATCGCTCCGATATCGCCAGACACTGGCACACCCATCACCAGCCAGAACCATCAAGTAAAAAAGGGAACTGAACATGCGGAAATTGCTTCTTTCGACGCTTGCTTTCGGCATCGCGCTTGCGACGTCCGCGACCTTGCCGGTCACCGCGTCCGCCCAGGACGGCGCTTCCCTTGTTGTCGGCTCCGACTTCGGTGTTGCTCCGTGGATGGTGCGTGGCACCAATGGTCCGGAAGGTTTTGGTGTCGATTTGATCAATGCCATCGGCGCCAAAATCGGGCGTCCGAAAGTCGAGATTACCGACGTAAATTTCTCGGGCCTCTTCGCAGCTCTGTTCGCGAGCCGCATCGACATCACCGTCAATCCACTCAACATCACCAAGGATCGCAGCGAAAAAATGCTTTTTGCCGAGCCCATTTTCGCGACAGGCAACGGCTTCATCGTTGCCAAGGGTGACAAGATCGGCGGTTTCGAGGACCTCAAGGGCAAGGCGATCGCCGTCAACCGCGGCACGCTTTCCGACACATGGGCAACCGCCAATGCCGAAAAATACGGCTTTGAAGTGCAGCGCTACGAAACCTTCCCGGACTCCGTCCAGGCTGTTTTGACCAAGCGTGCGTTCAGTGCCCTTAACGAAATTCCGACCACGGTTTATGCCGCCAGCAAGAACCCACGCATCGAAGTTGCCTTCAAGGATTTCGACGGCCGCAAATTTGGGTACGCATTCCGCAATGACAGTGTCGAGCTTCGTAACAAGGTCGAAGATGCGATCGAGTGCCTGAAGCGGGAAGGTGTACTCGTGGCACTCTACAAGAAGTGGTACAACGAAGAGCCGGCTGCCGACAGCCCGCTCAGCACCGTCTATCCCGGTTACGGCGCGCCCGGCTTCACCGGCTACGAAGAAAAGCCGCATGAGCTTTCCTGCAAATAACAGTTGAGACCCGAAGCCGTATGACGAGATGTCACACGGCTTCGGTGCGGAGCCTCCGACATGCAGCAGATCCTAGACAACTACCTCAATCTCGAAATCATGCGGGAAGCCTTTCCGGAGGTGCTTCGCGGATTTTGGGTGACGGTTCAGGCGTCGATAGCCGTGATCATCATCGGGCTTGCCAGCGGGCTCGCGCTTGCGATCTGCCGGTGCATGCGCAATCCGATCATCGATTGCGTGATCACGGCATATGTAGAAATTTTTCGCACCCTTCCACAACTGGTCGTACTGATCTTCCTGTATTTCGGCCTGCCCTATATGGGCCTGACCCTGTCGCCGTTCTTCGCCACGGTGTTCGGCCTCTCCGCCGTGCTTTCGGCGTTTTCGGCGGAAATCTTCTGGGCATCGATCGTCGCCGTGCCGAGAGGCCAGTGGGAAGCGGCCTCGGCGCTCGGCTTCAAGGCGTGGCGTACGCTGACATACATCATTCTACCACAAGCCGTCAGGCTTGCCCTGCCGCTGGTGACCAACCGCTCGATCGCCATCACCAAGGGCACGGCGCTTGGGGTCGCCCTGTCGTTGCAGGAAACCTTGGGAAGCGCCCAAAGCATCATGTCGATCAAGGCCAACCCGTCGCCGCTCACGCTTGCAGCCTTCTTCTATCTTCTGTTCTTCATTCCGCTGGTGGCCTTCAGCCGCTACGTCGAACGTCGGTTCTCGCACTAGGATTGGGCTTGGATATGGAACTCTTTCTGCTCAATTTTGCGGATGTCGATTCGTTCATGTTGATCTATCCTCTGTTGCTTCAGGGGCTGCAGCTCACACTTCTGCTGTCGATCGTATCGCTGCCGCTGGCGCTCCTGTCCGGTCTGTCGGTGGCGGTCCTCTACAGTTTCGCGGGCGCTCGGACACGCCGGCTCATGGTCATGATCATCGACCTGCTGCGCGCATTTCCCGTCTTGGTCCTGCTGGTCCTGATCTATTACAGCTTGCCATTTTTCGGGCTGACGCTTGGAAGTTTCGCCGCCGTCGTCGTTGCGCTGGTGATCAACAATACCGGATATTTCAGCGAAATTTTTCGTGCTGGCCTCGAATCCATTCCCAAGGGTCAGCATGAGGCGACTGCCGCGCTCGGCTTTCATCGGTTTCGCGGTATGATCTACATCATCCTGCCGCAGGCGGTACGCAAGGTGGTGGCGCCGCTCGCCAGCAATTCGCTCGAACTCGTCAAGACAACCTCGATCGCTTCGCTGGTCGCTCTGCCTGAACTGCTGCGCTCGGCCCGCGTGGCGCAGGAGCAGACCTACAACCCGACCCCCCTGACTGCGGCGGCCGTCATCTTCTTCATTATGCTCTGGCCGTTCTCGCACTGGGTTTCCCGTCTGGAACGCAAGGCGATTATCGGGAGGGGCTGACACATGCGGGTACTGATCACGGGCGGCACCGGTTTTATCGGGCTAGCAACCGCCGAAGCGCTCCTGGCGCTCGGACACGAGGTGTTTCTGTTTGCGCCGGCACCGCTGTCAGCGGCTTTCGCCAACGCGCCTACCCTCACGGGTGCCAGACTTCTGCTGGGCGACATTCGCGCGGAGGCCGATATCGTCTCGGCTCTGACTGCGGCCCGCCCGGACGCTGTTCTGCATCTCGCAGCCATCACGCCCGATGCGGATGCCGAGAGCCGCATGCCGGCGACGGTCATCGAGGTCAACATTGGTGGCACCGCAAACCTGTTGAAGGCCCTAAGCGACACGGGTGGCACCAACCGCCTGGTGACGACCAGCAGCGTTGCCGTATACGGACAGATAGACGCAGAGAACAGCCCCATCGTCGAGCATATCTCGCTGCCCGATCCGAACGGGCTTTACGGTATTACCAAACTCGCGGCCGAAAAAACCGCGATCCGTCTTGCCGGGCTCTATGACATCAATGTCAGGATCGCCCGTCTCGGACCTGTATTTGGACCTTGGGAACACGGGACCGGTGTCAGGCCGGTGCTTAGTCCGCATGCCCAGGTTCTCCAGCAGTGGCGACAGGGCGAGGTTGCGAGGCTCCCCCGACCGATGAGCGGCGATTGGCTTTATAGCCGTGACGCCGCAGACGGGCTTGTCGCCCTGCTGACCGGCCAGCGCCTCCAGCAAGTTGTCTACAATATAGGGCCTGGCTGGACTGAAACGGTCGAAGCGTGGGCATTGCACATCTCGCAGTTGGTCGCGGCGCCCGGCGTTCGCTTGACGATGGAAAATGAGCAGCCGACCGTCCGTATCTCGATGCCAAGTGACAGGGCAGCCTTGTCCATCGACAGGCTTGTGGCCGATACCGGTTTTACGCCGCGCTATCGCCTCAAAGAGGCTGCGACAGATTACGTGGACTGGCTAAACAACTTTGATCCAATCACAAAAGGGACGCCCGAATGAACAGTATCAATGTCGGACGCGCCGTCATCGAAATGCGCGCGGTTGAGAAATCCTTCGCAAGCTTCAAGGCGCTCGATGGCATCGACCTCAGCGTCGCGCGCGGACAAAGGATCGTCATCTGTGGTCCGTCGGGATCGGGGAAGTCGACACTGATCCGTTGCATCAACGGCCTTGAAACCTTCGATAGCGGAGAGGTCCGGGTTGACGGCGTCGCGATCGACGGCAAGGCACGCAACATCGACAGGGTGCGGCAGGAAGTCGGGATGGTTTTCCAGCACTTCAACCTCTTCCCGCATATGACCGTCCTTCAGAACCTGATGATTGCCCCGATGAAAAACCGCGGCAAGCCTCGCTCCGAGGCGGAAGCCCTGGCTCGGCATTATCTTGAGCGGGTTCGTATCGCCGAACATGCCGACAAGATGCCTTCGCAGATATCCGGTGGTCAGCAGCAGCGCGTTGCCATTGCCCGTGCGTTGTGTATGCAGCCGCAGATCATGCTGTTTGATGAACCGACCTCTGCACTCGATCCCGAAATGATCAAGGAGGTTCTCGATGTCATGGTCGAACTGGCAAAAGAGGGAATGACAATGGTCTGCGTCACCCATGAGATGGGCTTTGCCCGCAGTGTTGCCAGCGAGGTGGTGTTCATGGATCGTGGCAGGATTGTCGAACAGAACACACCGGACGAACTTTTTAAGAACCCGCAGCATGAGCGAACCAAGGCGTTCCTCAAGCAGGTCATCAGGCATTAGGAGGCAGAGATGAGACTTGCCGAAAAGACCGCCATCGTGACAGGTGCATCATCCGGCATCGGGCGTGCCATCGCATTGCTGTTCGCGCGGCAAGGGGCAACGGTCGTAGCTGTCGATGTCACCCCGGATGTGGTCGAGGGTGGAACTCCCGTCATTGACGAACTCGCAAAGGCCTCCGACAGGGCAGTCTTTCTGCAGGGCGACATTTCAAATGCGAATGACGTGCAGCGCATCGTCGATGATGTGGCAGGCCGTTTCGGAAGGGTCGATATCCTGGTCAACAACGCGGTAGTGCGCGGCGGCGCCTCGCTCGTTGACACCGACGAGGCGGAATGGGATCGCGTCACCGACGTCAATCTTAAGGGCGCTTATCTTTGCCTTCGCGCTGCCGTTCGGCAGATGCTGACGCAAGAGATCATCAACGAGGCACGCGGGCGCATCGTCAACATAACGTCCCAGCATGGGATGATCGCCGCACCCAACGATTTCGCGTACGGGGTGAGCAAGGCCGGCATGGTCTACATGACGAAACAGGTGGCCTCCGACTACGGCAAGGACCACATCATTTGCAATGCCGTCGCGCCGGGCAAGATCCTGACGGGCAAAGGTGGCAAGGCCATCGATCCGAAAATGTTGAACTATTCACGCGAGCGCACGCCGATGCCTCGCCTTGGTACCCCGATCGACGTCGCCCACGCCGTTCTGTTTCTAGCGAGCGACGAAGCCACCTACATCACCGGACATAACATGATGGTCGATGGCGGCTGGATGGCACGATGACAACGTTACGTGCGCCGTGGCAGCGTCGTCGAGCGTGGAAAAAAGCTGCGGCTATGCGCCTCGCAATGCCGTAGCAAGCGTAAGTGTCGGCCCCGAATCTCACTTTATCAAACCATCAGAAGGTACATCATGCGTTCACTTTTCCACTTGGCTTATCACGTCAAAGACCTCAACGACTGCCGCCGTTTCTACGGGGATATCCTCGGCTGCACCGAGGGTCGCAGCACGGAAACATGGGTGGATTTCGACTTCTTCGGGCATCAGATCTCTCTGCATCTCGGTAAACCGTTCGAGACGACGCGAACCGGCAAGGTCGGCGACCATATGGTCATGATGCCACATCTGGGTGTGGTCTTGCCTCTGGAAGACTGGTTGAGCCTTGCGTCGCGTCTGGAGAGTTTCGACGTCAAGTTCGACATTCCGCCGGTTGTTCGTTTTGAAGGTGAGCCCGGCGAGCAGCGGACGATGTTCTTCTTCGATCCCAGCGGCAACCCGATCGAGGTGAAGGGCTTTAAGGATTTCGACGGCGTTTTTGCGCATTGAGGTACCGTGTGAGGTAACGGGCATGGAATGTATTGCCCTTGTACCTACCTCATATCCTCGACCGCCAAGGCAATGGCGTCACTAATATAAGAGGCCAACAGCAACTACGTCCAGCGGGTCGGTGGTTCAGCTCCCATCAAGACCTAAAAGTTTAGGGGACGTAGCCGCCGCTTCCGATGAATCAAGCCTCTGCATCGGTCCGGTTTCAGCCAGCAGATACTAAAACCGTAAATCGAAGCTATCCGTCCTGCTTCTCCTCCCTAGCCGGCCGTCAGACCGTGAACAAGTTCGCGAACCCAGCGGTAGCCCTGATGTCCTTGGCTGCGCTCATGCCATATCAGAGCTACCTCGAAACCGTCCGACAGCCACGGAACTTCCATAACGTCGAGTGAGGGCCCGGCGGTCTGTAGTAGCCGCCGCGGTACCAGGGCGACGAGGTCGCTGGACGCAACCATTTCAGGAACGATCAGGAACGAGGCCGCCGAGGCGGCCACCCTTCGCTGGCAGCCTTGTGCCGCCAGTAAGGCATCGACCGGCGTAGAGAAGCTTCCGCCGGAAGGGGAGACAATCACCTGTTCGATGCCGGCGAAACCTTCCACCGTTGCCGCGTCCTTGATCCGCGGATGCCCTTTCCGCCCAATAAGAACATAGTTCTCCTTGAACAGGTGGCGGGTGCGAAGGTCCTGATGATCTGGATCAGGAGTGGCGATGGCGAAATCGACATCTCCCTCTGCTAGTTGCCGAGGTAATGTCGGCGGGTTCAGGCGATGAACGGCGACGCGTATCTTGGGAGCTTGCTCGCGCAAAGCCAGCATCAGCGGAACTGCCACCGTGGCTTCGACATAATCCGTGCAGGCGACGGCCACCTTCAGCTCCGCGGTATCCGGGGCGAACCTGTCATGGCTCTGGAGCATCTTGCGGAACTGGTCCAGCGACGCCCGCAATGGTTCCAGCAGCTCGAGCGCCTTCGCCGTCGGTATCATGCCTCGGTGGGCAGGAACGAGCAGCGGGTCCTCGAACAGGTCGCGGAGACGGTTCAACTGGGCGCTGAGGGCTGGCTGGCTCAGGCCAAGCCGAGAGGCCGCCTTCGTGACGTTCCGCTCCGCGAGAAGAACTTCCAGGCTGACGAGGAGGTTGAGGTCTATTCGAGATGTATCCATCCGTTGGATGGTAGCACAGAAAGGAATCGATTTCTCAGATACGTTGCAGTCTGCGATGACCATCCCTCAAGGAGCATCAGAGAAGCTCCAACAGGTGATGGAGATCCACATGTTGTTCGAAGGTAAACCCTTGGTCGTGGTGGCTGGCAGCCTTAGCAAGCAGGGCCGCAGCGCCGCAAAGTCCTTGTTGGAAAGCGGGCGGTACCGAGTGCGTGCCCTTACGAGCCGTACCGGTTCCGCCGAGGCACTTCGGTTGGCAGGACAGGGGGCAGAGCTTGTCGAAGTGCCGCTCGCGCTTAACCGCGGAAAGGATCTCGTCAAGGCGTTCCAAGGCGCGCAGATGGCCTTCCTGATGACCCCAGGTGTCGTCCCGCCGGCGGACTACGAGTTCGACATTGGGAAGGAGCTTGCAGACGCCTGTGTTCAAGCCCGCGTCGGCCACATCGTCTTCAGCTCGCTGGAAAATGTGGACAGCATTACAGATGGAACGAAATTCGCGCCGCACTTCACGGACAAAGCGAGGTTAGAGGCATACATACGCGAGCTTCCGATCCGAAGCTCGTTCATTCAGCTCGCATTCTTCTACACTAACCTGCTCGAATACTATGTTCCGCGCAAGGACGGCGACGCGCTGGTTTTTCCGGTCTACCTGCCCGAGCATTTTCAAGCTCCGTTTGTCGATCCGCTGACGGCGACCGGACCCGCGGTCTTGGAGATCTTCGATCACCCGGACATCTATACCGGTCATACCCTGCCGGTCGTCGGCGACGTCCTCTCTCCGGCCGAGATGATCGAGACGTTCACCCGCGTCACCGGGCGGAACGCCGTCTACGCCTCCGCCTATCGCTCCAAGGAACTGATCAACCACTTTCCCGAGTTTGCGGAAAACGAGGAGCTCGTCCGCGAGATCATCGGTATGGCGGAATATGCGGTAGAGCACGGTTACTTCCGCAAGGACCGGGATCTGGAATGGAGCCGACGGATCAACCCAACAAGCCTGAGTTGGGAGCAGTTCCTCAGGACGACGAACTGGAATGGCGATCGAAAAGCGTTTGGTATTGTCTAGCCGCTCGGACTGGCGGCGACCGTAGCGTGGGTGGCCGTCATCCTGCTGGTAGTGTCCTGCAGACGCCTTCGAACCTCAGCGGGTCGCGGGTTCAGAACCCTTCAAGGCGTTAGGCCGCAAAGTTGGCTGTTAAGCGGAAACGATTTCCACTTGCGATAGGATCAGAGTTCCAGGTATCCAAACATGAGAAATGGGCTGCCGCTTTGATGCCAAAATGATCGTCCTTGCCCATGGCTTATTGTATCCTCAAACCGCATGCGTCCAGCCACAGAGCCAGGGGCCTGGATCGGATCAGCGACAGCTGGAGGTGACGTCAGTTGATCAGCACGATTTTCGCGGCATCAACATCTCCCCGGTCGATGTCGGAGAACGCGTTTGCTCCATGAGTCATCGACCGGGTTTCGACCCAGTTTAGCGCTCCGAGTCGGCCGGATCCGAGGAGCGCGACTGTTTCGCGAAAATCGGCCATCGAATAGCAGTAGGAACCGACGAAGGCGATCTCGCCGAGCGTCAACCGGCGCACGTCCACGCCTACTGCACCGGGCAGCAAACCAAGATGAACGATAGTTGCGCCGCGGCGCGCCATCTTGAAGGAAGCCTCACGGGTCGCCATTGCGCCGACCGCGTCGAAGATCAGATCGATGGAGGCCGCGGCTGGAGCCTCCGGCCCGTCCGGATCATAGGCGACAATAGCGTTACTGGCTCTCGACGCTGTTGCGCGTCGTCGGGCGCTGGGTTCTCCCAGCATCACAGCTTCGGCGCCTTGGGAGATCGCCACAAGGGCAGTGGCCAGGCCGATCGCACCGCCGCCGAGCACCACCACCTTGGTGGCCGATAGTGGTCGGCGCAGGCTTTTTATGCCGATCTGCACCGCGTGATACGAGACCGCAACTGGTTCGGACAAAGCCGCCGTTCCAAAATCCATGTGGTCAGGGATCTGCACGAGATTGGCTTCTGGCACTACAACCCGGTCGGAAAATGCCCCGGGGTGCGGCGGCAGGCCGATATTACGCTGCTCCTCGCAAAGCTGTGGCGCGCCGGAAAGGCATTCCGTGCATGTGCCACAGGTCAGTAGCGGATTGACTGTAACCCTCCGGCCGGCCATTGCACCGGTTTCGACGATTCCTGACATTTCATGACCCATGATCATCGGAGGCACGCGCCGAGCGTCATATCCGTGGTAACCGTGCATGTCGGAGCCGCAGATACCACAGGCTTCGACCTTCAGGATTACCTCACCGAACCCTGCTTGGGGCTCCGCCACATCCTGATAGGCCATGCTAGCTTTGCCTAGGTAAACCAACGCCTTCATCGGATCGTCTCTCAACTTTCATGCGACATGCTTCTCGAATGAGGTACTGTATGTCAATAGTTGCTTGTGCGGGCAACGGCAGCAGTTCTTTGGGAGACCGTTAAATAGGTCGGTCGGTATTAGATAAATGGGGTATTGCCACCGGTGCCAGGGTCCTCGACGTTGAGATTGCTCGAATTGGCGGGACCAACACGGTCGAACTCTGGCTTCCAATGCTGGAGGCAGCGGCGACGGTTGGCGCTCGTACGCTGGTTGTTGCCGGCGACAACCCAGACCCAGCGCGGCTGGCGGACACGTTTCGTCAGCTCTGACGCTTGCAGCTTGCGCGCGTGCGCTAGCCGCTAGTCATGTCGAAGCATTGCGGGGAATTGGAGGAGCTGATGAGTGGCTTAAAGAAGGTGGCGACGCCACCTTTCAACGCGCAACTGCTGGATAGGTTGATGGAGGAACGAGGACTTGATCTCCTCGTCATCACCTCGAAGCATAATGTCCAGTACCTGCTTGGTGGTTATCGCTTCTTCATGTTCGACTACATGGACGCGGTCGGTCTAAGCCGCTACCTGCCGGTCCTGATCTACCCGAAGAGCCGCCCGGACCTGACTGCTTATATCGGCAACCCGAATGAAGGTTTCGAGCGCGATCTGGGGAAGCTGTGGCCAACGGTGCTGGACCTGAGGGCGCGGGGGTCGGTCGATGCGATGGAGCACGCGCTCGAGCAGATCGCGGCATCGGGTGTTCCAGTGTCGGCCGTCGGAGCCGAACTAGGCTTCCTTCCGGCCGATGCCTTTGAAATCCTGCGGGCTGGCCTCCCGGATACGACCATCTCAGACTGTGTAGAAGTCCTAGAGGCGATGCGTGCGGTCAAGACGGATCACGAGCTTGGCGACCTGCGCTTTGCTTCGGAAGGCGTGGTCGGCGCTATGTTGGCAACATTTTCCCGCATGCAGCCAGGCCAGACGAAGCACGAGATCGTCGAAATCTTGCGTCAAGAGGAAGGTCAGCGGGGCTTGCTGTTCGAATACTGCCTGATCACTGCCGGTGCCAGCCTAAACCGCGCCCCATCAGATCAGCGACTGAAGGAAGGGGACATCGTCTCGCTCGACTCCGGCGGCAATTATCATGGTTATATCGGTGATCTCTGTCGCATGGGATTTCTCGGCGATCCTTCGGCCGAGCTAGAGGACGCGCTTGCCGTCGTCGATGAAATTCAGCATGCTGCCCGCGTACCGATTAAAAACGGCGCCGTAGGCGGAGATATTTTTGCTGCGACACACCGGCTGACGTCTGTCAGCCGGGAAGGGCGTCTAAGCTTCGTGGCGCATGGTATGGGGTTGATCGCGCACGAGGCACCGCGCCTTCTCTCTGATGGACCAATCCCCTATCTCGCGCCTCACCGTGACCAGGCACTGGAAAAGGGCATGGTTCTGTCGATCGAAACCACCTGGCAGCATCCGCGCCTGGGCTTCATTAAGCTGGAGGACACGGTCATCGTAACGGAAAGGGGCTGCGAGGGTTGCGGCGATTGGGCGCGCGGCTGGAATCGCTGCGGCGGACGCTGACGGCTCAGTCGATCAGAGGGCCAAGATGGTCGATTGTCGTGCTGCGACCGCCACGGCCCGTGTGGTTACTCAACGACCAGCCTACTCAGCACTTTTATTAGAGAGCAGGCATGCGGTAGGAACGAGGGCAATTCCGCCATAGATACCAGCCCTACAGTTTGCCACCAGTCTAGGTAGGATCGCACCAGCGACCTCCGCTGTCTCCTCTTGCTTTATAAGTTGATCTTCTGCAAAGAAGCCGCGGAATCCTTCTGGGATACGAACCGTGGCCATGTCCGCCTGACGAACAACCATGTGTGTCATCTGAAGCTGGATAATCCGATCGACCAACACGGCATGTTCCGTCGCGAGAACAATGTCTTTAACCGCTTCCATCCTTGCTAGTATCGGTAGGAAGTACCCTTTTTGGTAAGCTATCGATAGCTCTCGGCTGAAAAGTGTGGAGCGGTTGGTCAGTACGGGCGAAAAATCAAGCTCCTCCACGAACCCACCGATTACAGCCTCGTCCGGCAGAGCGCGAAGAGCGGCGATAAACTCCTGATTAGGTTTCTTCAGCCCCACTCTTACATCGGCCGCGCCTACTGCGCATACGAGGAGCAACGCCATCGCGGATCCGGATAGAATAGTCTGCCTACTCTTGCTTTGCTTTTCGATTTGGAAGAACGGCATGCGGAACAGCCATTCAAGCAAAAGTGGTAGAGCGGTTATGTAAATCAGCAGTTCCATTGCGGCGGTGTAGCGGTTTGGTAGGTGAAGGCGAAAGAGCACGATGCCGGCTATGAAAAACCAAACGAGCGAAGCCAGTGCCAGTAGAAGAGGAAGTTGCGACGAAAGCCGTCGCTCCCCGGATGGCCGCAACGTTCTGTAAAACAGGATCATCGATCCGCCGAACGCTGCCAGTATTTCGAGGCTCGGTTTAAGGATTGCACCACCCTCGCAGTCGACAATGAAGCTTAGCCTTGATCCGCAGAGAAGGTTGTAGTCCATTTCTGCCGGAAAGATCGCACCCCTGCCACTAGGGCCAAAGGTCGGGATCTGCATCGCTTCCGCCAGCGTAAAGCTAGGCGAGTAGGAACTGCTGCTCAGCAGGAATGGAGCTATTCCGCAGATTGTTGCCAGCGCGCTCGATGCGACAAGCAGTAACGTGAGCCGATCGAGCTTCAGGCGAGGAAGAGGCGCAAATGAAAGAAGCGTTAGGCCGACCAGTGTCGCAGTGGTGATCGCCATCTGCGGGTATGCTCCAGTCAGGAGAAGCTGTGCGATTGCCGTTTGCCAGATCCGCTTGCGAGCCAGACCATCAAGCATCATCAGAAGTAACACAGGCCACAGGGCGCGCGGCGTGCTGGTGACGATAAGGTTGGCTCGCGCCAGATAGTGAAGGACGGCCGCCGTCACCAGAAACCCTACAATGGGTTGACCGCCGACAGCCCGGATAAAGCGGAATGTGTAGAAGGCAACAGGGACGAAAATCAGCGTGGGAAATAACTTGGCGAAGGCGACTGGCGAGATCCCCAAAGCCCATGCGGCTCGAAACATCGCAGAATAAGCCCACGGGCTGACAGCCCTCCAGTAATCAGCAACGAAATCGCCTCGCAGTCGTCCGTCGTTCTCCCACTGTCCCATCCACGAGAGAAACATCCTTGCGTCATCACTGATCGCATCGGTCGGAAAGGCGTAGACCTTGATTGCGAACGAACAGGCGGAGATAAGTCCGAGACTGATTGCAAGTGTACGCCACAAGCGCTCATTGCTTGCCCCCGATACCCGGTCGCGAACAAAGACTGCGATCGCTGACCAAACGCCAGTCCCAGTCGTTTGGCGCGCTTCGTCATCCATCACCGATCTTCCCTGACAGGGGCGGCTTTCATATTGCGATCCGTCAATCCTGCAAAATCAGCAATGAACGGGGCACCAGCGATTGCTGGGATGACATAGCGCAGCGTTGCAAGAACACCGAGGAGGGCAGCCTGCTGCGGTACTAGGTAAGGCGCATAGAAGAATACGATTGCTGTATCTCGCGTGCCCACGCCAGCGAAGGTTAACGGTAGCAGCCCAACCAAAATAGACAGTGTGGCGAATGCGGCATTTGCGAGTAGGGGAACGTGTGCATCCACTGCTTGGCAAAATAGCCAGAATTGAAAAAGATGGGCGCCCCAGATGACAAGAGAAAGAAACAACACACGAGACGCTCTGACCTTACCGAGCCAGAACCAGTGCAACATTTCGTGCCAACTCGCCGCAAAAGCCTCCAAGGCAAGTGTGAACCTTGTAGGTAGAACGCCACCGAGTGAGCGCAACACAAACGGCAAAACGGGCCAAGGTGCGATCAACACGGCGATCGCTAGTGCCGCGCTCGAAACTGGCAACAACAGCCAAAGCATCGCCGGCTGCGTTGCTCCTACGAAGATGATGCCGAAGATGCCCCAAAACAGTAGAGACATCATGTCGACGGCCTTCTCGAGAACGACTATCGCAAGCGAAAGGCTCGCTTTCATGCCATGACGGCGTGACAAGACGTGCGCTTTTGCAAGATCGCCGAGCTTCGAGGGCAAAATCATATTGAGAGTGCTGGCCGCCAAAATTAGCCTGTTCGCTTCCAGAAAGCCCAGGTGTGTTCCGCTGACGATGATCGTAAAGCGCCAAGAAGTGAGAAGTGTCAGCAGTCCAGTAAAAGCCAGACCAGCGATTAGCCAAGCAGGGCGGGTTTCTTGTGCGGCCGCCCATATACTGCGGATATCGATAAAAGTGTAAAGCAGCGCAAGAATGCCAGCGCTGACGATCAGTCCCACCAACTTTTTCATTTCGCATCCATACGGCGCTCGAACGTTAGTGGATTATTGGGTCCAAGACCTGCGAGCGCGTCGTTCAGTGAAATGAATGGCGCTAGCTGATCCTTTTGATAGACTCGCGCCATGATGGTAGTGATCGACGTCTGGTGACCGGAGATTCCGACGAGGCCAACGTCGCTCCATCCCGCGTCGCTTGCGATCGTGTCATGGACTGTCCAACCGCTCTTTGATCTTTCGAAGCGCCTCTCGAAGCGAAAGGGCGCTTCATTCTTGCCCGTGACCAAGAGCTTCTGCAGCGACCGACGAACAAGATCAGGGAAGAAACGTCCAAGGCTTATCATGAGAAGACGAAGGATGACGTTTTTGAAGGGGGTGAGTAGCGCGCTCTTGGCAAAGGTCATCGGTCCGCTTGTAACCACCGACCCTTCAGCAACA
>Ga0308159_1003316_pt1 | contig 16461 bp, 16 predicted proteins | sample PhyCR1_FD_201040 | JGI IMG/M metagenome (GOLD analysis project Ga0308159, IMG submission 201040) | Phyllosphere microbial communities from UC Gill Tract Community Farm, Albany, California, United States - DLSLC.R1 | ecosystem: Host-associated > Plants > Phyllosphere > Unclassified | place: USA... | reverse complement strand
GCGGCCAGGTGGTCGAACTGCTGCCCAACGCGATGTTCCGCGTCCGGCTCGAGAACGATCACGAAATCCTGGGGCACACCGCCGGCAAGATGCGCAAGAACCGCATCCGCGTGCTGGTCGGCGACGAGGTTCTGGTCGAACTGACCCCCTATGACCTGACCAAGGGTCGCATCACCTACCGCTTCAAGTAAGCGGGTTCGCGTGACCGTGGCCCCGGCCATGCGGCTGATCCTTGCCTCCACCTCGCCGCGCCGCCGCGACTTGCTGGCGCGGATCGGTGCCGTGCCCGATCGCGTCGCATCGCCCGATATCGACGAAACCCCGTTAAAGGGCGAATTGCCACGCCCCTATGCCCTGCGCCTTGCCGAGGCGAAGGCACGCGCGATCGGCCCGGTCGACGGCGCGGTGGTGCTGGCGGGCGACACGACCATCGCGGTCGGCCGGCGCATCCTGCCCCCCGCCATGACCGAAGACGTACAGCGCACGCTGCTGGCGCTATTGTCGGGCCGTCGCCACCATTGCCTGTCGGCGGTGTGCGTGCTGATGCCCGACGGACAGGCGCGGGTGCGGGTCAGCGATACGATCGTCACCTTCAAACGGCTGGAGCAGCGCGAGATCGACGGCTATGTCGCGTGCGGCGAAGGGCTGGGCAAGGCGGGCGGCTATGCGATTCAGGGCCGGGCGGAAGCGTTCGTGCGCTATCTGGCGGGCAGCCATTCGGGCGTGATCGGCCTGCCCCTCTACGACACGCGCGCGTTGCTGGAGACGGCGGGCGTGCCGCTTGGCTGAACCGCCGCCGTCCGGGTGGCCCGTGGCCGACTGGATCGTCGAGCGCGGCATCGGCGAAGTCCGCGCCGCGCGGATCGAGGACGGCCGGATCGTCGAGGCCCGGATCGAACCCGACGACGGGCTGCGCGCGGGTACGATCCTGTTCGCCCGCCTCGTCCGTCGCATTCCGGTCCGTAACGAAGCGATCGTGGCATGGGACGGCGGGGAAGCGTTGCTCCACCACCTGCCCCGCGCCGTGACCGAAGGGGCGATGCTGCCGATCGAAATCACGCGCCCCGCCATCGACGAACCCGGCAAGCCCAAGCGCGCCCGCGCGCGTCCCGCCGCACCCGATGCGCTCGCCGCCGATGCCCCGTCGCTTGCCGACCTGCCCGGCGCACGGATCGTCACGCCGTTCGGCCGCGACCTGCTGGGCGATGCCGGATGGGCGATGCTGGTCGAGGAAGCGACGACCGGACAGGTGGCCTTTCCCGGCGGCGCGCTGACGATCGCCGTCACCCCGGCGATGACGTTGATCGACATCGACGGCGACCTTGCCCCCGCCGACCTGTGCGTTGCCGGTGCGACGGCGGCGGCGCGGGCGATCGCGCGTCTCGATATCGCCGGATCGATCGGCATCGACCTGCCCACCGCCGGGGACAAGGCCGTGCGACTCGCGGCGGCGGCGGCGGTCGATGCGATCCTGCCGCAACCGTTCGATCGGACGGCGGTCAACGGCTTCGGCTTTCTTCAGATCGTGCGACGCCGCACCCGCCTGTCGCTGCCCGAACTGTTCGCGCATGTCCCCGCCCATGCGCGCGCCCTGCTGCGACAGGCGGAGCGCACCGGCGGCAGCGGCGAACGGACGCTGGCGGCGCATCCGGCGGTCGTGGCGGCGATCGCGGCGCGCCCGGCATGGATCGCGGCGGTCGAACGCAGTATCGGCGCGCCCCTCGCCTTGCGGGCGGACGCCATGCTCGCCATATCCGGTGGACATGTCCAGGCCCGCTTCCCGTAACCACTGCCCGCTGTGCGCCGCGCCCACCGATGCCGCGCACGCCCCCTTCTGCAGCCGCCGTTGTCGCGACCGCGACCTGCTCAACTGGCTGGGCGAAGGCTATCGCATTCCCGGCCCGGTCGCATCGTCCGACGAAAATCCTGAAACCGGGCTGGACAGGTCCGACACGCAAGGCTAACAGGCGCGCTCTCTCCGGTTCGCCGGATTGCCCGGATAGCTCAGTTGGTAGAGCATGCGACTGAAAATCGCAGTGTCGGCGGTTCGAATCCGTCTCCGGGCACCATTCCCCCCCGACCATATCCGGCTGAAATTCTCGACGGCGCGTGTAGGCGGTCGACCTCGTCTGGTGCGCCCGGTGTCCGTCAGCCCGTTTTCGCGGGGGTTGTCGCCACACGGTGCGAAAGCGGTTCCACGACGCCGGCGCAAGGGGGCGGACAACGCTGGCAAGCGCTACGTTGTCCCTGTGGGGATCGCCGTTCGTCCACGCCGCCCGCTTTACTACTGCCGCCCACAGACTGACACCCGAACCGGCGAGAGTTTGCGCCCGTTCGTGTAGAGCGACGTCGAGACACCAACGCACCGCGTCCGCCCCCGTACCCGTGCCGATCGCACCACATCGCCACCATATCCGGCGCATGTCGTTCTCTATCCGTTCTCATTCTCCGCTGGCGTTCGTACCAATCTCGCGGTACGCCTATCGCTGCAAACCGACGCCCGCCGATCCCGTTCGCCAACGAGCCACGCCATTGAGCAGCCAGCCTGATACGCCGCCAGCGGTCCGCAAGATCATCCACGTCGATCAGGACGCCTTCTATGCCAGCGTCGAACAGCGCGACGCGCCGGAATTGCGGGGCAAGCCGGTCGCGGTCGGCGGTTCCAGCGGGCGGGGCGTCGTCGCCGCCGCGTCCTATGAAGCGCGACGCTTCGGCGTACGCTCCGCCATGCCGTCCGTCACCGCGCTGCGCCGATGTCCCGACCTGATCTTCGTCCGTCCCCGGTTCGAGGTGTACAAGGCGATCAGCCAGCAAATCCGCGCGATCTTTCTCGACTATACCGATCTGGTCGAACCGCTGTCGCTGGACGAGGCGTATCTGGACGTCACCGCCAACCGGCGCGGCCTGCCCAGCGCGACCGCCACGGCGCAGGAAATCCGCGCCCGCATCCATGCCGAAACCGGCCTCACCGCCTCCGCCGGGATCAGCTACAACAAGTTTCTCGCCAAGCTGGCGTCGGACATGAACAAGCCGAACGGGCAATGCGTCATCCCCGTGCGCGCCGGACCGAGTGTCGTCGCCGCGCTGGAGGTAAAGCGCTTTCACGGCATCGGCCCGCGTACCGCCGAACGCATGGCGGCGCTGGGCATCCATAAAGGTGCCGACCTCGCGCAATGGGATCTGCCCGCGCTGCGCCGCACGTTCGGCAAGGCGGGCGACTGGTATCACGCCATCGCCCGCGCGCAGGACGACCGCCCGGTCCGCCCGAACCGGCAACGCAAATCGTCGGGGTCCGAAACCACCTTTCACCACGACCTGACCGATCCGGCATCGATCGAGGAGCGGGTGCTGGCGATGGCCGACGACGTGTGGGAATGGGTCGAACGCACCGGACAGCATGGCCGCACCGTCACCGTAAAGGCGAAATATGCCGACTTCCGCATCGTCACGCGCAGCCGCACGCTGTCCGTGCCGGTGCCCGACCGGGCGACGCTGCACGCCATCGCCCGCGCGCTGATCGCCACGCTCTATCCGTTGCGAACCGGATTGCGGCTGGTCGGAGTCACGCTGTCCGGCTTCGGCGGCAGCGTCGATGCGGAGGAACCGCAACTCGCGCTGCTGTGAGCGGGGCCGGGGAATACCCGGCCCCGCCCCTGTTACCAGCCGACGGTGAAACCGGCGCGCGCCGCCGTCTTGCCACCACGGTTGAATCCGGTGGCGACGCCCGCGTTCACGGCGACATTCGGCCTTACCAGTGCCCCCACCTGCATCGACCCGGCATGGGCACCGTCATAGGTGGCGACGTTGGCCGTCAGATTGAACTTCGTGTCCGGCAGGAACGTCGCACCACTCATCGCCACGGCGACCGCAGTACCGGCAGCCATGCGCCGTTCGACCTGATCCAGCCGCGAACCCAGCGTATCGACCCGGGTGCCCATGACGTCGAGCCGGTTGCTCAACTGAAGATCGGCCTGCTGCCGCGCCTGGGCTTCGCCGAGGATGCGGTTGCTCAACTGATTGTCCATCGCCACGCGCGCGCTTGATTCGGTTTCGATCTTGGCGTTCAGGAAATCGTCCCCGGCCCGACGCGACGTGGCTTCGAACGCGATCGAATTCGCCAGATCGACATCGGCGGCGGCCAGACGCGCATCGGCCCCTTCGCGGGCGAGGCGGTCGGCGACGATGAAGCCGGTCAACTGGCTATCCGCGGCGGCGCGCGTACGCGCTTCGGTTTCGATCTTGGCGTTCAGGAAATCGTCCCCAGCCTTGCGGGTATCGCTTTCGGATGCGATCGCACCGGCCAGTTCGGTATCGCGGGCGGCGAGATTTGCATCGGCCGCTTCACGGGCAAGGCGGTCGGCGACGATGAAGCCGGTCAACTGGTTGTCCGTCGCGACACGACCACTCGTTTCCGTCTCGATCTTGCCGTTCAGGAAATTGTCGCCGGCGATGCGCTCTCCGCGCTCGTTGGCGAGTTCGGCGGTCGTTACCTGTGCCATGGCGGTCCCCGCGACCAACGAAAGAGCAAGCGCCGACAACGACGCCATACGGCGTCCCAGTACGATATTCATAGAGTCCCCCATTCACCCCCAGTGAAGATACCTGTCTCTCAAATACCCCAGGCATTTCGTCAAGACATCGCATCCGGTTGGACACGGGATAAACTTTACGTTATAAAGATATTTCCCCGGGGGAGCGTTTCGTCACGCTTGAGAGGAAGACCGCAGTCTTCGACCCGCTGAACCTGATCCGGCCCAGTGCTTCCAACCGGCGGCACGACGGCTTTGTTAAGGGTTCGCAACGGCTTGCCATTGTGAACCCGATACCGGCGTAGGGAGGGAGCGGCGGTGCCGTGTCCCTCCATTTGGAGTGGAAGTAATGGCAGATATCCCCGCAAAGACCGAAATCGGCGTCACCACCGGTCCCATCCGTGGCAGCAGAAAAATTCATGTCGGCCCCCTGAACGTCGCGATGCGCGCGATCGATCTGGACCCTTCGTGCGGCGAACCGCCGCTGAACGTCTATGACACGTCCGGCCCCTATACCGATCCGACCGCGCGAATCGACATCATGGCGGGCCTGCCGCAACTGCGCCGCGACTGGATCATGGCGCGCGGCGACGTCGAGAGTTACGACGCGCGCGAATTGCGGCCCGAAGATAATGGGCAGCTCGGCCCCGACCGGTCGGGCGGGGTGCAGCCCTTCCCCAACGTGGTCAAGCGTCCGCTCCGCGCCAAGGCGGGCGCGAACGTCAGCCAGATGCATTATGCCCGGCGCGGCATCATCACCCCCGAAATGGAATATGTCGCGACCCGCGAAAATCTGGGGCGTGAGATGCTGCGCGACTATGTCCGCGACGGTGAGAGCTTCGGCGCGGAAATCCCCGATTACGTCACGCCCGAATTCGTCCGCGACGAAATCGCGCGCGGCCGGGCGATCATCCCCAACAACATCAACCACCCCGAATCCGAACCGATGGCGATCGGTCGCAACTTCCTCGTCAAGATCAACGCCAATATCGGCAATTCGGCGGTCGCATCGAACGTCGCCGCCGAAGTCGACAAGCTCGTCTGGTCGATCCGCTGGGGTGCCGACACGGTCATGGACCTGTCGACCGGGCGCAACATCCACGACACGCGCGAATGGATTCTCCGCAACTCGCCGGTGCCGATCGGCACGGTGCCGATCTATCAGGCGCTGGAAAAGGTCGGCGGCATCGCCGAGGAGCTGACGTGGGACATCTTCCGCGACACGCTGATCGAACAGGCGGAACAGGGGGTGGATTACTTCACCATCCATGCCGGCGTCCGCCTCGCCTATATCCCTATGACGGCGAAGCGCGTGACCGGCATCGTGTCGCGCGGCGGGTCGATCATGGCGAAATGGTGCCTGTCGCATCATCGCGAATCGTTCCTGTACGAGCATTTCGACGAGATTACGGAGATCATGAAGGCGTATGACATCGCCTATTCGCTGGGCGACGGCCTGCGCCCCGGATCGATCGCCGACGCCAATGACGAAGCGCAGTTCAGCGAACTCTACACGCTGGGCGAACTGACGCACCGCGCGTGGAAGGAAGACGTACAGGTCATGATCGAAGGCCCCGGCCATGTGCCGATGCACAAGATCAAGGAGAATATGACCAAACAGCTAGACGTGTGCGGCGAAGCGCCGTTCTACACGCTCGGACCCCTCACTACCGACATCGCGCCGGGATACGACCATATCACCAGCGGCATCGGTGCGGCGATGATCGGCTGGTTCGGGTGCGCGATGCTCTGCTACGTCACGCCCAAGGAGCATCTCGGCCTGCCCGACCGCGACGACGTGAAGGTCGGGGTCGTCACCTACAAGCTGGCCGCGCACGCCGCCGATCTGGCCAAGGGGCATCCCGCGGCGAAGATGCGCGACGACGCCCTGTCCCGCGCCCGCTTCGAGTTCCGCTGGCGCGACCAGTTCAACCTGTCGCTCGATCCCGACACGGCGGAATCCTACCACGACCAGACGCTGCCGGCGGAAGGGGCCAAGACCGCGCATTTCTGTTCGATGTGCGGCCCGAAATTCTGTTCGATGAAGATCACGCAGGAAGTGCGCGACTTCGCCGCGAAACAGAATGCCCCGGCCAACACGTTCCTAGCGGCGGAAGACGCCGAGGCCGGGATGGCGGAAATGAGCGAGAAGTTCCGCGAGAAGGGCAGCGAGGTGTATCTGCCGGCGGAGTGAGGGTGGGGGCTGGTTTGCACTTCGCAAACCAGCCTTACCTATTATTTCACAGCGGGATCAGCCCAGACCGCTAGTCTCCAGCGGACATTCCCCTGCATTGATGTGTGCTGATGATTGTTTTGGGGCGGGAAAGGGTCGCCTTGATTCGCGGCAATCTCCCGACCGCATCCTTGGCACCGATAAATACCCGAATGAGGCACAGTGGTGCCGGGGGTATGTATGCTATCATACGCATCGCTGGTCGATTTTTGCACATACTGATCGTACTTGTACCAAGCCATACAGGCCTCCCTGCTCGGCAGCAGGCAGCATGCCGATTGATATTGGCTGGAAGGCACCGTATACTCAATGCGCTCGTACAGAGCATTGAACAGGTACTGCCTGCTTCCTCCCGGAGCCACCTTGCAGGGTGGCTCCGGGTAGCAATGGCATTGAAAGTAACCTTCTACAATAATTATTATGTCTACACCGTGCTTTCATGATAACAACCTTTTTACATCGTGTGGTTATCAAACCACCAACCTTCTCGTTCGATGGTAAAGCACGGTGTGTTGCGGCTGGACCGCGATCTCTGAAAGGGGGTGGGTATGAGAACAGCCCACCCCAATTCCGGTGGCTACTCATCAGAGAACAAACGTCGGCGCGAGGGCCTTCCAGTGCAAAGCCCGCCCTCAATAATGATACCGGCACTGCGCCACCTGCAACACCTGCTCGGCGCCGGCCCCCGTCACCCGATACACCAGCCGATGCTCATGGCTGATCCGACGCGACCACCATCCCGATAGATTGCCGCCCAGCGGTTCGGGTTTGCCCGTTCCCTTGAACGGATGCCGCCGACATTCCTCGATCAGCGCGTTGCATTTCGCGAACAGCTTGGGGTCGGTCGCATGCAGGTCGAGATACTCGGCCCATGATCGCGACGAAAAGCAGACGTTCACGGCTGGATCAGGTCATGGACCTCGCCGCCGCCCGCTTCCAGTTCGGCGATACTCTCCAGCAACCGCTCCGCATTCTTCGGCGACCGCAGCAGATAGAGCGTTTCCTCGATCGACGCCCATTCGCTGGCCGACACCATGACGACGCCCTCACCGCGCTGGCGGGTGATCGCCACCGGCACTCGGTCGGTGACGACCCGGTCCATCACCGATTTGAGGTTGGCGCGCGTTTCGGTGAAGCTGATCGAGTCCATGCGACGAATGTACGGAACATTGTACAGAAGACAAGGCGCCGCCCCGCCCGCCCAAAAAACCGCTGTCCTACAAGTTCCCGATCTGTTCTCATCGCCCCATGCACGACCAACCCGCCCCGCTCGGCACCGAGCCTTCGCCCGCGCCCCTGGCGCACGCCTCCTCCAGCGACCTGACAATCGTCCAGTCCGAGACACCCTATCTCGACGCCAACGGTTATGACCCCGCCGACTATCGCTGGGTGCCGGTCCGGCGCAAACCGCGCGCCGATGGCTGGTCGGAAAGCCGGCAGCGCGACTTCATCGAGGCGCTCGCCGATGGCGGGTCGGTCAGCGAAGCGGCGCGGGAGGTCGGCATGTCGGCCAGCACCGCCTATCGCCTGCGTCGCTCACCCGGCGGGGAAGCCTTTGCCCGCGCATGGGACGCCGCCGTGGCGCAGGCGGTGGGGATGCTGGTCGATGTCGCGTTCGACCGCGCGATCAACGGCACCGTCGAACCGGTGCTCAACGCCGAAGGGCAGCGGGTCGGGTCGCGCCATCGCCCCGGCGACCGGATGCTGATGTTCCTGCTCGCCGCCCATTATCCCGACCGCTATGGCAAGTCCCGCCGCCGCTCGCGCCGTGGGGAGGCCGCCGCACCGTCCATTGCCGAGGCGCTGGACCGGCTCGCCCCCGCCGAACCCGCCGAACCGGAAAAACTCATGCCCCCGGTCGATCTGGACGTCGCGATCGAGGTCGCCGATCTGGCCGACGGCAAGCTGCCCGGCTGGCTCGATCCCGACCGGCGTCGCGACGAACCGGCGCCCCGGCCGCTTCGCGGACCGCTGCCCGATCATCTGGAGGCGGCGCTGGCCGAACAGGACGATATCCATATCCCGGAACCGGGGCCGCTGGGCGAGGCGTTCGAGGTCGCACTGGAACTGGCCAAGCGCGGCATCACCGTGCCCCGCCCGCAACGACGCGCGCGTCGCAAACCGCGGCGAGTGTGACTTTCGTGACCTTTGAATCTGTTTGAAAACGCGTCGGAACGCGTTTCGCGGTTGCGGCCCGAAACTTGCCCTTCCGCAAGTTTCCAAACGGACACTTGGAGCGGTTTCCGACCCGTTTGGATCACCGTCATCGCCGTGCCGGGGGCGCTACCGGATCGGAAACCGCTCCGGGACGCAAAAAGGGCGCCGCATGATCCATGCAGCGCCCCGTTCGGTCCGGTATGCCGGGTGACTTACATCCGGTTGGCGACGGCCTGTTCGACCTGCGCATTGTCGTCGTCGTCGGCGCGGTCGGCGGCATCGTCGCCCATGTCGCGCACGTTGTCGGCCTGATCCTCCAGCGCGTCCTCGACCTGCTCGTTGCTGGTCAGGTCGGCCTGATCTTCCAGTGCATCGGCGCGGTTCTCGGTCATCGCCTCGATGTTGTCGGCGGCCTTGTCGTCGGCATTGCCGCCGCATGCGCCCAGCAGCAACAGACCGGCCATGCCGGTGGCCTTCAGGATCGTCTTCATGTGTATCCCCTTGTGAACCCTGCCCGACGCGACCCCATATCGGGCCGATCGGGCGACGCCCATTAATGACCGGCCGTCACAAAGGTTCCGCCAGCGTATCGACCGGCGGCAAGGTCCAGTCGATCGCGCCGCGCCCCTGCTCGGTCAGAAAGGCATTGGCGCGCGAAAAGGGGCGGCTGCCGAACCAGCCGGTATGCGCCGACAGCGGCGACGGATGCGGGCTGGTCAGCACCAGATGCCGCCCGCCCGCGCGGACGTCCTGCACGAATCCCGCCTTCTTCTGGGCATGGGCGCCCCATAGCAGGAACACGCACGGTGCTTCCTTCGCCGCCACGGCATGGACCACCGCGTCGGTCAGTTCCTCCCACCCGCGCCGCGCGTGCGAAGCCGCCCGCCCCGCCTCGACCGTCAGCACGGTGTTGAGCAGCAACACCCCCTGCCGCGCCCAGGGTTCGAGAAAGCCATGCCCGGCGGGCGCGATGCCGAGGTCGCTGTGCAGTTCCTTGAAGATGTTGACGAGGCTGGGCGGCACCCGCACGCCGGGCCGCACCGAAAAGCTCAGCCCATGCGCCTGTCCCGGCCCATGATAGGGGTCCTGACCGAGGATCACGACCTTCACCCGATCGAGCGGGGTCAGCTCCAGCGCGCGGAACCAGTCGCGCGAATGGGGAAAGATGCGCTTGCCCGCCGCCTTCTCGGCGACGAGGAACGCCCGCAGCGCCGCCATCCGCTCGCCCGCCAGCACCGGGTCGAGCGCGGGACGCCAGCTCGGATCGATCGCCGCCTGCGTCACCGCTTGCGCACGAACTCGGCGCGCAGGACCAGCCCCTTGATCCCGTCGAACTTGCAGTCGATCTCCTGCGCATCGCCGGTCAGGCGGATCGACTTGATGAGCGTGCCGCGCTTCAATGTCTGGCCCGCGCCCTTGACGGTCAGGTCCTTGATGAGCGTCACCTGATCGCCATCGGCCAGCACATTGCCCACGGCGTCGCGCACGACCACCCCGTCCTCGTCGGCGGACGGCGCGGCGGCCAGTTGCGAGGCGGGCACCCATTCGCCGCTCGCCTCGTCATAGACATAGTCGTCGTCGCTCAACCCCGGTCTCCTTCGGCACGCGGCCTACCGGATGCCGACCGATCAGAACAGCCCCGGCACCTCGCGCTGCGGCGTCGACGGACGATCGGGTTGCAGCAATTGCCGTTCCCCGCCCGGCGTCGCGCTGGCGCTTTGCGGCGAATTGCCGGTCGGCGGCGCCCCGGCGGTCGCCCCGATCCGGGTGCATTGCCGCCCGGCAAGGAAGTCGAGCGCACGGGCGATCGACTGTTCGCGCGCATCGCCCAGCGGATAGCCGATATCGTCGTTCGCCTGACAGGTGTTGGGCACCGTCGTCGCCAGCCCGTCGAAATAGGCTGCCGACCGCGCCGAGTTCTGCACCGCCAGCGCGACGACGCGCAGCCGGTCGTCGCATGCGGTCCGGTCCAGCGCGATCTGCCCCACCGGCTTGCCATAGGTGTTCGACCCGATCAGCGCCATGTTGGTGCCCAGATACGGCACGAACGCATTGATGACGAGTTCGCTGGCCGATGCCGTGTTGCCGGTGCCGATGAACGCCACCCTGGTCGGCGTCACCGACTGGGCGGTGGGGGCGAAATACTTGACCTCGTTCTCCGCCGATTTCTCGGGGCGGAAGGTGGTGTAGCTATACACCTGACTGCCGGTCTTGCCCCCGCCCAACAGGTCGCCCATCAATTCGGCGACCGAGATCAACCCGCCGCCATTATAGCGCAAATCGATCACGAACTCGGTGATGCCCTGTGCGCGGAAGCTGGCAAAGGCATCGCGCAACGGCTGGTTCGCAGGGGTGATGAAGGTGCGCAGGTTGATATAGCCGACGCGCTTGTTCCCGTCCTGCAACACCTTCGCGCCGTATCGGCTCGACACCGGCGTCAACGCGAAGTCGGCCTTCGCCACGCTGGCCGTCCGCGTCACGTCGTCCAGTCCGCGGAACTGGAACACCCGCGACGTGCCGACCGTGTCGGGACCGAGCGCGGCGGTCAGCCCCGCCGTCCCCTCCGCCGCGACGATCGCGGACACGGCGCGCAGATTGCCGGTGTTGGTGCCGATCTGAAGGATCTCGGTTCCCCGGTCGATCCCCGCGGCCAAGGCGGGCGCGCCCTCGAACGCCTCGATCACGAACAACCGGCGCCCGGTCTGGTCGAGGGCAAAGCGCGTGCCGTATCCGGCGGTCGATCCCGAGCTGTAATAGGCGTTTTCTTCGGCGATCGACGTGACATAGGTGAAATACCGGTCGCGCCGCTGCGCCCGCGCCGTCGCGGTCAGCGCGTCGACATAGCTTTCCAGCGTGGCATAGGGTGTCGGGTCCAGCGACGCGGGCAGCGTTTCGGGGAACAGATACCATTCGCGCAACTGGCCCGCGACCCAGTCCTGCCGCTGGCGCAGCGAACAGGTGCCGGTCGGCGCGGGGGTGCCGGTCGCGATCGGCGTGGGTGTCGGTGTCGGCGCACCGCCGGTGGTCCCGCCCCCGACGCTGCCGCTCCCACCGCCACCCCCGCACGCCGACAACATCGCCAGCACACCCAACGCCGCACCGAACCGACCACGCATCGCGATACTCCACTCCCGTTCGACCGAAGACTAGGCCGGGACTGGAGAAAGGGAAGCAATTTCGTGGGTTGGTCCGGTGGCGGCGGTTCAGCCCTTCAACGCTTCCAGCAACCGCTTCACTTCCTGCGACCGGCCGCGCGGCAGGATCATCACGTCATTGCCGCTCGCGACGACGATCAGGTCGCTGACGCCGACCATCGCGATCCGCACCCCGTCCGATCGCACCAGGCAACCGGTCGAATCGACGATGGTGACGTCGCCGCCCTTGGTATTGGCGTCGCCGTCGAGGTCGCTGATCGCATGCAGCGCGTCCCAGCTGCCGACGTCGTTCCACCCCATCGCCACCGGCGCGACCGCGACCCGCTCGGCCCGCTCCATCACCGCGTAATCGATCGAATCCGACGGGCAGGCGGCAAAGGCGGCGGCATCGGGGCGGATGCAGATACCGTCGCGCGCCGCGCTGTCCATCGACGCCTGTGCCGACACCAGCATGTCGGGGACGAAGGTCGCCAGCGCGTCGAGGAACTTGTCGGCACGAAACAGGAAGATGCCGCCGTTCCACGCATGATCGCCCGATGCCAGCATCGCCTGCGCCGCGTCCAGCGGCGGCTTCTCGACGAAACGATCGACCCGGTGCACGCCATCGGCCAGCGCGTCGCCCACCTTGATCCAGCCATAGCCGGTTTCGGGCGCGTCCGGCGTGATGCCGAACGTCACCAGCCAGCCATCGGCGACCAGCGGCAATGCCCGCTCGATCGCGGCGCGGAATGCGTCCAGATCGGCGATGACGTGATCCGACGGCATCACCAGCAACGGCGCATCGCCACCGCCCGCCGCGATCGCGGCGAGCGCGATGGCGGGCGCGGTGTTGCGGCCCATCGGTTCGAGGATGATCGCCTGCGGTGCCGAATCGACCGCGGCCAACTGCTCCTCGACCGCCGATGCATGGGCGGCGTTGGCGACGACGATCGGCGCGGCATAGCCTTCGCCTGCGGCACGACGTGCGGTAAGCTGCAACATCGTTTCCGCGGCGGTCAGCGCGAGGAACTGTTTGGGCCGTTCGGGACGCGACATCGGCCACAGCCGGGTGCCCGATCCCCCGGACAGGATGACGGGGATGATGGCGGGCTGCGACGACATGGCTTCGGTTCTCCGTAAGAGCGCGGACGAGCGTTTCGCCACCGCTACAACAACAATGACGCCGCGCGTAGCCCCGTGCAGCATTTCTTTGCTGCACCGCGCAATGTTCATTCGATCCGCGCGGCTTTCACGATCGCGCGAACCATATTAGGCGATGGATATGACCGATCCGCTACTCCGCATCGCCGCCGCGCTCGAACGCCTGTCGCCGCCGCCGGCGCCCGCCGCCGATCCGCTGGCGCATCCGGCCTATGGCTGGGACGGCACGATCCTGCGCGCTACCCTTGCGTTCCGGCCGGTGCCGATCGACCGGCTGGTCGGCATCGACGCGCAGAAGGCGGCGCTGGTCGCCAATCTCGAACGACTGGCGGCGGGAGCGGCCGCGCACGACGTGCTGTTGTGGGGCGCACGCGGCACCGGCAAGTCGGCACTGGTCAAGGCCGGGATCGGAGCGGTGCAGGCGACGGGCGGCAGCCTCGCACTGGTGGAGGCCTCGGCGACCACGCTCGACACGCTGCCCCGCCTGTTCGCGTTGCTCGGGCAAGTGCCGCGTGCCTTTGCCGTCTTCCTCGACGATCTCGGGTTCGACACGCCGGCGGACGGCCGCGCGCTGCGATCGTTGCTGGAAGGTGGCGCCGAAGGGCGGCCCGGCAATGTCCGGCTGATCGTCACCGCCAATCGCCGCCATCTGGTCCCCCGCGACCTGTCCGAACAGGATAGTGCGATCAACCCGCGCGACGTGGTGGACGATGCGCTGGCGCTGGCCGACCGCTTCGGCCTGTCGCTGGGCTTCCACGTCGTCGACCAGGATCACTATGTCGCGATCGTCGCACGGTATTGCGACGCCTATGCCCTGCCCTTCGATGCGCAGGAGGCGATCAACTGGGCGACCCGGCGGGGCAGCAGGTCGGGTCGGGTGGCGTGGCAATATGTCACGGATCTGGCGGGACGACAGGGGAAGGCGCTGTAATTTCGCTGCGTGGCTCCAACGCCTGTGTTCATTCTTTCGTCGTACCGACATCCGCCATCCGAAATATCGTCGTCCGATTCCGGTATCTATCGCGCCTTCGGCGGCATGGCATATCGTCGATATCGGCGACAGTCGCCCCTATTGTACTTCCCGTCGTCCCGGATCAGAACATCCGGGGGGAGTACGACAATGAATCCGGAGCAATGGGAAACGCATTTTCAGGATGCCGCGATCGACCCGTCACGCTGGCTTCCCTCGCTCGACCTTCTTGCAAGCCAGACCGGTTCGCAACGCGCCCAGATCGTCGGCTATGGCGGGGCGCAAAGTCGTCCGTTCAATTTCATAACCCGAAGCTGCGAACGGGAGGCCGCGGAATATGCCCGAATCGGTGGTGACGACATTGTCGGTAACTTCCGGATACTTGCCGATCACCTATCGGCACCGGACGAAATCGTGGCCGAAGCCCGGTATCGGGAAGCGGCCCGGATGTGCCCCGTCCGCGACTATGCCGATTTCTGCGAGGAGTTCGATATGCCGTTCGGATGTCAGACCGGCCTTATCCGGACCGGGGGCGACCTGATCGGGATGGCGTTGCTACGTGGCCGGAGCGACGGCGAAACGACCGAATCTGTTCGTGCGACTTTCCGCATGGCCTCGATCGCGGCCCGTACCGCCGTACGGATGCAAGCCGCGATGGAACTGCAGGGGGCATCGCTGCTGGTCGGGGCACTGGACGCCATGTCCATCGCCTGCTTCCTGATCGATGCATCCGGCCGCGTAAGTGCGATGACGCCGATCGCCGAAGCCACGCTTGCAGGCGGGGTGCTGCGACTGGCCGATCGCAGGCTGTCCGCCATCCGGCATGCCGATCACCACGCGATCGCATGTGCGACGGCACAGGTGCTGGAGCCGGCAGGGCGGGTCGCACATCGCCGGGTGCTGGTCGCGGGCGACCCCGCAATACCCGGCCGCCCGCCTCCCGTACGGATCGACCTGTTCCGCCTGTATCGCCGCGAATGGTCGTTCGGGTTCGAACCATGCATCGCCGCCGTCGTGCGCACCCGCCCCGGTGGTGACGATCATGCGACGATCCTGGGCGCTGGCTTCGGGCTGACATCCGCGGAATCCGCCGTGGCCATCCTGTTGTCGCAAGGGTTCGATCGTCACGCCATCGCCGTCCGACGCGGCGTTTCGATCGAAACCCTGCGCGTCCAGATAAAGAGCCTGTTCCTCAAGACCGGCTGTAATCGGGAAGGCGAACTGATCGCCCTGCTCCACAACGTCCTCGATTAAAGCGGGCGCCACCCGACACGGACGGGATTTTGGTCCGGAAAGGCAAAATGGCCGGAAACCGCTCTGCCGTATTTTCCGGGTCGGTCGCATGGCTAAACCGGTCCATCGCCTCGGTCGCCAACGTGGCCGCGATCGTAGCGCGACTGATCTGGTCCCCGCTTTCGCGAACGAACCGCCGGCACGCGCCCCAATCGCTCCAGTCCGTCGACCAACGGGCGGCTCGATCGACAGCGACCGATGACCCGCGCTTGCCACATGCAGGATATGAACGCCGAACGTCATGCCGGTCGATGAAGCGGATTGATGGTCGGTCAGGATTTCGATCACATAGTCGGCGCCCTGTTCCATCGCCGATGCCTCGATGAACTGCCGATCCGACCGATCCTCCCCGCCGCGCGAAGGCGATACCTTGCGCATCGTCACGACACGATCGACAAGACAGAACCGGCATCGACGAACGACTGGAGATATCATTCGTCCAGCGTGTCCGTATCAGCGCGATCGATCACCGCCGCCGAACTGCCCGTGGTCGGCTCGGCTCCGACGATACCATCACGCTCCCGGACCAACACTGAACACGGTTTCGGACCGTACCCGCCAGCGGTTGCGGGTGCTCGACCATCGGTCACGCCCCGTCGACGCGGCCCATGAGCGCCAGATAGACGCCAAAGCCAAGGCAGTTCTCCCTGTCGGCAAGGCGGCACTTGAAGCCCATAGCTTCGAGCCATTGGACTGCATCAGGAAGGTAGCGTCCTCGCCGTCGGCAAGCTTGTGGTCCTTAAGCCGTTTCGTGGCATACCGGCCTTCGAGATCGTTCTGGACGTGTGGTACATTGGCGGAGGCGGGGGCGGCAGCTCAGAGGATCGAAACCTGAACGAGTGCGGACCGACGGTTCAGGACCGGACGCTTACCGTACGCGAACGCCCTTACTCCATTGCCTTGGGGCAAGGTTTGGAGAGGGACACAGAAAAGCCGTCTCGGGGAATTTCGAGACGGTTGTGGTTATTTGTGTCTTGGTTGCGG